>Ga0153939_1000381_pt1 | contig 16342 bp, 15 predicted proteins | sample TSNJ023MetaG_FD_104734 | JGI IMG/M metagenome (GOLD analysis project Ga0153939, IMG submission 104734) | Attine ant fungus gardens microbial communities from New Jersey, USA - TSNJ023 MetaG | ecosystem: Host-associated > Fungi > Mycelium > Unclassified | place: USA: New Jersey, Brendan T. Byrne... | reverse complement strand
CGCATGGGCTGGATGGGCGACGCCCAGGTATTTGCACAGACAGCGCTTTACAACGCGGATGTGCGCACGCTTTACTACCGTTACATGCAGGCGGTGCGGGACGTGCAGGCGGACAACGGCCGTTTTGCCGACATCGCGCCCATCGGCGGCGGTTTTGGCGGCATCGTGTGGGGCAGCGCAGGGCTCATCGTGCCCTTTGAAACCTACCGGCAGCTGGGGGATGTCCGGATTCTGGAAGAAAACTACGCGGCCATGCAAAAATATATGAATTATCTTGAAAGAAATTATGTCCGCGGCCTTTTGAAGGACGGCGTGGGCAACCTCGGCGACTGGCTGGCCGCGGACATGAGCACCGACAATGATCTGATCTGGAACGCCTACTTTGCCTACGACGCGAAAATCATAGCGGAAATGGCCGCCGTTTTGGGAAAAGAGACGGACGCGGCACATTATGCGGGCCTGTTTTCGCAGCTGAAGCAGGACTGGAACAGCCGGTTTGTGGATGAAAGGGGCGTCACGCTGAAACGGGATGGGACGGTGAACGACACCCAGTGCTCGTACGCCGTGCCGCTGTATTTCGAGGTGGCGGACGACCGGAACAAAAAGAAAATGGCGGAAAATCTTGTGCGAAAAACGAAGGAGCTGGGGAACACACTGACCACGGGCTTTGTGGGAACCGCGCCCATTAACCAGGCGCTTTCCGCCTACGGCTATAGCGAGACCGCTTACGATCTGATGCGGCAGCGACAGTACCCTTCATGGCTGTATTCCGTCACTCAGGGAGCCACCACCATCTGGGAGCGCTGGAATTCGTACACCATCGACAAGGGCTTCGGCGGCCTGAGCGGCATGAATTCATTCAACCACTATTCCCTTGGCGCTGTCAGCGCATGGATTTACCGGGATGTATTGGGCATCAAGGGTGACGACAGCGCGCCGGGGTACCGCTCATTTGTGCTGGAGCCGTCCATCATGGGCTTTGAACATGCAAAAGGTTTTTTTGACAGCCCCTACGGACGCATTGAAAGCGGCTGGGAAAAGGACGGCGGCACTGGGGAAATACGCTGGAGAATCCGCATCCCCGCGAATACCGAGGCGTTGGTGATTTTACCGGTGCGGTCGGCAACAGTGGACGGCGCGCTTGTAGACGCCGCAGCGTATCAAAATGAGAAGACGGGCAAAACAGGGTACTCGCTGAAGCTGAAAAGCGGTCGGCATGTATTGACATGGAACCGCTGACAGAGATCTGCATAGTAAAATTTGAAGGAAAACCGATACGGCTGTTGCTTCTTGCACACCGTATCGTTTTTTTCTGCGGCATACAGACAGACTTCTGCCAAAGCTATGCGCAAGCGGGTAAGGTAATGAAAAAAAACGAAAGGCAGATTGCCGGCCTTGCTTACAGGACAAGGGCGGCATTGAAAAAAAGACTGGAAAGCGGGGGTTTGTGGGGTTGTCCTTCGCAATCCCCACAATTGTGACGGATTCCTCCGCAGTGGAAGCGCAGGACATGCATAGCGCGGCAATACTGGCGGATGCCGCGGCGAACGGCTACATTCTAATAGGTGTGCTCGGGTTTGCTTTAGGTGGCACCGTAACCATATTTTGCGTGAAGGGATTGAGTAAAAAACACCGTGGGAGCAGCCGCATGATCGAAACGATTGACCCTATCCACTAAATGCATCCGGAAAAAGATGTGGGCACGGAACAAGAATAGGCGATTTCACTGATAAAAAAGGAATAATATAAGTATTGATATAGGTAGACCAAAACAGGCAAATGTTTTGGTCTATATTTTTGTGAAATTTTTTTTTCAAATACTTAGGAGTTTTTTGCTTTTTTGTCCCTAATAGAGTGAAAGGATTTTTCCATCGATAACGCAGCTATGGCAGGAAGGGAGGTTTCATGATGCGGAGCAATAAAGAAATCACGGAAGAGGCGCACCGCCGCGCCGCCGTAATCAGGGAAAGAAAAAAGCGCAGGCGGGAACACTTAAAAATCAGCGCGCTGATAGCCGGTTGCCTTTCGCTGGCCGTATGTCTGATCATTTTGCCGCGGCGTTATTCCGGCGCGGGGCCACCGGCGCAGAGCGTCATCACGTCGCTGTACGACGAAGCGGTCGTCGGTTATGTACTGGCCTGTGTGATCGGGTTTACGCTGAGCGGATTAGTGATGATTATGTGCCTGTGAAAGCGGAGGAATCAATGTCAAGTCGGTTTATGCCGCCATTAAAGATGAGTATATAAGCGAACCATGTGCTTCATGAGAATAGAATGATTCAAAGGCGAAAGGTAGGTGAAGGGATTATGAGAAAAAACGGATCAATCCGAAAAAAGATTTTTCGGCTTACAATGGTGACCACGCTGGTCTCGGTCGTCGTTGTTGGAATGATTTCCATATGCGGTATGTGGTATTTACGAAGAAATTCCGTAGCTATGTACGAGGATTTGAGTGTTGACGTATCTACGAACAGTGAGAACACGTTTATAGAAACGGTGCGTAACAACACGTTGGAATTAACAAAAAAGAAAGCGGAATTGACTGACGTCAATTTAAGCAATTTGCAAAATATTGTCATGATGCTGGCGCAAAATGCAGAGGATATCATTCAAAACCCCGAGTACTATAATCCCCGCCTTATCGCCAATAATAGCGCGATACAATTAATGTACGCTGAAAACCTGTCCATTTCAGATATTGAAGCCGATGCAGCGCTGATGAGCAACTTGCAGGGCGTTTTACTCGCTATTATTGAAAGGACCGATAATGTAACTGCCACATACATAGGTGCAGAACGGGGTTATTTTATCATCGCGGATGACGGCACAGGGGGGGACCTTAGCAATTACGATCCCCGGGAGCGTCAGTGGTATATAATCGCCAGACAGGAAGGCAGGCCGATTTGGACGAACCTCTATGAAGACGCTTATGGTCATGGGCTGATGGTCACCTGTGCCATGCCATTCTATGACGAGAATGGGGATGTCGCGGGTGTTGTGGGGATTGACGCGCTGCTGACCGATCTGGATCGCCTGATCAACGAGGAAAAGTCCTGGCAGAGCGAAACTTCATTCCTCCTTGACGATCAAAATAAAACCATTATAACCGGCGACATTCCGGAGGGCGCTCCCTGGAACGACATATGGGAATTTCTCTCCCAAAATGACGAGGCGTTCATCAGGGATATTGCGCAAAACATAGCCGACAGCGCGTCCGGATGCGACCTTGTATATTTCATGGACACCCGTGACGAGAGAATTTCTATGTACACAATTTCTTACACGACGATCGAAACCGTCGGTTGGAGGATTATAACGCTTATTGATTACGAAGAAATATTCGGACCGGTAGAAACACTGCTTAATAACATCGATGATATGACAGGGGCGTCACTCGAAAATTTTGATACAATTATCTTAACGCTTATAGGTGTTTTTGCCGTTGTTTGTCTGATAACCGCTACTTTGATCAGCCTGATTTCGCGCAGATTTACGCATTCGCTTACCAAGCCGATCCTGATTTTACAGGACAGCGTAGCCGATATGGCCGGAGGTAATTTAAATCATCGGATCAACATAAGCACAGGGGATGAAATTGAGGATTTAGGGCTGTCGGTCAACAAAATGGCGCTTGACCTGAAAGAATATATCGCCAATCTGCAAAAGGTCACGGCGGAAAAGGAACGTATCGGCGCCGAGCTTAGCATTGCGACACAGATACAGGCCGACATGCTGCCTAGCATCTTTCCGCCTTTTCCTGAAAGGGAAGAGTTTGATATCTTCGCGATTATGCAGCCGGCTAAAGAGGTGGGCGGCGACTTCTACGACTTCTTTCTGATTGACGACAACCATCTTGGGATCGTTATGGCTGATGTTTCAGGTAAGAGCATACCGGCCGCATTGTTTATGGTCATTGCCAAAACGCTGATTAACAATCGCGCCCGTAATAAAGAAAATCCTCAGGATGTGTTCATCAACGTGAACAATCAGTTGCGTGAAGGCAACGAGACGGCAATGTTTGTAACCGCGTGGTTCGGCGTATTGGAAATCAGCAGCGGCAAAATGACGTATGTAAACGCAGGACACAACCCGCCTCTGCTCAAAAGAGCCGGCAGTTCCTTTGAATATCTGAAAACAAAGAGGGGGTTTATGCTTGCGGGTATGGAGAACTACCTCTATACACAGCAGGAACTACATTTTGGCAAGGGCGACATGCTGTACCTCTATACCGATGGGGTGACCGAAGCCAACAATGCTGCCGAAGAGTTGTATGGGGAGGAGCGGCTGAAAAATACGCTGAACGACTTGTCGGGACTCCCGCCTGCCGAATTACTGCCACGCGTAAAGGCGGATATCGATCTGTTTGCATGCGGCGCTCCCCAATTTGATGATATCACCATGCTGGCGATATCGATACTTTAACCTAAAACCATGAAAGGACGGTATGATCAATGGAATTTCCCATAGAAGAAGGCAAAGAGACTCGCGTAACCCTTTCCGGAAAGCTGGATTTCGCCCGCGCGCCCCTGCTAATGGACGAACTTACAATGCTGAAAGGCAAGGATATTTCTACAATTGTCTTTGGCTGCGCCAAGCTTACTTACATTTCCAGCGCCGGCATCCGCGCTATCATTTTTGCACAGCAGAAGATTGCCCCCGGAATGACGATTTGTTTGGAGGATGCCAACGAGGCCATTAAGGAAGTGCTGGACATGTGCGGCCTTATAGATTTTATTGAGCTTCGCGAGTCGGAGTGAATGCTTTAGAGGCGTTTTTAACAGAATTTCGCTCTCACGCTATGTTTCATTCCATCTTGTTTCTGAGCGGAGAGAAAGGTCATGGTTATGGAAAAATGTACATTGGAGGTCACGACCGCTATGGAAAATATGGATACGGTTATGAGCTTCGTAGAAGAACATTCCCAGTGCATTGAAAACGATAAAATAACTCAACAGTTGATGATCATAGCAGAGGAATTGACGTTAAATGTGTTCAACTACGCTTATGACGGGCGGCAGGGCGAGTTTATCCTGAGTATTACCCATGAACCTGAACATCGGCGGGTGGTTATGGAGTTCCGTGATAGAGGGAAAGCATATAATCCGCTATCACGGCTGGATCCGGATGTCGGTGTCCCGATCTCGGAGCGCAAAATCGGCGGATTGGGTATTTTGATATCAAAACGGCTTACCGATGAACAAAGCTATGTACGGGAGAACGGGCAGAATGTATTAACGGTTAAAAAGAACTATTAGTACATATTTCTTAGAGGATTATATTTTCTAATTAGGAGGTCCTTTCCATGGACAAGAAAAAGAACATTTTCCGAAAAACCAGCCTGGACAAGATATCTTCGCCTGAAAGGCTGACCGATTATATAAAGGTGTCAACCCCGAGCATATGGATTATTTTGGGTGCCATTGCCGCGTTGCTGACCGGGTTGATTATCTGGGGATTCACCGCCGAAATTACTGCTGACGGGCTGCGCCCGATCGATTTTTTGATTGGGTATTAGGAGGTGAACCCGCGTGGCGAAGAATAAAGTGAAAGTGCCTGTTATCATGCAGATGGAAATGTTGGAATGCGGTGCGGCTGCTCTTTGCATGATACTAGCGTATTACGGCAAGTGGCTGCCGTTGGAGAAGGTGCGAGAGGCCTGCGGCGTCTCCCGCGACGGTTCCAAGGCGAAAAACATGCTTGCCGCCGCACGTTCCTATGGCCTTACTGCCAAAGGCTTCCGCGGCGAGGTGGAAGACGTAAAAAAAGCGCCCTTGCCTGCCATCATCCATTGGAATTTCAATCATTTTGTAGTACTGACCGGCTTTTCGAACAAATACGTTTACCTCAATGATCCTGCGGCAGGGGCCGTTCGCGCGCCACTTGAGGAATTCGACAAGTCCTTTACCGGCATCTATCTCATTTTTGAACCGTCCGATGCATTCGTACCCGGAGGGAAGCCTAAAAGCATGTTAGGCTTTGCGAAAAGACGGCTAAAAGGAACCCTTGTTTCCTTTGTTTTTGTCGTGCTTACCGGCATCCTGTCGTCCGTCATCGGCATCGTCAACCCGGTGTTCTCGCGTGTATTCCTTGACAGGGTTCTCAGCGGCGCCAACCCCGAATGGTTAACGCCGCTCATATTCGGGATGGCAGGGCTGGCAACGGCCTCTATTCTCGTTTCTTTGATCAATACGATCACTTTGTATAAAATCAGGGGCAAGTTAGCCATAGTGGCCAATTCCGGTTTTTTATGGCATGTGATACGGCTTCCGATAAAATTCTTTTCGCAACGCATGGTGGGCGATATTTCAGAGCGGCAGGCTTCGAACGAGACCATTGCGGAAACGCTGATCGCCCAGCTTGCCCCATTGATTTTAAACTTTGCCATGATGGTCATTTATCTTGTTGTTATGATCATCTACAGCCCGTTATTGACCGTCATTGGATTAGGCTCAATCCTTATTAACATGCTGACCGCCGCTGTGATATCAAAAAAGCGTGTCAATATTACACGCGTTCAAATGCGCGATAAAGGCAAGCTTACCGGCATCACGATAGGCGGCATCGAGATGATCGAAACCATCAAATCCGCAGGCGCAGAAAACGGATATTTCGAGCAGTGGTCAGGCGTGCAGGCCTCGGTCAACGCCTCGCAGGTGCGTTTTATAAAGACGAATCTTTATTTGGGCGCAATCCCCGACCTGGTATCCTCCATGAGCGCTGTCGCCATCCTGATCGCTGGCGTATTTCTTATTTTGCGCCAGCAGTTTACAGTGGGTATGCTATTGGCGTTCCAGAGCTTCCTTACCTCCTTTACCACCCCTGTTCAGTCGTTGATCACTGCAGGCCAATCCATTCAGGAAATGCGGGTGTCCATGGAACGTATTGAGGATGTTACGAATTACCAGACCGATGTAGAATTAGAGGAGCTGCCGGACGATTTGGACAGCTTTGACAAGCTGCGCGGAAACATTGAGATGAAGAATGTTACTTTCGGTTATTCTCCCATGGATCCGCCGTTGATTGAGAATTTCAATATGACGGTAAATGCCGGTCAGAGCGTGGCTTTGGTCGGAGCAAGCGGCTGTGGGAAATCTACGCTGGCAAAGCTCCTATCGGGGCTATATGAACCGTGGTCTGGAGAGATACTGTTCGACGGTAAGCCGCACGGGGAAATAGGCCGCCAAACGTTCACAAGTTCGGTGGCTGTGGTCGATCAGGATATCGTCATCTTTGAGGATACCATATCGGCAAATGTAAAGCTGTGGGACGACTCTATTGAGGATTTTGAAGCCATCATTGCCTGCAAGGACGCGGGAATCCATCAGGATATCCTTTTAAGGCCCGACGGTTACCGACACAAACTTATTGAGGGCGGCAAAAACTTCTCCGGCGGCCAGCGCCAGCGGCTTGAAATCGCACGCACGCTGGCAAGCGACCCTGCAATCCTTGTTATGGACGAGGCGACCAGCGCGTTGGACGCCAAGACCGAATCTGAGGTGACGAACGCCATAAAGGAAAGGGGTATCACCTGTGTTGTTATCGCGCACCGACTGTCCACCATCCGCGGCTGCGATGAGATCATCGTAATAGACAAGGGTAAGGTCATAGAACGCGGAACGCACGACGAGCTAGTAGGCAGAGGCGGGTTCTACACCCGCCTGGCTACAACGGAATAGGAGGAGCGGATATGGGTTTGTATAGCGATCAAATCGCCGAGAGGATCAAGCGCGATTCCGACGCTTTTGAAGAATCTTTTGTCCGATTAGCCTCGGTTGTCATGGGACACCAAAAACAGGCTGAGAATTATTTGAGCGACAGAGAAACCTCAAAAGACGCCATTGAGGAGATCCTGAAATACTTTCATGTCGTGCCGGCCGAGCTTCCGGCAAATATCAGCAAAATGGAAGATCAGTTGGAATTCTTCCTGCGTCCATCGGGCATTATGCGTAGACCCGTTGAGCTGACCGGCACTTGGTATAAGGACGGCATAGGCCCGTTTCTGGGGCAGACAAAGGAAGGCCGTGTTGTCGCGCTGCTTCCCGGGAAGATAACCGGATACACATTCTTTGACTACACGCTGGGTAAACGGGTCAAGGTTACTCGCAAAAACTGCTCATTTATCGACTCGCGGGCGTATTGCTTCTATAATCCTCTTCCGACAAAAAAACTGAGCGTCACCGATCTGCTCGCATACATGGTACGGACTCTCGCGGTATCGGATTATGTCATGCTTGCCTGCGTGTCGCTGGCGGTCGTCCTTTTGAGCATGCTGACGCCTTACGCCAATAAACAGCTTTTTGGAAACGTCATTGCATCAGGCAAGATGCTCCAGCTCGTGTCGGTCGCCGCGCTGCTCGTAGGCGCAACGATATCGAAGGCGTTAATCAACATGACAAAAAGCTTAGTAATGGCAAAAATCAACACCAAAACCGAGATATCGGTACAATCGGCGGCAATGTCCAGACTATTATCGCTTCCCGTTTCCTTCTTTAAGGAATTCAGTTCGGGAGAGACCTCGCAGAGGATGCAGAGCCTTAATTCTCTCTGCGGCATCTTGGTTCAAACCGTTTTGGAAACCGGACTAACCGCTTTATTTTCGCTCTTATACATTGGGCAAATCGCCGCGTTCGCGCCGGCGCTTGCTTTGCCTGCCCTGGGGATCATTCTTCTGAACATCGGATTTACTTTCGCGACATCCGTTCTGTCGGTCAAAACGTCGCGCCGCAGGATGGAAAGCTCGGCAAAACTTGCCGGATTGGTAATCATGCTGTTTTCAGGCGTACAGAAAATCAAGCTGGCCGGCGGCGAACGCAGGGCTTTTGCCAAGTGGTCCAAGCAATATGCTCATAGCGCCAAGCTAACGTATTCTCCTCCCTTGCTGGTACGTATCGGCCCTGTCATTTCGGCCGGCATTTCGTTGGTGGGGGGAATCGTTTTGTACGCTGTCGCAGGGACAACCGGTATCCCGGTTTCCGATTTTATGGCCTTCAGTGTGTCCTATGGCATGGTGACGGTTGCCGTTGCGGCTCTGGCCAAGGTAGCTCTCACTATTTCGACTGTCAAGCCCACATTGGATCTCTCAAAGCCGCTGCTGAATGCCGACCCGGAGACATCCGCGGACAAGAAGATGTTAACCCGCCTGAGTGGCGGTATTGACATAAACAATATTTCGTTCCGTTATAACGATCAAATGCCCCTTGTACTGGATGACTTATCGCTGAAGATCGAGCCGGGGCAGTATGTGGCAATCGTAGGTGCGTCTGGCTGTGGAAAATCTACACTGATCCGGCTGCTGCTCGGTTTTGAACAGCCCCAGAAGGGCGCGATTTATTACGACGGGAAAGATATGAAATCTGTCGACTTGCGGTCCCTGCGCAAACACATTGGCTGTGTGATTCAAAACGGGAAACTGCTCTCGGGCAGTATTTACTCCAATATTATTGTCTCCGCGCCCGGCATGAGCGTTGACGGCGCCTGGCAGGCGGCTGAAATGGCGGGTATTGCCGATGATATCCGAGACATGCCTATGGGTATGCATACCTATATTTCCGAGGGAAACGGCGGCGTATCCGGCGGACAGCGGCAGCGCCTGCTGATTGCCCGCGCCATTGCGTCAAAGCCCAAGATATTGATGTTCGACGAGGCAACCAGCGCGTTAGACAACATCACGCAGAAGCATGTATCCAAGTCATTGGACAATTTGAATTGCACACGCATCGTCATCGCCCACAGGTTGTCCACCATACGCCAGTGTGACCGTATTATCATGCTGGCAGACGGGAAAATCGTTGAAGACGGCACATACGACGAACTGATTGCGCTTGGAGACAAATTCGCCGAACTTGTTGAGCGGCAAAGATTGGATGGTTAGCTTTTATGGATCAGGCTGTCTTTGAAGAGTTCTACCCAAAGATTTATAACTATGTCTATTACCGGGTGCTGCACAGGGAAAACGCGGAGGATATCACCGGCGTCGTTTTTTACAAAGCCCTTTCCAACGCCTCATTGTTTGATGAAAACAAAGCCTCATATGCGACATGGCTGTTTACAATTGCGCGTAACTGCGTGGCTAATTTTTACCGGGACCAAAAGGATCACAAGCCGTTTGACGAACTAAGCTGCGAAATCGCGGCCTTCGGCGACATAGGTGAAGCCTTGCTTGAGGGAGAGGACATCCAGAGGCTGCACATGCTCCTGAGTACACTGAGCGAACGCGAGCGTACCGTCTTGGCGCTTCGATTTTGGGGTGAGCTTTCCTATAGGGAGATCGCCAGGCAAACGGGATTGTCAGAAAAAAACGTCGGTGTTATCCTCAGCCGGACGATCACACGGTTAAGACGGGAATGGTAAAAAATTCATTTTCTTTGTAGGGAATTACCTGGTTGCGTGTATACATATATGAAGGAAGTAAAGCGGAGGTGAACGCTTTGGAGCGTGACAGTCACAATGAACGAGAGATGACTGCCATATTAAGGAGCCTTGATTTCAGTCGTTGTTCCGTTGTACACAAGAATCAGCTGTGGCGGTCTTTATGCTCTCAAAGCGAAGAACATCTGTTGCAGGACGGCGAGTTGGACGCGGTGGCTGGCGGCACGGAACAGAGACCTGAGGATTTTGAGAAAAATTTATAATAAGGGCAAAAGGGGTGTGTGCTTTGTATTATCGAATCGTGGAACCACTTATGCTAAGGGGCTGGCTAAAGCTGCCGTTTGCCATAGTCAACAGGCAAACCGGCGCAACGCAGTTTCTGCCGCCGGATGAATTTGAAGCCTTGCTTTATTGTGACGGGGAAATAGATGTGGACAGCCTTGTGCCTGCGCTCGAAAGCATTGAGCTTATTGCACTCGCGCGAGAAAAGGGCTTGGTTGAAGCCAGCGAAACGCCATCTCCGATTCAGGAGTATCAGCGTCACCATATATACCCCGCGCGCTATATCAAATCCGCGCACTGGTCGGTTACGGGTCGCTGCAATTACCGCTGCCGGCACTGCTATATGTCCGCGCCCGACGCCAAATACGGCGAGTTGTCACACGAACAATGCATGAGCATCATCGACCAGCTTCACGAATGCGGTGTAATGAACGTGTCGCTTACGGGTGGCGAACCTATGGTTCGCAAGGATTTCATGAGTCTCGTGGACGCTCTGCTTAAACGCCACATCAACATCACCACGATCTATTCCAACGGAAAACTGGTTACCCCGGAGCTGCTGGATGCGTTGGACGCGCATGGCGTCAAGCCGGAATTCAATATGAGCTTTGACGGCGTGGGTTGGCACGATTGGCTGCGCGGCGTACCGGGAGCGGAAAAAGCCGTGACGGACGCGTTCACCCTGTGCCGAAAACGAGGTTTCCCCACGGGTGCTGAACTGACGCTGCACCGGAAGAATAGGCACACTTTGAGGGAGAGTGTTAACCTGCTCGCCTCGCTGGGGGTGGCGCATCTTAAAACCAATCCGGCTGCCCCGTCGGGCGCGTGGATCGAAAACGCCGGCGAGGATTCCCTGAGTTATGAGGATACATACGATATTTATCTGAAGTACATCCCCCGTTTCTTTGAGGACGGGTCACCGATGGATGTACATCTGGGGGGCTTCTTTAAAGGAAACAAGGGTTCAATGGAGTATTTTATCAGCGCATGGAAATACGGCGGTGATCCATCGGCGGCTGCACAATGTATCTGCGGACATGCCCGCCTGAATATGTATATCGCGGCGGACGGACGCACGCTTCCCTGTATGGCGCTGTCCGGACTGGATGTGCAAAAGGACTTCCCCATGATCACCGAGCTGGGCTTGAAAGAATGTATTACCAACTCGTATTATATGAGTCTTATTGACACCCGGCTCGAGTGCTATCTCGGCCATAATCCCCGCTGCGCCGCCTGCGGATACAAATACATCTGCGGCGGAGGGTGCAGAGCCAACGCCCTGACAACCAGCCCGGATATCCTGTCGCCGGACGAGGCTATCTGCAGGATATTTACTGGCGGCTATGTGGAAAAAATCGAACAAGCAGCGGCGGAAGCAGGGGGTATCGCGCTGCACCGGAAACCTGTGACTAGAATCAGCTCTTGAGCTGTTTTTAATAAATATCGTATTACATAGGGAAAGGAGTAAAGGCAATGACGGAAGACCAAAAGAAAAAAATGGAAGACCTGCATAAGCAAGTTCTGGAGCTTAAGGAGGAACTGAGCGAGGAAGATCTTGCAGGTGTCGCAGGCGGACAGACTTGCATATGCGCCGGCTATGGCTATGGCGGAGCAAGTGAAGGTCAGACAGCTTGCGAATGCTACGCGGCGGGCGGCGGCCAAAAATCAGAAGGCGGAATGCGCTGCGGATGCTTTCTTGGCGGAGGCGGTTGATGGGGCCCGCTAATCAACGGAGGGCGGGCCGCCTGCCCGCTCTCTGCCGTTACACCTTTAAAGCTTTGTGATCGGCTATCATTATATAGGAAAGGCAGGTGAAAGACAATGACGGAAGACCAGAAGAAAAAAATGGAAGACCTGCAGAAGCAAGTTCTGGAGCTTAAGGAGGAACTGAGCGAGGAGGATCTCGAAGGCGTTTCGGGTGGAAAGCTTTGCGCATGCCTCGGCTATGGCTATGGCTCAGCAAATGAAAGCCAATCAAAATGCGAATGTTACGCATCGGGTAACGGCCAAGGTGAAGGCGGCGCGCGTTGCACATGCCTCCTCAGCGGCGGAGGCATATGATCGGGATCGCGAAATAGCCGGACATATTCACGTGAGAAAGTGAGGCGAAAGGCAATGACGGAAGACCAAAAGAAAAAAATGGAAGACCTGCATAAGCAAGTTCTGGAGCTTAAGGATGAACTGAGCGAGGAGGATCTTGAAGGCGTTGCGGGGGGAGCTAGCTGCATATGCGTTGGTTATGGCACAGGGGGAGCCACTTGCGAGTGCATTATATCAGGCATTGGCTATGAGGGTGATTCGCGCATCTGTATGTGCGCACTAGGCGGAAGTGGTTCCTATTGATTGAAGCCGAAAATGGAGGGCGGGCCGCCGGCCCGCCCTCCACTGTTACCAATGATGATGTGTTCATTACTTTGTATCTTTGACTGGCGGTTGTAACATGGATATTGATAAAAGAAAAAAAGCACTGTACTCTCTTGGCGCGTTGGACGGCGATATCGAAGCGCTGCTGGCATATACGCAGAACGTATTCTCGCCCCGCAAGAGCAACGGCAGTGAGGATGGGTTTCTGGGGAAATGGGAACCCATCCTTAAAACCGCGCGGTCCGAGGGCGCGGCGGCAGCGCTTAACCTCCACCTGGTTAAGGAGGAACTTCAAATCATGTTCGAGTCGCCCGAAACGCTGTATGTCGGGCTGTTTCCTTCCATCGGCGGTATACTCCCGGTCATTACGACTGAGAGCGCGGCTGATTTTGAGAACATGGTGCGCAACATTATTTACAAAGGCAGGGAAGTACCAGGTCTTTCGGAAATGGGTGCAATGTTCGCGTTTGGAAAGACAAACCGCTTTATCATCCTATCCGACAAACCGTATTCGAATGTGAGCGCGGTGCGTATGGGGCTGGGCGACGCGCCGTGGCGAAAGAAGTCGCTGACCATCCGCAAGCACCATGAGTGCGCGCATTACTATACCAAGCGATTTATGGGGTCTTCACGCAATAACCTGCATGACGAGCTGATCGCTGATTTCTGTGGGCTATACGCGGCGTTTGGCAAATACAGGGCCGAGTGGTTTTTAAAATTCCTCGGGTTGAGTGAGGATTCGGACAGCGTTCACGGGCGCCTAAAGGTGTATACGAAGGATATGACCCCCACGGCTGCAGATGTTATAAAGAGGCTGGCCGTACTCGCGGCAAACGGCGTGGAAGAATGGACGAAGACAGACGAGTTTTCTCTCATGGATGGAATCGGGCGCATTGAGGTTTTGTGCGGAAAAGAGCTGCTTGCATATGCATTTGGCGATAAATTCATCGAAAGATTTACCGGCAGAGAGAATCGTCAAGCATAAATGAACAGAGGCGGAAGGCTGTCTCTTGAGGGGGCCTTGCCTGTATAGAATTCTATAAGGTCCGGGCAAGCCACCGCTTTAGTGGAGGTCATGACTTTGTTTTAAGCTTGCGCAACTTATTGTACGTTATCTATTTGCTGCGGCATCTTTTTCTTTTGCGTGTGCACGGGCGACACTTTCTTTTTTATATCATGCGTCCACATATTCTCACTCCTCATAAAACACAGCCGCACCCGCCTGAAAGCCGGATGCGGCTGCTTAAATTAATGGTTTTAGCCATAACTTTTGTGTTGAGAGAAAGCCCGGGCGTGCCACAATCTGTCTCGCATTTTATGCGAGTTTTCAACATTTTATATCGTATTTTGTGACAAGAGTTAAGGAAACAAGTGGCATACTATCCTTTGATGTACCAATTTTGACCAGCGCCGCATCCACCAATTACACATCTGGGTTAGCCACAAATGTAACAGTAGGTGCAACGCCTGTTCCCGCTACAGTTTGCGTAAATATGATGGCATTGCCGCTTGCTCTTACAGTAAGTCCTGTTAATGTACCATCCAGCAATGTTGCTAATTCCACCGCTTGCTCAGCTGCTGTGGTAACAGTAAAGTTCGGGGTTGTTCCGCAAATGTAGCCTGTACTATTTACTGTTATTTTATCATCTACAGCGATTGCTTCTGTGATATACAGTATCCATGTACCTTGGACCGCTTCAGTTGCTTCGCTTACCAGTGTGACTTCACTGATCAAGCCGGTACCTGTGCTCGGAGATACTAATGCTGTTCCAAACAAACTTGCGTCATCTGTTCCAATCGTTACAGAACTGGATTTTCCTGTTGTTGCGCTTGTTACTTTTAATTCTCCGCTGTCCGTGACTGTCATAGCTGCTGTTTCACCTAATGCAGCGTTAACATAATCAAGGAAAGTATCCCAGGATGCAAACGCATCAGAAGAAGTGTAGTCCTTGTAAAATGTTATTGTTTTTGCTGCTCCATTTGCTGTGATTACCAATACCTTATTAATGACGGAGCAATCACCCAATGCTGCATTTACATCTGTAATTGCGGCAAATGTAATGGCGCCGTTTGCGGTTCCTGCCGTTGAAGCTTGCGGTACGCTTGCTGTTGGAGCATCGCCTGTTCCAACCACATTCTGTGTAAATACAATGGAGCAGCCGCTTGCGGTTACAGTAAAGCCTGACAATGCGCCTGCACCATTCAGCAATGCTGCTAATGAAGTCGCTTGCGCATCTGCACTACCGATAGGAAAGCCTGTTGTTATGGCTGCCGATGTGCAGATATACGTAACCCCATTTACGTCAATCGTATCATCAGCTTCAAATGCTTCTGTAATTTCAAATGACCACCGGCCTTTTACTTCTGCAGTGCCTATTTTACCGACCTGAACATTGCTGATCTTACTGGGGTTCACACCTGTAAAGGCCGCTGTCTGGCTTGAGTACCCACTCTTAGCCACTGTTACAGTATAGACAGTTCCATTGACCATTGTGTTTTCAAAGTCTACTGTATAAGTATTTGTAGCTGAAACATAAGCTGCTGTGACTGTTCCCAGCGATGGGCTTACAGTTATAGTCGCATCTGAAATATCTTTATTCAATGATATTGTAATAGTATCTGCATCAATAACATTTACTTCAGAAATACTGAATGAACTGCCGCCGCCCCCGCCGCCGCTTGAGGTCTGTATATTCGTTATCTGTATCAGCTTACAGGCGAAATTGCCGTCTACATCCGTGGCGCACACGGCGTACCAGCCGTTGGACATCACCGAAAACTCCTTTTTATCGGTGATGTCAATAAATCCGGTCTTGTCCGTGTAGCTCGCGCCGCTGGAGGACGACCGCCAGCCGATGAACGCTATATCGCTTTCATCCTCAACCGTCACACTCACTTTTACGCTGCCGTAAGTGGAAGCCGTGGGACTTTGCGTCAGCGTGATGAGCGGCGCGGCATCGTCCGGCTTATCCGCCTCCCCGTCATAGACGATAATCAGCAGCTTTGCCATTTCGCCCCGCGTCAGCGCCTTTTTTGGCATGAGCAGGTTGCCGCCTACGCCCTCCACATAACCCTTTAAGACCAGTATAGACGCCGCGTCCGCCGCCCATGAGGATACGTCGGCGTAGTCGTCAAATGCCGTGTACTCAGCGGCATCGCCTGTGCTCTCCGGTGCGAGATCAAACGCCCGCGCCAGCGTGGCGAAAGCCATTTCGCGCGTCAGCGTGCCGCCCGGCCCGAACAGGCCGCCGCCGTAGCCCAACACAATGTCCGCCTCGTACAGCGCGGTTACCGCTTTTCCGTACCAGATGTCATCCGCAACGTCCGTG
>Ga0153939_1000378_pt1 | contig 16366 bp, 16 predicted proteins | sample TSNJ023MetaG_FD_104734 | JGI IMG/M metagenome (GOLD analysis project Ga0153939, IMG submission 104734) | Attine ant fungus gardens microbial communities from New Jersey, USA - TSNJ023 MetaG | ecosystem: Host-associated > Fungi > Mycelium > Unclassified | place: USA: New Jersey, Brendan T. Byrne... | reverse complement strand
TACCGGGGCTACTGGCGCTACCGGAGCAACTGGCGCTACCGGGGCTACTGGCGCTACCGGAGCAACTGGTGCTACCGGGGCTACTGGCGCTACCGGAGCAACTGGCGCTACCGGGGCTACTGGCGCTACCGGAGCAACTGGCGCTACAGGTGTTACTGGCGCTACAGGCGCTTTTGATGTAACAACAACATTATTCACTGTCAATGGAACAGAGGGCGTAACTGCAACAATGCTTCTTGGTGACAGTATTTCTTTCCAATCAACAGATGGCTCTGTAGCTGTGGATGTCACTCAAGGCTCGGCAATTGTCGACCTTAGTGCAACAGGAACCACCGGAGCCACCGGCGAAACAGGCGCTACAGGAGCCACCGGCGAAACTGGCGAAACAGGCGCCACTGGAGTAACCGGCGCAACTGGTGCCACTGGAGCTACCGGCGAAACAGGCGCCACTGGCGCTACAGGCGAAACTGGCGCCACTGGCGTTACCGGCGTTACCGGCGTAACTGGCGCCACCGGCGCTACAGGCGAAACTGGCGCCACTGGCGCTACAGGCGAAACTGGCGCCACCGGGGTCACCGGCGAAACTGGTGCCACTGGAGCTACCGGCGTAACTGGCGCTACAGGAGTTACCGGTGAAACCGGAGCAACTGGCGTTACCGGAGCAACTGGCGTTACCGGAGCAACTGGTGCCATCGGTACAACAGGGGCAACTGGCGCTACAGGAGCAACTGGCGTTACCGGAGCCACAGGCGAAACAGGAACCACCGGGGCTACCGGCGAAACTGGCGCCACTGGCGAAACTGGCGCCACTGGCGAAACTGGCGCTACTGGCGAAACTGGCGCTACCGGCGTAACTGGCGCTACAGGAGCAACTGGCGAAACTGGCGCTACAGGAGCAACTGGCGCTACCGGCGCAACTGGCGTTACCGGGGCCACCGGCGTAACTGGCGCTACAGGAGTTACCGGCGTAACTGGCGCTACAGGAGTTACCGGTGCAACTGGCGCTACAGGAGCTACCGGCGTAACTGGCGCTACAGGAGTTACCGGTGAAACCGGAGCAACCGGCGTTACTGGAGTCACCGGAGCCACAGGCGAAACTGGCGCTACAGGAGCCACAGGCGAAACTGGCGTTACCGGGGCCACCGGCGAAACTGGCGCCATCGGAGCAACAGGCGTTACCGGAGCAACAGGCGTTACCGGAGCAACTGGTGCCATCGGTACAACAGGGGCAACTGGCGCTACAGGGGCAACTGGCGCTACAGGAGCAACTGGCGCTACAGGAGCAACTGGCGTTACCGGAGCCACCGGCGAAACTGGCGCTACAGGAGCCACTGGCGAAACAGGCGCCACTGGCGTTACCGGGGCCACCGGCGTAACTGGCGCTACAGGAGTTACCGGGGCCACCGGTGCAACTGGCGCTACAGGAGCTACCGGAGTAACGGGAGACATCGGCCCCGTCGGCCTGCAAGGTGTAGTTGGTCCGCAAGGTGCGCAGGGGGTCCAGGGCCCGACAGGCATTGCTGGTGCAACAGGGGCTACCGGCGCTACAGGAGCTACCGGTGCTACAGGAGCCACCGGTGCAACTGGCCCAACAGGTTTAGCAATTATTACTAATTATGGGTATGTATATGAACTTGCAACAATAGCAGATGCCACAGTTGCCGGTGGAGCAGATGTAATATTTAGTAATAATGGTCCATTGAGCGGAGTAACACACACTGCAGCTACTGCAACAGTAACGGTTCCGACAACTGGTATTTATCAAATTGACTACAATGTCAATTTAACAGCAGGAGCTCTCTCCGCTATCGCCATAGCTGTTAACGGCACTGTAGACGCATCCACTAACATTTCCATCTTGCAATCAACCGGTGAGACTGGTGGTGCGGTAATTATATCACTCAGCGCCGGGGATATAATCACATTGAGAAACAATTCTGCGACACCATTTATCTTGGATTTAGCGCCGGCAGTAGGAGCTCAGCTTGATATTTTTCAACTGACCACGTAATCATGGCATTACGAATCCAATTAAGGCCAATTCAGATTTTAAAAGCAAATTCGTTCTTTTAAGTAAAATTGAATTACTTCCCACCTGTTAAGGTGAGGTATAAATAGAGTTATAAAAACTGGCAACAAAAAGCACGCCCCGCAATACGGGCGTGCTTTTCATATCAATATCCGATGCCGCCGTAAATTACTCAGCAGCGGAAACGTCGGAAGAGCTGTCGAGATCTGCTGTGGAGGAACCTGTGTCGGATGTTCCCGCATCAGGTGTGCTCACTGAACTGGAAGTGTCTCCTGCCGGTGTGGAGGAAGTCGTGTTGTTGTCTGTGCATGCTGCGATGGACAGAACCATAGCTGCTGCCATGATGACTGCAAGAATTTTCTTCATTTTTGTTTACTCCTTCTAAGTAAAAATTTGGCTTTTAGTTCTATGCATTTCTTCTCCCATAAAACTATCTCTAATTTATACCCATTTTATTACAAAAGTTTAGATCAAACTTAACGAATTTCTTACAAATAATTCTTAACTAAACATTTGTTGACAATAACCTTTTAAGGTTTTGGAAGTATTTGGCAATTATGTACAATTGCATAGCCGTTTATCAATGTTTATCGCAGCCAATAATATGAATTTTTCGTGGATTTTAGCCAAGTTGATTTTTCTCGTATCCGACATAAGTTTACATAACATCATCCTCGTTCCAAAAAAATACCATCCCGGTCACATCCCGCTGCCCGCAAGGCTTCACGGCATATAGAAAACGGCAAAGGCGGCGTGAAGGGTTTTTGACGGACACCCCGGGCGGCTGAGGCTATCCATGAAAAACACAAGAGGGCCGCCCTAAGACGCATGATTATGCACCTTTGGGCAGCCCCTGCTCTTCAGTTTCTCACAAGAACCGCAGTTCTTACTGAGACATTTTCTTCAGCTTCTCGTACTTCTCTGTGGCGTCCTTCTCGGCCTGTGCGAACAGTACGTTTGCTCTCTCCGGGAAGGTGCGGGTCAGGCTGTTGTAGCGGACCTCGCCCATGATGAACTCGCGGTAGGAAGTGCTCGGCTCCTTGCTGTCGAGTACAAATGGGTTCTGGCCCGCGTCCGCACGGCGCGGGTCGAAGCGGAAGTTATGCCAGTAACCGGCAAGCACCGCCTTCTTCTCCTCAGCCATCGAAACCCCCATGCCGCCCTTAATGCCGTGGTTGATACACGGAGCGTAGGCGATGATGATGGACGGACCGTTGTAGCTCTCGGCCTCCTCAAAGGCCTTGATGCACTGGTTCATGTCGGCGCCCATTGCGATCTGCGCTACATAAACGTAGCCGTAGCTCATGGCAATGGCTGCAAGATCCTTCTTCTTCATGGTCTTGCCGGTCGCCGCAAACTGCGCGATGGAACCGGTGGGCGTGGCTTTAGAGGCCTGTCCGCCCGTATTGGAATATACCTCGGTGTCGAATACGAGAATGTTAATGTTTTCACCGGATGCGATTGCATGGTCCACACCGCCGAAGCCAATGTCATAGGCCCAGCCGTCGCCGCCGAGAATCCACATGGATTTCTTTGCTAGGTAATCCTTGTCGGCAAGGATTTTCCTGGCCATCACAGCGCCGCCGCAGTCCAGCTTGCTGAGCTCCTCCAGCTTGGGAGTAAGGGCCTCCGCCTTCGGGCCGTTTGCGCGGGTGTCATCCATCGTGTCAAGATACTCGGCGCACGCGGTCTTCAGGTCTTCCGGACAATCGGCGTGGTTCATGATGCTTTCAATATATTCCTTCAGCCTGCCTCTGACCGCGTTCTGGGCCAGCGTCATGCCAAGACCGAACTCCGCGTTGTCCTCAAACAGGGAGTTCTCCCATGCCGGGCCGTGGCCGCGCTTATTCACCGTATACGGCGTTGCGGGAGCCGAGCCGCCCCAGATGGAGGAACAGCCTGTCGCGTTGGCAATGAACATCTTGTCACCGTACAGCTGTGTGATGAGCTTGGCATACGGTGTTTCTCCGCATCCGCCGCAGGCGCCGGAGAACTCAAGGAGCGGCTGCTTAAACTGGCTGCCCTTGACCGAGGTTTCTTTGAACTTCTGGTTAACTTCCGGTTTGTCGGGAAGGCTCACTGCGTAGTCAAAGACTTCCTGCTGCTCTCTTCTGGCGTCGATGGGTTGCATGACAAGGGCCTTCCCCTTCGGCGCGGGACATACGGAGGCGCAGGAGGAACAGCCGGTGCAATCCAAAGTGGAAATAACAATGCCGTACTGCATGTCGGGGAAGCCTGTCATGGGCTTCTTCATCATCTGCTCCGGCGCGGCAGCGGCTTCCGCCTCTGTCATGGCTACCGGGCGGACAACTGCGTGAGGGCACACGTAGGCACACTGGTTGCACTGGATACAGTTTTCGGGGACCCACATGGGAACGTCCACCGCGATGCCGCGCTTTTCATAAGCGGCGGTACCCTGCGGGGATGTGCCGTCGGCATATTTCTCAAATGTGGAAACCGGCAGATCCTTACCGCGGAAGCTATTGACCGGAATCACCACGTTGTTTACATAATCCACGAGCTCCGGGCGATCGCCCACCGCGACTTCGGCCTTCGAATTGTCGGCAGCGTTCTTCCAGCTCTCCGGCACTTCCACCTTGTGGTAGCCCACCCGGCCGATGTCGATGGCGTCGTGGTTCATCTTGACGATGTTTTCACCCTTGCTTCCGTAGGACTTGGTTGCGGCGTCCTTCATAAACTTCATCGCGTCCTCTTCGGGGATGATCTTCGCGATGCTGAAAAAGGCGGACTGCAGAATCGTGTTGATTCTGGTGCCGAGGCCGATTTCCTTACCGTACTTAAAGCCGTCAATGATATAGAAACTGATACCCATGTCAGCGATATACTTCTTCACCTTGCCGGGGAGCTTATCCTCCAGCTCGGAAGCGTCCCACGGGCAGTTGAGCAGGAAAGAGCCGCCCTCCTTGATATCCTGAACCATGTCGTACTTGTCAAGATACGCCGGGTTATGGCAGGCGACGAAGTCCGCTTTGGAGATATAATAGGTAGACTTGATGGGGCTGTTGCCGAAACGCAGGTGGGAAATGGTCAGGCCGCCCGACTTTTTGGAGTCGTAGTCAAAATAGCCCTGCGCGTACATGTCGGTGTGGTCGCCGATGATTTTGATGGAGTTCTTGTTGGCGCCCACGGTGCCGTCCGCGCCGAGACCCCAGAATTTACAGGAGGTTGTGCCCTTGGGAGCGGTGTCCGGATCTTCCTTCACTTCGAGAGACAGATGGGTCACATCGTCCACGATGCCGATGGTGAAGCGCTTCTTCGGCTCTGCCGCTTCCATATTGCGGTAGACCGCAACGATGTCGGAGGGCTTGGTGTCTTTGGAGCCGAGGCCGTAGCGGCCACTGAGAATCGGGCATGCGCCGAACTTAGTGCCGTTTACGGCAGCCAGTACATCCAGGAACAACGGTTCGCCGATGGAGCCGGGCTCCTTCGTTCTGTCAAGCACGGTGATGTTTTTGACGGTATCCGGCATGACGTCCAGCAGGTACTGGGCCACAAACGGGCGGTACATGCGAACCTTGATCAAACCGACCTTGTCGCCGCCCGCGTTCAGGTAGTCGATGACCTCTTCGACGGTTTCACAGGCGGAACCCATTGCGATGATGATCTTGTCCGCGTCGGGCGCGCCATAGTAGTTGAAGGGCTTGTAGTCGGTGCCGATTTTCGCGTTGACCTGATTCATATAGTCCACAACGACTTCGGGAACCGCGTCATAATACTTGTTGGAAGCCTCTCTCGCCTGGAAGAAGATGTCGCCGTTTTGAGCCTGTCCACGAAGCACCGGATGCTCGGGGTTCAAGGCGTTTCTGCGGAACGCGTCCACAGCGTCCTTATCCAGCATTTCGTCTAAATCTTCATAATCCCATGTTTCTATCTTCTGCACTTCGTGGGAGGTGCGGAAACCGTCGAAGAAATGGAGGAAAGGAACCTTGCCACGGATGGCAGCAAGGTGGGCAACCGCTCCGAGGTCCATGACCTCCTGCGGGCTGCCCGCGCACAGCATGCCATAGCCTGTCTGGCGGCACGCGTACACGTCGGAATGGTCGCCGAAGATGTTGAGCGCATGTGTCGCGACCGTACGGGCCGAAACATGAATAACGCTGGGAAGGAGCTCACCTGCAATTTTATACATATTGGGGATCATAAGCAGTAGTCCCTGAGAAGCTGTATAGGTTGTTGTGAGCGCACCGGCCGCAAGGGACCCGTGCACCGCGCCCGCCGCACCTGCTTCCGACTGCATTTCCGTCACCCGCACTTCCCTGCCGAACAGGTTCTTTCTGCCTGCCGCTGAATACTTGTCCGTTTCGTCGGCCATGACGGAAGAAGGGGTGATCGGATAGATGGCGGCAACTTCTGTAAATGCGTACGACACATGCGCGGCTGCCGTATTGCCATCCATAGTTTTCATTTTTCTTGCCATTGGAATATTTCCTCCTTTTAGGATCGTTTGATAAAAAGTTGACGAATCACTTCGCACAGTAATAATGATAGCATTTTTTGGTAGTTGTGTAAAGGATAAAATGCAAGAAAATCCTGCGCTTTTCCATTTTCAGCGCAGGACTTTCCCCGTTTTTCACGGCGGTCTGTTTTGCATCGCTGGAAGGAGGGAAACGCGGAAAAGCCCGAAGCTGCTGCAAATACAGAGCGACCCGCCGCCTGGCGCCGCATTCACCGAACTTGAAAAGTGTGTTTTTCGGCATAGGGAAACACCTCTAAACTCACTTTTCCCATAAGAATTTTATAAAATATCAACAGAGCTCCGGCCTTACGATTTGCCGTATGGTGATACGCCCTGAATTTCTTTATGCCTTTTTATAAAGTGTCACAAGCCTACAGCCAGGCACTTCTGTCATCTCCCTGCACGATACAGGCAACCTTATGTTAATGTCATTCAGCGCAAAAGTATTGCCATAGTTTTCTATCCTTCCATTGAAAAACAAAGCTGTTTTCATCCGTTAATTCAAATCTGAAAAAGCCCAAGCTTGAAGGAATGTGTTCCGGAATCAAGGTTACGGGCAGCCCCAGTTGACTTGGTATAAATAAAAGGGGCATACTCCGATGATGAAACGGAAGGAATTCCATAGAATGTGAAAAACGGGCCTGACATTAACGGTCAAGCTTGTTTTTCATTTAAGTAAGTAAAATTGAAGTATTGAACTCGGGCCGTGCAATCTATCCTCCATTCATAAAATCTCGCCCCATCCACGGACGGTAAGGTTGGGATTCAATCGCCGGAACCTCTGTATTTGCAAGGCTTCCCGGCTTTTGGGTAATTCTTGCGGTTGGGCTCGTTATAAGCGGCCTAGACAGTTTCCTGACGGCGGCAAATATGGCGCGTTTGGATAATCAACTGCAAAACAGCGGATATGTTGTGTCGCGGCTGCTTACCCATGTTGTATTGATGATGTTCGGGTTTGTATTCATGACCGCTAACCGTATCCGGCGCGACAAAAAGCTGGGCGTTACCTTTCTATCTATTGGCTGTCGGTATTTGTTTGTGGGTGTTCATATATTTGTTTTGCCGGAAAAGGAGAATGATAGGCTGACTTATGAGGAACGAAAAGAATTGCAGGAGGCCTCTTTTATTTTTAGGCGTGAAACTTTAAAAGAAAACACTCTGTACAATGATTCATACCGCAAATGAAATCCCGAAAATCCGCCTGATCAGCGAATTTTCGGGACTTTACCTTTTCTCACTTCATTTTTAAGTATATGTTCAAAATAGTCAGGAGGAGCGGAAAATGGTCTGTTCCATTTTTGTCTTGCGGATCATCAGCATCAGCGGAATGCCGAGGCCGTAGCAGACCACAAGCTCCCCGAGTCCCACGGAAACACCGGCCATCACATAGGCCCACGCGGTGAAGTTGCTGAAGGCAAAATCCCCGGCGGACGAGAAGCAGGCGATTTCGAAGCCTACCACCAGCGTGTTGAAGAGCACGGGCATCATAGGCGACAAAATGGGAATATCTTTGAAACGGATTTTAGAGACGGCCCTTGCTGTGATGGCCGCAAGCAATGTGGCGGATGTGCCGAACACCCAGTCGACGATGCCGTAAGGGCTTGCAAGGTTCGACAGCAGGCAGCCGATCGTAAGGCCGGGTATGGCCGCCGGAGTAAAGACCGGCAGAACGGTCAGCGCCTCGGAAAACCGGAACTGTACCGGCCCGAAGGCGAGGTTCACCGCCGCCGCGGCATAAGTGAGCATGGCGTACAGCGCCGCTATGACGGCAGCCTCTGCCATATAGCGGACTTTTTTGTTTTTTTGTTGCATTTTTTCCCTCCGTAGTTTTGTTTCGTCCCGGTTCCCGTCTAATAGGGCAGGAAGGATTATGGGGATAAGGCTTACCGTGCAAGGCGGATAACGCAGTACGAAAAGCCTTAGACCACAAAAATTCCGCCATTTTGTGCGGGAACCGGAACCAGTCAGGATGTTGCGAACTGACTTTTTATTTTTAAAGCGTTACCGCCTTAAAGACATTTTCATGTATTAGCAATACGAAACACGAGTGGAAACGAAAGCTTAAAAGGAGACAAATGAAAAAAGACTTGCGTCTTGCATCTGAATGCATTCAAAAATCCCGCAAGCCACCCGTGTCACTATGGTATCCCGGTAACGGCGGGGGTACTTAGGGGGGCGTCTCCGGTGCGGGAGCACCGGTTTTAGCCCCCCTAAGCGCCTTTTGCATACTTTTGCGCGTGCAAAAGTATGGGCCCCGCGGCCTGAGCGGCAGGCGTACACACAGCTTGTGCGTTGAATCTGCATTACACTTGCCTTTTCTTATTTGTACTTTTTACGATTTCGTTTCCACTCGTGTTTCGTAATGAACTGTTACTTGCTCCTCGTTACTTGCCTCGTCCCCGCCTTCAGCAGCATAATCGTGTCCTCGCTTTTAATGGCTTTCACAGTCTCCTGCCGGTTCATCACCTTCAGCAGCACCGAAAGCAGCACGCTCAAAAGAGTCGTTACCGCTAAAAACAGCCTGGCCCACATGGGTTCTTTCCTCTTTTTCGGCTTTAACCTTTTCATCTCACACCTCGAAGCTCTTCCTCGCAGTACATACACCGGTAGCGGTGGTCCTTCTCGTCGCACAGCGTGAACACCTGATCCGTATTCTCAATGCTCGTGATGCAGCGCGGATTCTTACACTTCACCACATTCACAAGTTTCTTCGGCAGCGCCAGCTTTTTCTTTTCCACAAGCTGTCCGTTTTGAATAATGCAAACCGTGGCCCGGTTATCCACAAAGCCCAGAATATCCAAATCCACATCGGGCAGGTTGTCGATTTTAATGATGTCCTTTTTTCCGTACTTACTGCTCTTGGCGTTCTTGATGATGGCAACGCAGGAATCAATCTTATGAAGCTCCAGCAGCTCATAAATAGTCATGCCCTTGCCCGCCGTGATATGGTCAATGACGATTCCGTTTTCAAGGCTGTCAATATTCAGCATAGCGCTTCCTCCTTGTCAAGAATTCCCTCTTCCAGCCCCAGCAGCGCCAGAATCAGCGCCATGCGCACATACACGCCGTTTTGGGCCTGCTCGAAATACTTTGCCCGGGGGTCGCTGTCCACCTCGGGGGCGATTTCATTGACCCGCGGCAGCGGATGCATGACAATCAGCCCCTCCTTGGCGCTACTCAGCTTGTCCGCCGTCAGAATATACGAGTCCTTCAGCCTTACGTAATCCTCCTCGTTGAAGAAGCGCTCCTTCTGCACCCTTGTCATGTAGAGGACGCTCAGCTCTCCCATCACCTTGTCGATGGAATCCGTCTGCACATATTCGCTTTTTGAGGATTTGATCACTTCATCCAGGATATAAGCGGGCAGCCGCAGCTCACTGGGGGAGATCAGCACAAACTTCACCCCTTCATAGCGCACCAGGGATTTGATCAGGGAATGCACCGTGCGACCGAATTTCAGGTCCCCGCACAGGCCGATGACCGTGTTTTGAAAGGTTCCGCGGACCTTTTTGATGGTCATCAGGTCCGCCAGCGTCTGCGTTGGATGCTGGTGGCCGCCATCCCCCGCGTTCACCACCGGAACAGACGCGTGCTTTGCCGCCACAAGGGGCGCGCCCTCTTTAAAGTGCCGTATGGCGACGATATCGGCATAGCAGGAAATCATGCGGCTGGTGTCTGCCACGCTCTCCCCCTTTGCCGCCGAGCTGCTGGAGCTTCCGGCAAAGCCCAGTACCTTGCCTCCAAGCCGCATCATCGCGGACTCGAAGCTCAGGCGTGTTCTTGTGCTGGGTTCATAAAAAAGCGTACCGAGGATTTTCCCGTCACACTTATGGGCGTAGGCCGGCAAATCGGCCGAAATTTTCTCCGCCAATTCCAACAGCCGCTCCGTTTCCGAGAGAGAAAAATCCAGCTGATCGATCAAATGACGCATATGCATTCCACCTTACTCATTACTTGTTACCTGCCGCTCACTCTTCCATCTCCCAATTGTGCCACACGTTCTGCACGTCGTCGTTGTCCTCGAGCATATCCAGCATTTTCTGCATTTTGACCACGGTCTCTTCCTCTGCGAGTTTCGTATAGATATCCGGCACCATTTCCACCTCGGCGGAAACAAATGCATAACCCTTCGCGGCAAGCCCCTCAGATACAGTGCCGAAATCCGCGGGGTCCGTGGTGATTTCAAACACGTCGCCCTCAATGGAAAAATCCTCCGCGCCCGCTTCCAGAGCGTCACCCATCACCTTTTCCTCCGAAAGTCCTTCCCGCTCAATGAGGATAACGCCCTTTTTGTTAAACATAAAAGCCACGCAGCCGGTGGTGCCGAGATTGCCGCCAAACTTGTCAAAGGCGTGGCGCACCTCGCCCGCCGTACGGTTGCGGTTGTCCGTCAGCGCCTCCACGATCACCGCGATGCCCGAGGGGCCGTAGCCCTCATAGGTGATATCCTCATAACTCGAGCTGTCGCCCTCACCCGCGGCCTTTTTGATGATGCGCTCCACGTTGTCGCCCGGCACATTCGCGGCCTTCGCTTTTGCGATGACATCCCGCAGGCGCGTGTTCGCCGCCGGGTCCGCGCTGCCGCCCTGCTTCACCGCCACGGCAAGCTCCCTGCCGATTTTGGTGAACACCTTCGCCCGCGCGCCGTCTGTTTTTTCCTTCTTCCGTTTAATGGTGCTCCATTTGGAATGTCCTGACATAGCCGATTCCTGCCTTTACCGTATTATATTCCGGGCGCTCCTGTGAATGCCGTACGCATTTACCGCACACCCCGATGATTTGCTTTGATCCTGCTTATTTTAAATCGTATTATTTTATCATGTTTCACGTATGATTTCAAGGGCAAGCGCATTTGCCGCCTCTTTTTCCGCATTCCCCATATTTCCCTCACGGTCGGTCTCCTGCCAACAAACCGTGCCCCGCAGCGCGGTGTTCATGACGGTGAAGGCCCGCTCCAGCTGGAAGCGCGGAATGTTCATTCCTTCGGGCTCCCGCGAGCCCATGCTCAGCAGAAGCGCCGCCTCCCGGTGTTTCTCGATCGGCGGACGCAGCCCCAGAGAAAACCTTGCGGAAAAGTACCGCTGAGTGCGGTCCAGCACCGCCTTCATCGGCGCGGGAAAGGAAAAGTTATATACCGGCGACGCGATCACAAGGGCGTCGGACTGCTGCAGCAGCCCGTCCAGGCCGTCGAGGTCACGAAAGGCGCAGCCCTCTGCTTTCCTGCAGTATCCGCAGTCCGTACAGGGCTTTGCCCGCAGGGCATAGATGTCCACCACATGGATTTCCCAGTCCTCCCTCCGGCGGAAGGGCGCAAGGAAGCTCGTGAGCAGCGCGGCGGTATGCCCCTTTTCATGGGGCGACGCAAACAGCGCCAGCAATTGTTTTTTTTTCGGCATACACCCTGCTTTCCGGGAGAGCTTGCGGCGCTCCCCTGATTTTTTCTTTTATAGTATCGCGCGTACAAAGCAATGTCAAACAGATTGTGCAATCATGTACGCTGATTGTATGCGCTATCCCGCTCTTGCTTTTACATTTATGTGTGTTATAATTTTTTTGAGTCTAAAGCCCGTCGATAGATAACAACCGAAAATAATGCTTGGAGGTATTGACGTCATGGATAATGAACTGAAAATCAAAATGTACTCATTTGTGCTGGATTGCAAGGATCCGCATGAATTGGCAAAATTCTACGGGTCGCTGCTCCGGTGGGACATCCCCTTTCATGATGAAGAATATGCAGGTGTGGCCCCTCCGGGGACGAGCCAGGGAGCATATCCCTTTATTGTGTTTCAACGGAATCCTGCGTACGAGCCGCCTGTGTGGCCGGATAAGTCTGAGGCGCAGCAGCAAATGGCGCATTTGGACTTCGCCGTCAACGATCTGGAGAAGGCTGTAGCGCATGCGGTCCACTGCGGGGCTTCCATCGCGCAGGAACAATTTTCCGATAAATGGAGAGTAATGCTGGACCCCGTCGGACATCCTTTTTGCCTGTGCCAGATGAAATCCATTATCGAGAGCGCCGATTTTGCGCTGCTATAGAATATCGAGAAAACTCCGGAAAAAGTCACTGAAAAATTTATTGTCATTTCAGAAAAATTTGATGTAAATTTCTGCCATCCTGTTATTTTTATTCCGTTGCGCCGGTGCGGAACGCCAGCATTTGCGATTGTGTCCCCGTCACATGTAAAAATTTGTATCTATACCCTGCCGTTTTGGCGCAAAAAATCGGCGGACGACCTTCCTTTTTTAGACGGTTCATGACAAATTTTACCTTCGTATTTCTCTTCATAATCGTTTTGAAAGCGATCATAATACTAAGGCAAACGCAATCAGTAACCAAGAAGGAGAAAACAAAAATGAAGAACGCAACAAGCGCTTCCAAGGAAGCTATGAATCAAATGAAAATGTCTGCTGCGTCTGAAGTTGGCGTAAACCTGAAGCAGGGCTACAACGGCGATTTGACCGCGAAGCAGGCCGGTTCCATCGGCGGCCAGATGGTCAAGAAGATGATCGAGAGCTATACACAGAGCGCTCAGTAATTTCAGCGTAACTGTATTTTGGGGTAACAGCCTCAAAAGGAAGCACGGAGATTTTCCAAACGGAAAGCCTCCGTGCTTTTCTATAGGACCCCGATTCCGGCACCCGGCGCAGAAGCCGCACGGCATACAAAAATCGGTTTCGTTGCACCCCTTAAACAAAAATGATATAATTGCTTTCCATAAAACGCCAACCCATCATCAAAGGACAAAAAGAGCGTCATGTATACTGCGAAAAAACCTGATGGGCAAACTGTCAAAACCATCCTGCTTTACGGGGAGTTGATTGCTACGAAAACATACAGCACCGCAGAAGCCGCGAAAATGGTGGGTGTGCACCCGAATACCGCGCGCCTGTATGAACGGCTGGAATTGATCCCAAAGGTATGCCGTAAATCAAATGGCTATCGGGTTTTCACCGAGCGGCACATTGATCACTTCAAGCTGGTTCAAACCGCTTTTCATATTGAGATTCTGCAAAACGGCCTTCGGAAAAAAATTACCCAAATGGTAAAAACCGCCGCCACAGGCGATTATAAAACTGCCCTTTCCCTGACGTACGAATATATCGGGCTGCTGCAAAACGAGCGGCAAAACGCACAGGACGCCGTGCGGGCCGTAAAACAGATTCTCTCCGGCAAAACCGTCTCTAAAGGGCTGCGCCTGAAACGAAAGGAAGCGGCGGAGTTTCTGCAGATCTCACTTGATACGCTGCGAAACTGGGAGATGAACGGCTTGTTCACCGTGAAGCGCATGGAAAATGGGTATCGTGTTTACACGGGTGAGGATATCGATCGGCTGAAAATCATCCGTTCCCTGCGCTGCGCCAACTATTCGCTGGAAGCCATTTTGCGCATGCTGTCGGAGCTGTCGACCGACCCGGACGTGGACATCGCGCTGGCGCTCCATGCCCCGAAGCCGGATGACGACACGGTCCTCTCCGTATACGACAGGCTGCTGGCATCTTTGAAATCGGCTGAAAGCAATGCCGAAACCATACGCTCCATGCTGCTTTGCATGCGGAAAAAATATTGAGCTTCCATGCGGTACCTTCGGCGTAAGAATCTGATGAAAACAGTTCGCCGCTCGTGCCGTTTTCTTTCATTCATTTTTCACGCGAAACCCTCCACTATACCACCAGACTTCGGTTTAGTGGTACTATTTGTCTCAGCAAACATGAAGGAGGGCTTTATGGAGGAAGTCATCAAGGTACGGCAGCTTACAAAAAGCTACGGAAAAAAACGCGCGGCGGACGGCGTCAGCCTGACGGTGGGCCGCGGACAGGTGTTTGGGCTACTGGGGGCAAACGGCGCGGGAAAGAGCACGACCGTCGAATGTATTTTAGGCACGAAAACGCCCGACAGCGGTACGGTGGAGCTTTTAGGCCTGCAGCCGCAAAGGAACCGGAAAAAACTATTTGAACGGGTGGGCGTTCAGTTTCAGGAGACGGGTTACCAGGAGAAAATCACCGTGCGGGAGCTGTGTGAGGCCACGGCATCCCTTTACAAAACAGCGGGAAATTACAGCGAACTGCTAAAACGGTTCGGCATTGGGGACAAAACGAAAAGCTTTGTCAGCAGCCTTTCCGGCGGCGAGCGCCAGCGGCTCTTTATCGCCCTATCCCTGATACCGGATCCCGAGGTGGTTTTCCTCGACGAGCTGACCACAGGACTTGATGCCAAAGCCCGGCGGGATGTATGGAAATGCCTTGCAGGGCTCCGGGAAAAGGGTCTTAGCATCCTACTGACCTCCCACTTCATGGACGAGGTGGAAACCCTGTGCGATGAAATCTGTATCCTGAAACACGGAAAAACCGTGTTTTATGGAACCATACAGGAGGCGGTGGGGAAAAGCCCCTGTGAAAGCTTTGAAGACGCCTATCTTTGGTACACGCAGGAGGAATCGGTATGAAGGCATTTGGAACCATGCTCAAAACAGAGCTGAAGCTCTCCCTGCGGGGAATGGACATGTTCATTTTCGCCATCTGCATGCCGCTTGTGGTGCTGATCCTTTTAGGGATCATTTACGGAGCCGAGCCCGCGTCGGAGGGCGCCGATTACAGCTTTTTGCAGCAGTCCTTCGGGGCGCTGTGTTCCATCTCCATCTGCGCGGGCGGTGTGATGGGCCTGCCTTTGGTGGTTTCGGACTACCGCGGCAAAAAAATCCTGAAGCGCTTCCGGGTGACGCCGGTAAGCCCGGCGCTTATTTTGACGGTACAGGTTGTGATATACACGATATACTCCCTCCTGTCGCTCCTTCTGCTCTATCTCACCGCGGCTCTCTTTTTCGGCTATGAGTTCACCGGGTCATGGCCGCAGTTTGCGGGCGGATATCTGCTTGTGATCCTGTCGATTTTCAGCATCGGGATGATGGTGGGGGGCATTGCTCCCAACTCCAAAATCGCAGGTGTCATAGCAAGCCTGCTTTATTTCCCGATGCTGATCTTTTCCGGCGCAACGCTGCCTTACGAGGTGATGCCGAAGGCGCTGCAGACGGTGGCGGATGTTCTGCCGCTGACCCAGGGAATCAAGATCCTCAAATCCGCGTCCCTGGGCCTGCCGGTTTCTGACATGACCCTGCCCCTTATTCTCATGTCCGGTATCGCCGCCGTCTGTATCGGTATCTCCATCCGTTTTTTCCGGTGGGAATGATAGAAGTTTCAGGAGCCTCTCGCGGATCATTTTTAGCACAAACCGTGCCGTACCCGAACGCTTTGATCTTCAGGCGCGGCACGACCTTGTTTTGGATGCCCCGAGGAACATATTACGGACAAGCGGAATAGAATGATCCTGTAGCGTGTTCACTACACCTTTTCAAGGAAGTACACAAATGAAAGAATTTTAAATTCCAGCATAAGAGAAGGGGCCGCCGCGCGGCAATTCATCAGAGTTGCAAAAGCGGCAGTCCCTTTCCTATTCATTTACGGTTTTTTCATGAAGTGGAATGTGAACAACACTCTCTACCTTTTCAGCCCATCCCACAAGGGCGTTTGCAGCTACGCGGGTGATTTTTGTATTTTCCTCTATCACATCCAGACGGTCGTCCATCTTATTCAGGCGTTCGTCTATCTTATCAAAGCGTTCATTCATCGGTGACATTGCCTCTTTAATCAAGGCAAGCATATCCATTTTTTCCTTATCTGTCATAATGTATCACTCCTTGAAATGCCTCAAATCCGTTTTTTCAGCAACTGCCTGAAATTATATCAAAATGCCACTGCTTTGTAAACTCGCAATTTTAGCAACGCCATCATACTTTTACCTGCATTCATCCGTTATTTTCATATTGTCCTTTTACAGCGCGCTGTGCTATACTGGGCCTGAG
>Ga0153939_1000375_pt1 | contig 16411 bp, 15 predicted proteins | sample TSNJ023MetaG_FD_104734 | JGI IMG/M metagenome (GOLD analysis project Ga0153939, IMG submission 104734) | Attine ant fungus gardens microbial communities from New Jersey, USA - TSNJ023 MetaG | ecosystem: Host-associated > Fungi > Mycelium > Unclassified | place: USA: New Jersey, Brendan T. Byrne... | reverse complement strand
TTTCTTCCGGGGAGAGTTCGTGACGCAGTTTGCGTGTCATAGTTGGTTCACTTATATTTAAGTGTTCTGCAACCTTCCATAATGGGATTTTGTTTTCCCGGCTTTTTCTTCTCACTTCTTGATTTTGCATAATAACCTCCTACAAGTAAATTATCCGTTGACAAATCATCATCATAGTGTTACTATGAATTTACGATGATGACGATTTGTAGCTGTCCTTACTATAGCATAGTCCGGCAGCTCATGTCAATCGATTTGTATTTTATATTTTTATATAGCAACAATATGTTGTTGTGAGGTGCTTTAATGACTACAAAAGAAACATTTGCACAAAGATTGTTTGAATTAAGAGAAAGTAGCGGGATTACAAGGCAGCAGTTCGCTGATGATCTAAACATAACCCGTTCAAGCTTAGAGTTTTATGAAAAGGGAAAGCGCACACCTGACATTGATATGATCGCCAAGATTGCGAAAAAGTTGGATGTGACGACTGACTATCTCTTTGGGCTATCTAAATTTCAAACAACAGACATTACCGAGAAAGCTGTCTGTGAATATACCGGATTAAGTGAGAGTGTAATCAAAAGGCTGCATAAATGGATGCCTGCCGTAGCTAAGAAAAGAATAAATAAAATATTTTCGTGTTTTCAATTTGATAATTTTTTGGGTATTATTGATAGGCGTAAAGAAGCTTTGACTGAACTTGTGCAAGCAAATTATGAATTGGCCGATTCTATAGTGGGTAATAGCATGACCTCAATACAAAGAATTGGAAAGGCAAAGGATAATAAAACCAGTAGTCAAAATGAGTATGATTTACAGACATTTCGATTGACCCAAACTGCAATTGGCCTTTCTGACGAATATATGCCAGAGGTAATGCAGCAATACTGGGATAGCTTGAAGCGGTTTAGCAACGTCACCTTAACAGATGAAAAGGATAATGAAATTGACAAAGAGTTGAATCCATATACAGAAGCAGAATTAACCAGACTAGTCGAGGAGGAGCTTTCCAATGCCCAACATAACCAAACGGACAAATAAAGACGGCGATATCTCTTATCGCATCCGGGTATACGTGGATGAAACCGGCACCGGTAAGCACATTATGAAATCCAAAACATGGCGGCCACCGGCGAATATGCGGCCTTCAACCGCTGAAAAAGAAGCGGTTAGACTGGCGGCTATCTTTGAGGATCAGGTAAAGCGGGGGCTGATTGCCTTTGACAGCTCCACGAAGTTCGGGGAATATGCTAAACAGTGGATTGAGAATGCACAGATAGCACCGAAGACAAGAGTCGAGTATGTCGGTCTCATGCAAAGAATCACCCTTGCATTTGGTCATATTAAGCTTGAGAAGCTGCAGTCACATCATTTGGAAGCTTTTTATAGAAACCTTGCTGAGGACGGCGTAAGGAAGTCCGGCAGTAATGCCGCTGCCGTAAAGCTCAAAGAGGTAATGATCGAAAAGAAGCTGTCAGCCGCTGCACTAGCACGGGAACACACGGATGCACCAAAGATCAAACGCAAGGAATCAAAATACCTTGATGATAAACAGGCGCAGAACTTCCTCGAGCTATTGCTGAATGGGCCTGATATAAGAGTGAAAACCGCTTTCATACTTTTACTATTTACTGGAATGCGGCGTGGTGAACTATGTGGATTGTCATGGGGTGCTATCGACGATAAGAACGGCATAATCCATGTAAAATGTGCATCTCAATATTTACCCGGTCAGGGTGTTTCCGAAATATCTACAAAAACGCAATCCAGCATCCGCGCAATAAAAGCGCCTCAGTTTGTTTTTGACATTCTCACAGAATATCGTATCTGGTGGAACCAGAAAAAACTTTGTTATGGTAGAGAATGGAAAGGGGAACTTGAGCGCTTGTTCATACAAGATGATGGAAAGCCTATTGTCCCTGACACTATTAATTATTGGCTGAACAAGTTCCTGAAAAAGCATAACTTCGCACATATCTCCCCGCATAGTCTCCGGCATACATTCGCCACACTGCAGATCGCCGCCGGTGTAGATGTGAGAACACTACAAGCCCGGACCGGCCATGCGCAAGCCTCCACTCTCGTAAACATCTATTCTCACGCCATCAAGAGTGCCCAGGAGGCGGCCAGTGATGCGTTGGAAAGCATGTTGATACCGAAAGCAAAATAACAGAAAGCGGCTACCCCCATCATCGGAGGTAACCGCTTCTTTTTTGGACTTTTTCAGCATCCGCTTGACCAAAAGTTGACCATTTTCCAATCTGAACAAAAAATAAACCGTCATAGACAAGCGACAAATGGCTTATCTATGCGGTTCTTAACTGGTGGGCGCAGGCGGGCTCGAACCGCCGACCTCCTGCGTGTGAAGCAGGCACTCTAACCAGCTGAGCTATGCCCCCAAAACATTACTTATTATAACAACCAAACGGGCATTCGTCAATGGAAATTATGAATTATTTTACTGCGTACCAATTGCAAGTTTAATTGCGCAGCGGCAAACTGCTTCTGTTAATTTCTATCTGACAAATAACCCGTCCGGCAGTCTTTCGGAAAAACCTCACTGCATCGGCTCTCTGTTTTTGGCTGCCGTCTGGATATTCACTGTCGCAGCGGGAATCGTCATGGTCTGTTCCACCGGTCGTTTTTTTGGTTCCCTGTGCGGTTCAAAGCCTTCAAAAATGATGATGCAGCCTTCCTTTTTCAGCTTGCGGTACGCCTTCCAGTCCCGCACCGTCCAGCTGACCTCCGGCATGGCGAATACTCGCTTCGCCAGCCACATGGAAGGACGACGGCGTTTATGATAATCGTAGGCTTCAAAATTCGGCCTTGTCAGGAAATTGGAACACAGGTTCCTGGCAAGGAACGCCTCCAAGAAACCAATTTTATCATTTTTCTTTACCGCCTCCATCAACTGCCCCCGTACAATATGAGGCGCATTGATGCGAAACCACCGGACAATACGCGGGTCAAAGGATTCGACACAGTATTTGCCTTGGTATCCTTTCAATATGTCATAAGTGAGGGTACAGATTTCATTTGTCTCGTTATAATGCTTCAGTTCCACGATCAGCGGTACCCGCCTGCCCACGGCCAGCAGGGCCTGTTCCAGCGTCGGCACCGGCTCATCTGTGTTTAGCAGCCGATATTTATACAACTCGTCAAGCGTCAGGTCTGAAATGAGGATATCCTTGCCGCACAGCCGTTTTAAGCTGTGGTCATGATGCACCACAACCTTTTTATCCTGTGTCAGCTGTAAATCCAGCTCGATGCCAAAGCCCTTTTCGGCCGCCAGCCGAAAAGACATAAGGGAATTTTCCGGTATGCCTTTTTCATTATTGTGCAGCCCGCGATGGGCATAATCAAACTTTCGAAACTCCGTAAGATCCGGCCTATTCTTCATTTGCGGCGCGATGAGCCAAAGCCACATGAATAAAATAAATGCGCCGCAGAGCAGAAGCGCAAGGATGATGGTCATAAACCGCCTCCAAATTGTGATAAATCTATGATACTGAATTTTATGCGGCAGGTCAATGAATATTTCCTGTTCCGTCATAAGAATCTCTTCTTTGCTTTTTTTCGGCAGGCTGTAAGAGACGAGTTTCAATAAAAAATAGCTATTGATTTTCTTCGATTCTTGCTATATGATTAGAGTATGAAATGTACATACATTTAAGCAGGAGGATGAAAATGAGTAATGTACCGATTTTAAAGCTGGGCATCGCCGCGGTCAGCCGCAACTGTTTTCCGATGACCCTGTCCGTGTCAAGACGTGAGGCGCTTGTTAAGGCGTATAAGGAAAAGTATGGGGACATCTTTGAATGTCCAACCTGTATTGAAAACGAAAAGGATATGCTGAAAGCGCTCAGCGAACTGAAAGACGCCGGCTGTAACGCCCTTATTGTCTATCTTGGCAACTTTGGTCCGGAGACGCCTGAAACCCTTTTAGCCAAATACTTTGACGGCCCGGTGATGTATGTGGCGGCGGCGGAAGAAAGCGGAGACCGGCTACTGGACGACCGCGGCGACGCGTACTGCGGTATGCTGAATGCAAGCTATAACCTGAAACTGCGTGGTATCAAGGCTTACATACCCGAATATCCCGTGGGAGACGCCGACGAATGCGCCGAGATGATTCACGGTTTTGAGCCCATCGCAAAAACCATCATCGGCCTGAGCAAACTGAAGATCATTTCCTTCGGACCGCGTCCGGACGATTTCCTCGCCTGCAACGCGCCCGTTCAGTGCCTGTATGATCTGGGTATTGAAATCGAAGAAAACTCCGAGCTTGACCTCTTTGAAGCCTTTCACAAGCATGACGGCGACAGCCGTATCGACGCGGTGGCCGATGACATGGCAAAAGAACTGGGCAGCGGCAACAAAAAACCGGAAATCCTCAAAAAGCTTGCCCAATACGAACTCACACTGCTGGACTGGATCGAAGAGCATAAGGGTGCAAGAGAATTTATCGCTGTGGCGGGCAAATGCTGGCCGGCCTTTCAGACACAGTTTGGCTTTGTTCCGTGCTATGTGAACAGCCGCCTGACAGGACGCGGCATCCCGGTATCCTGTGAAGTGGACATTTACGGCACGCTCAGTGAGTTCATCGGGACCGTCGTCAGCGAGGACATGGTGACGCTGCTGGATATCAACAATACGGTACCGAAGGATATGTTTACCGACGGAATCAAAGGTAAATTTGACTATCAGATAAACGACACCTTCATGGGCTTCCACTGCGGAAACACCTGCTCTACCAAGCTGCAGAAACCGGAGATGCGTTATCAGAAAATTATGGCCCGCTCCCTGCCGGAGGAGGTTACCCAGGGTACGTTGGAAGGCGACATCATCCCCGGTGACATCACCTTCTTCCGCCTGCAGAGCACGGCGGACAGCAAGCTGCGCGCCTATGTGGCCGAGGGCGAGGTTCTGCCGGTTGCAACACGCTCCTTTGGCGGTATCGGCATCTTTGCCATTCCTGAAATGGGGCGATTCTATCGCCATGTGCTGATTCAGAAAAACTTCCCGCACCACGGCGCCGTGGCTTTCGGGCACTTCGGCAAAGCCCTCTTTGAGGTATTCAAGTATCTCGGAGTGGACGATATCGGCTTCAACCAGCCGAAATCCATGCTGTACCCGACAGAAAATCCATTTGCCTAATTTCTTTTGAAATGATACAATAAAGCTGCCGCATTCACTTGCGGCAGCTTTTGCATAAATATCATGAATTTATATACGGCAGAGAAAAATGCACTTGCCGTATTTCAAACAAAAAACGCGGAGACTGTTGCCATGCCAAAACCGGAACTGACAAAAAAATATAAAAAGACTTTCGCACATTCCTATACGTTGGGGCCCTTCCCTACATTTGAGCTGCTGCGCAAAGCGCCGAACAAGGCGGTTTGTGTATATCTTCATGAGCGGTTCAATGACAGGGAAAAGCTTGAGCAGCTATGCGCCGGGCACGGCGTATCCTGCCGGTACGCTCCAAGGGTGTTGGAGACACTTTCCAGCAAATCGGCCTGTTTCGCGGCGGCGGCCTTTTGGAAATACAGCAGCTCCCTTAGCGTGAAAAACCCTCATATCGTACTGGTGAACCCGTCCGACATGGGTAATCTCGGCACGATTTTACGCACAGCACTGTCTTTTGGCATTCACGACATTGCGCTGATTGAGCCTTGTGCGGATTTGTTTAATCCCAAAACCGTACGCGCATCAATGGGTGCGCTGTTCAGCCTGCGCGTGGAGCTGTTTGAAAGCTTTTCGGCATACCTGCGTGCATTTGGGCATAGCCGCGATATTTTCCCGTTTATGCTGGAGGGGGCCGCCGTGCTGTCTCCTGAGGGCTGTCCGGTATCCGATAAATATGCGCTGGTATTCGGGAACGAGGCCACCGGACTTCCGCCGGAGTTCCTGCAATATGGGAAAAGTCTGCTCATCGCACAAAGTAATGAGGTGGATTCCCTTAATTTATCCATATCGGTGGCCATCGGCGCGTATATATTCACACAAAAAAATGTTCCGCTGAAGGAGGATGCATTATGACATGGTTGCTTCTCACGCTGGCTGTTTTACTGCTGGTGATCCTGGTTTTATCCATTGGCCTGTTTCGATATGCCTGCGTACGCAGGAAGGAGAAAAACAACGAAAACGAAGTCGGCGCTTCATGGGAGCCCTTTGCAAAAAGAGTGGAGGAGGGCAAAAACTGGCTGAACGCTCATACGGCGGAAACCGTCACACTCATCACTTTCGACGGTTTGAAAATCAAAAGCCGCGTCGTTCCCCATGAGAATGCCAAAGGAACTGTTATCGCCATGCACGGCTACCGCTCACGCTCGGATGTCGACTTTGCGCCGGAATGTGAATTTCTTTGGGGCCTCGGCTATAACCTGCTGGTCGTCATGCAACGCAGCCACGACGAAAGTGAGGGAAAATACATCACCTTCGGCGTCAAGGAGCGCTTTGACTGCAGGCAGTGGGCCGAATACGCTGAAAAGCGTTTTGGCGAAGAATCTCCGGTTTTTCTGTCCGGCATTTCTATGGGTTCTGCTACGGTGATGATGGCCTCGGAGCTGAAGCTGCCGGAAAATATCAGAGGCATCATCGCCGACTGTGGGTACACCTCGCCGTGGGAGATCGCCAGCCATGTGCTGAGAAACAGTCTGCATCTGCCCGCGTTCCCTGTGATGACCACCGCCAACTGGATCGCCCGGCTTGTCGCAAAATTCAGCTTCAAAGAGGCGGCGGCCCTTACAGCCCTGCAGAGAAACAAACTGCCAATTTTGTTCATACACGGCGGCAAGGATGATTTTGTGCCGACGGAGATGTCCTATCGCAACTATGAAGCCTGTACCGCGTCGAAAAAGCTTGTCATTATAGAAGAAGCCGCGCATGCACAGTCCTACATGGTGGACACGGAAACCTGTCAAAGGGAAATTAGGGAGTTTCTCGAATGCTACAACCGTCCGGGTAAAACCACTGCCACTAGGGCAGCGGATTAGCAAGTTTCCGCATTTATCATTCCGTTCATGGTTAAACAGGAGGAGTTATGTCCGTCAAATCTGTAAGAATCCGGGATCTCACACAGGGATCCCCTGTAAAACTGATCGTTTCGTTTGCCCTGCCGCTTATGGCGGGCAACGTTTTTCAGCAGCTGTATACCATTGTCGACACCGCAGTCGTCGGACAAGGCGTCGGCATCAAGGCCCTGTCCGCCCTTGGTGCGGCGGATTGGCTGAACTGGTTCGTCATCAGCATCATACAGGGCTTTGCCCACGGGTTTTCCATTTTGATGGCCCAATATTTCGGAGCAAAGGACTATAAACAGCTGAACCAGTCCATCGGGATTTCCATCACGCTCAGCATCATCATCTGCGTATCCCTGCTGGTCGTCAGTCATATCATCACCGTTCCCCTTTTGACGCTCATGAATACGCCTGCCGACATACTGCCCGATTCCGTTTTGTATCTGCGGTTTATTCTCTCGGGCATTCCCATTATCATGTTCTATAATTTGCTGTCCTCCATCCTGCGGGCACTCGGTGACAGTAAAACACCGCTTTACGCCATGATTGTGGCGGCGCTGAGCAACGTTGTGCTGGACCTGTTGTTTGTCATGGTTTTCCATTGGGGCATTCCCGGGGCTGCCATTGCCACACTCATTGCGCAATTGCTGTCCGTCGTTTATTGCGCCGTGAAAATGAGGAAAATTGACATTTTGCATATCCATCGTGATGATTTAAAACCAAAGAAGGATATGGTGCGCGCGCTCTTCCGTCTGGGTACACCTGTTGCGCTGCAAAACGCCATTATTGCCATCGGCGGCATGGTGGTGCAATCCGTCATCAATGTGTACGGAGTGCTGTTTATCGCGGGCTATACCGCCACAAACAAGCTATACGGACTGCTCGAAATTGCGGCCACATCCTTTGGCTACGCCGTCACCACCTATGTGGGCCAGAATCTCGGCGCAAAGCTGATTGGCCGTATCAAAAAGGGCCTGCGCGCCTCGGCGGTTGTAGCCCTCTTTACCTCGGTTATCATTGGGGCCGCGATGATATTGTTCGGCAAACTGATCCTCGGAATCTTTCTCGCCGGTACGCCTTCGGAAATTAAAACCGCTATGGACATTGCCTATTGCTTCTTATTCATCATGAGTGTGTGCCTGCCCATCCTTTACATGCTGCACATTTATAGATCCGCTTTGATGGGGCTTGGCAATACGGTCGTTCCAATGATATCCGGCTTTGCCGAAATGGCCCTTCGCATTGCGGTTGTGTTTGTTCTGCCGGCCTTTATGGGGCAGGACGGTGTATTGTACGCCGAAGTGGCGGCGTGGACTGCAGCGGCTGTCATCCTTGTGAGCTCCTATTATCTGCAGATTCGCCGGTATCCCGACAAAGGCAGCTCTTCGCAGGCGGAGGATCTGCCGTGTAAACAATAACAACGCCATGTTTCAGAGATCACATTTGACCAGAATAAAGAAGCAGGGTTTCCATATGCATGAACCGCAATATGGAAACCCTGCTTTTTAGCTGTGATGTTTGCCGCGGGAATTTCCGCTTCGAACCGGCAGACCAGGCAGCGCCACCAAAAGAATGCCAAAAACCAGCAAGATCGGAGCAGCGGCGGGAAACTCCAAAAACTCCAGCAGCACTCCCCCCATCGGAAAGCTTACCCATACCTCACCGATGATCTTCTCCGCTGTAAGCAGTGTCGTATCCTCTGTCGCGTTGGCATCTCCCCTGGTAATAAATCCCCCGGAATTTTGCCCCACGATGCGGTGCGTGATGATTTCCGTCCCCTCCGGATTGTAAAAAGCCAGCACGTCACCCAGCACATAGGCCTCCTTTTTGCGTACGATGATGGCATCTCCCTGCGAAAAGGCGGGCACCATACTGGACGAGCTCACCGGAAGCACTGTGTAGCCAAGCAGCGACGGCTGCTCCTCTTTCCATATGTACCGGTTTATCAGCAGCCATGCACTGAGAAACAACAGCGCCGCCACAACAAACGCCAGAACCAGCCGCAACAGATTGATGATAACTTTCATTTTTCTCCCCACTCGCCGTCAAAATCATACAAAGCTCAAAATACGATGTATGTAAACATACTTCTATTCTATCTGTTTCTCCTCTGTATTTCAATACTTTCTATAAAATATACGGTATACGGAATAAAAATTCCGTACTTTGCTAAACGGGCGCGGAACCGCATGAAGACACAAAATAAAATCCAATTTTCTATTGACTTCATCCCGCCTTTATGTAGTACTATAGAAGCCACAGACTAACGGAATATGCGGAGTAACAAAATGAACACAAAACGATTTGGCAAGGGCAGTTATCTCAGCTATGTGACCACCTTCTTTTTCTATTATTTCTGTATGTCGGTCTATACCTCTGTGCTTTCCATCTACCTGACCGGTATTGGCAAAACGGCTTCGGAAATGTCTTTTATCGTGTCCGGAGCCAATATTTTTTCACTGATCACCGTGCCGTTTACCGGCTATCTGAACGATGTGGTACGCCGCCCGAAGGTCATCAGCTGCACCGCTATTTTACTGGCGGGAGTGCTGAGCATTGTTTTTGCGTTTTCCCGCGCGGTCTTTATTTTGTTTCTGCTCAACGGACTGATTATGACGGCCATCAATTCTGTAATGACCGTGACAGAAAGGCTGGCAGCCGCCTGTCAGTACCGATATGGCGCCATTCGAATCTGGGGCACATTTGGCTACGCAGTAGCCGCGCAGACCGCCACACTGATACTGGCAAACACTTCCTCTGTATGGCTTTTTATTTCAATTTTTGTAGCGGCCCTCCTTGCTGTCATTGGTTTTATGCGAACGGCAGATCCTGTGCACAGCAGCCGTGAACAGGCGGCTGACGACAAAATTCCGGAAAAACGAAAGGGTCTGCGTAAAATTATCCTGAATCCCGTATTTTTGCTGTTTATCGCCGTTACCTTTGTTTTTAACGGTTCCTCCAGTGTCAATATGACCTACGCGCCGCTTTTACTGCAGGAATTGGGTATATCTGTATCCGCCGTGGGAACCATTATCTCACTAAGTACGCTGATGGAAATCCCACTGATTTTTTTCTCTCATAAGTTTATGGACCGCTTTAATGTGAAAACATTTCTGCTTGCCGCGTTTATCCTGATGCTCATACAGCTGCTGACTTATTCCAGCATAAAAAACGCTGCGGTTATTGTGACGGTGATGGTTCTGCTTCGCGCCATCACAACGACATTATTTATGATGGTGATCCTCAAGGCCGTGCGAAATATCATCAGCCCGATGTACACCACAACCGGTCTGAGCATTGTAAACTCAGTCAATTCTCTTGGCGCCATCATTATGCAAAACACAGCCGGCATGATCGCCGACAGCCGAGGACTTTCTTTTCTTTACCTGGTGCTGACCATATTGGTGGGAATCGGCCTGGTGCTGACCATATTTATCAAAGTAGAGAATAAAGAACCGGTCTTTCGATAAAAATTTTAAGGAGGAGTTTCGCATGAACCAAAAATTTCCACGCACTGAAGTGGGCGGAGTTTCCGTTTCACGCATGATCATGGGTTCGAACTGGCTTTTGGGTTACAGCCATACCGGGGCCGCCGCCGACAACCTGATCAAAAATCGGTATGAAAGCGCTGAAAATTTCAAACCCGTACTTGAGGCCTATCTTTCATACGGCATCGATACTATTATGGCGCCCTTTGGCGGTTCGCCCGAGCTTGTCCGCGCCATACACGAAACCGAGCAGAGGTGCGGGCAGAAGATCATTATGGTCGACACCCCCATAATCAATGTAGACGACAGCGCCGACGGCAGAACCGAGGCGGAGGCAACCATCCGCGACTGTGCTAAAAACGGCTCAACCTTCTGTTTTCTGCACCATTCGTCCTGCGAACAGCTTGTTAACAAAAATAAGGCGGAAATCACAAGGTTAGACGACTATACAAAAATGATTCGGGATGCGGGGCTCATTCCGGGGCTTTCAGCGCATATGCCGGAAATTCTCGTGTATTCCGACGCAAACGGCTACGATGTGGAAACCTACATTCAAATTTACAACTGCATGGGCTTTTTGATGCAGGTCGAAATCGAGACGGTAGCCGCCACCATCCATCAGGCGAAAAAGCCGGTCATGACCATCAAGCCGATGGCCGCGGGCAGATGTACGCCTTTTGTCGGGCTGAACTTCTCATGGAACACCATCCGCGACTGCGACATGGTCACTGTCGGCGCCTTCACGGCCGATGAAGTACATGAGGATGTGGAAATCTCCCTGGCGGCCCTGGAGCACCGTTTCCCCGATTTGGAAAAGCGCTCCAGCCCAAATCAGCACCAAGCGGCCTTTGGTGGATAAGCAAAACAGGGGACCGGCACATAAAAAGCGAAGGCCAATAAAACCGCTGAGAATGTAAGTTGCATTCAGGCGGTTTTTCGTATCATTAAAGTAAAGTCGATGAAAAAAATCAACAAAGAGAAGGTACCAGATATTCCGTTCCATCGCCGGCGGTTATGAGGTGGCGCTCGGCCTGTGATATAAAATAATTGGATAAAATAGTGGCGGGTTAAAGTTGACCCGCCACTATTTTATTCCATTGAATAAGGAGAGAATCATTTTGTTATTATGGCATTCTTGTATCGTATGAGGTGATTTTACACTTTTTCCGGAAACTTCGTATGTATTACATCCCTGGACTTAAAAATGGATATAAAACTCTTAACTAAGAAGAGCTGGTAACGACATACGGCCCCCTTTGGGAACTTTGGTTTGACGGCGGCGTGCTGCGCTGGAGCTGCTCGGAGCAGGGCGTGGCGGTACCGGAATGCTGGTCAACAGCTCATTTCCAGTACGAAGAATTCCGTAACAATGTAACATGCGATTCGCCTGGCGATCCGGAGGATCCTCTCTGGGCTCCCGTCGAGGCGGACATTCCTTCACGGGATGTACTGTACGCCCATATGGGGGGTTGGATGTATCATGAGGACGACGCGGATAAAACCTACAGCGGCGAAAACCTGTTTGCGCGCTATCTCACATCTGTCGGGCGTAACGCAAACCTGCTTATAGGATCTGTACCGGACCCAAGAGGCCTGATTTCAGAAGATCAAGTACAGGCGTTGAGTGAGCTAGGAGAGCTTGTTTCTAAGAATCTTGGTACGCCGCTCAGTGAAACTGACGAAATGACAGGTGACACGATGGAGCTTCGTTATAAAAAACCGGTGGACCTGCAGTTCATAGAAATTCTCGAGGATCAGTCAAACGGACAGCATGTTCACGATTGGGTGCTGGAGCTGCTCTGGCCGGATGACTGGAACGCAAGAGAACCCCAGGAGGTCTGGATCCCCGTAACAGAGGGCAAATCTATCGGGCATAAGCGTATTCTCCAGCTCAATCAGCTGCGAGCCCGTGGTATACGGGTACGTGTCAGGCAGGCAAGAGACGGGTATGCCTTACGAAGCTTTAAAGCCTACGGGCAGAAAGTTTATGATTGACCATACATTCATTTTATTCTATTCTCGTAACAATTGGAGCCGGCGTACTGGATTCTTTTAATCCTTTGTACGTCGGCTCCCTCAGTTTGTAGAAAAGTTCCTTTGATACAGGGAAGATTTGTAATGGCTCGGAAAAAGCAGTGTGCTTCGCATCACATCCATCTTCTGCGCTGTGTCTTTTTTGCCGCTTTTATATTCTGCGCTGTCGTTCTTTGCGCATTTTTAACACGATATTTTTTTCTTCCTTTGTCAAGTCTCCCAGCTTCTGCGGCGCACCGACAATCCGCCTGCTTTTACGCTGCTGTTTTGCATACTCCTGCGCGTTCTCCTGAAAGTCATGATTAAAAAACACATCAATCGTCACATTATAGAGTTTCGCAAGCTCGTACAGCATGTATATACTGGGGCTTGTCTTACCGGTTTCATAATACGTGTAGGTAGAACGCGCAATACCTAAATAATCGGCAACATCCTCCTGAACCAAACCTGAAATTGTTCGAAGCAGCTTTAATGTTTCCTGTATCCCATCCTGTGATCTGTTTCGCGACATCTCTTACACTCCCTTTACATAACCATAACCCTTGTTCAATAGTGAACATCCTTTACGATAATGAAACCACACTGCGCTCGAAAAATCAATCTCTGATTTTTATTCTAATAAAATATTCATATATCCATGCCATCTCTTTCCGCTGCAGGTATTTTACACTTTTTGCTGGCCAAAAGAAGATGCCCATTGGACTTCTGTCAAAACCACCTGTTGATGCTCAACGGTTTTCCGCTATTTTATAAACCAACCGTTCCGTATCCTCCCAGCCAAGACAGGGATCGGTTATGGACTTTCCATAAATTCTCTCAGCATCAATCCGCTGCGTTCCCTCTACAAGATAGCTTTCGACCATCACTCCTTTGATCAGCTTTTTCAGCTGTGTATCATAGTTTCGGCTGTACAGAATTTCGCTGACGATACGGATTTGCTCTTTATGCTGTTTGCCGGAGTTGGAATGGTTGGCATCGATAATGGCCGCGGGATTTGCGAGATCCAGCTTTCCGTACATGTCGCGCAGGCGGGAAAGGTCCTCAAAATGATAGTTCGGCACATTTTGCCCAAACTTATTGACGCCGCCACGCAGAATCACATGTGCAAGATCGTTGCCCTGGGTTTTCACCTCATATCCGCGATAAATAAAATGGTGGGCCTTTTGTGAGGCCATGACGGAATTGAACATCACTGAAAAGTCACCGCTGGTGGGGTTTTTCATGCCCACCGGGATGTCCATTCCGCTGGCAGTCAGCCGATGTTGCTGGTTTTCCACAGAACGCGCCCCGATGGCTTCGTAAGAAAGCAGGTCGTCAAGATACATGCGGTTTTCCGGATAGAGCATTTCATCCGCCGATGTGAGGCCGCTTTGCTCAATCGCATGGATATGCAGCTTACGGATGGCCAAAATACCGGCAAATAAGTCCGGGGCCTCATCCGGTTTCGGCTGGTGAAGCATTCCCTTATAGCCCTCGCCGGTGGTGCGCGGTTTATTGGTGTAGATGCGCGGAATGATCATCAGCGTGTCTTTGACCTTTTCATTCAGCTTCGCAAGATGATCCAAGTATTCCAGCACTGAGTCCTCGCTGTCGGCCGAGCAGGGCCCGATAATCACCACGAATTTATCCGACTGCCCTGTAAAAATCCGCCGTATTTCTTGGTCACGCTCCGCTTTCAATCTAACCGATGCGGCCGAAAGCGGGAGCTGTTCTTTCAAATCCTGTGGCTCGGGAAGCCGCTTTATCATTTTTATTCCCATAATACTCCTTTTCTCCATTATAAAGGTACGGAAACTCAGGCATGCGGGGCATTGCCCGGAATTCACGTCCCAGATTCAACAAATGTTCGCCCAGCCATTTTGTAACACCGTCGTCAGTTACCTGAGCATATCTCATCCGCCGCCTGTATGAACCTTTCTTTGATGTTATCAATCGCTATACCAAATCCATAATCCTGAATCACATTGATGTCGTTGAAATTATTGTCAAATGCAACTAAACCAATACCCAAACGGTCGAAACAAGATAAACTTTTTGCAGGAACTTCTCCGCGACGGCAAGTATCCTTGATTCAGGGTTCGCCGGGATGCTCCCGTAATCGACTTATTTGCGGCAAACCAGCCTGTGAAGCGAAAAGAACCAGTACGCAACTTCATGAGCCAATTAATTTCCTGCGGTGGAAGTGGCCGAGTATATAACGGCAAACGATATTATGGCCGTATCCGGCAAAACCAACAGTCCCGGCAGCGGCGGTCAAAATCAGTCGAAACAAGCCAACGAAAGAAAGCCGGTATAAAATTTAAAGGAAGGGGGCCGATGCAAGGCGAATGTGTGAAACCTCCTTGTAACAGCCTCCTTGGAGTTTATCCAATCTGAAGGCAGAGTATCGCCGACGACATCGTATGCAGCACAAGAAAAATCACTGTCGGTATGGCAGCCAGCCGGTTTTGATAGGCCGCCTCCACCGCGAGGAAGGCAAGACAGGGCAGAACAGCCAGCGCCAGAATCACCGCCATGTGCGCGGTGACAAAATAATACAGCGCCCAACTGAGATAATAAAGCAGCACAAGCGCGAACGCCGCCAAAATGCGGGGATGCCGCCATGTGGGCTTTTCCGCCATATTATCCACCAGCAGGCACATGAAAAACACGAAAACAGCCTGGAAAAATAATGCAATAGTATCGAGCATCACCGTGGAGGTCGGTATACGCAGCGGGTCGTTCCCCGCCGGAAAGTAGTACCATAATATATTAGGAAGCATAACAGCAGTAAAAAGCAAAATCCCAAAACCGTTTAAGCCGATACGAAATCGTTTTTCTTCCATTAAGCCTGCACCCCTGCCGCTTTGTATTCTTCTAAAATAGCCACTGAGTTGCTGGCGCCAATCCTCGTGGCGCCTGCCTGCGCCATATCCATAAAGCTTTGAAGCGTACGGATCCCTCCTGCGGCTTTGACGGCCACCTTGTCACCAGCGGCTTTTTTCATCAGCCGGACATCCTCCGCCGCGGCGCCGGAGATTCCAAAGCCCGTACTGGTTTTGATGAAGTCGGGCTGTATTTCCCCGGCAATATCCGCCACCGTTCTGATTTCCTCCTTTGTCAGATAGCAGTTTTCAAATATCACCTTGACGGCCGCGCCCTGCGCATGACAGGCCTTTGTCATCTCCCGCATTTCTCGGCGGATCAGCCCAAAGTCGCCGTCCTTTACAGCCCCGATATTCAGTACATAGTCGATTTCATTTGCTCCCGCCCGGATGGCGACGGCGGCCTCCTGTACTTTGGCCTTCACCGAAGTGGCCCCTAGCGGAAACGAAACCACCGTGCCAACCATAACTCCGCTGCCATAAAGGTATTCTCGGCAGTCCGGGACTCTGTAGGCGTTCACCATCACCGACGCGAAGCCGTGCCGCCCCGCTTCTTCACAGAGCCGTTTGATTTTGGATTTTTCGGCAAATGCTTTCAAATTGGTATGATCCATCATCTCCGCGAGTTCTGCTGCCGTTTGATACATATCCGGTTCCTCTTTTCTGAAATTATAGAATTCTGCCCACGTCCTCCAGCAAAGAAAACTGTACGCCTTCACTGCCGGAAACACCAACATAAAGCTCCCGTGTATGCTGTCCCGTGGAGTAATAGTGGCACAGCATCCCCTTGACTGTGCGCGGCATGGTGAGCCCTTCCAGTTGCGTCAGCTCCTGCCAGGAAAGGCTTCCCTCTTCTGAGCAAAGCGGGATATGGACTCCCTTTCCCGGCTTCGCAAAAAAATAGTGGTTCTGCCGGACTTCACTTTTCAGTCGGTGCAGAACGATATAGCGCAGCCGCAGGAGGGCGAAATCCTCCGGGGACAGCCCGATCTCCTCCCGC
>Ga0153939_1000374_pt1 | contig 16420 bp, 13 predicted proteins | sample TSNJ023MetaG_FD_104734 | JGI IMG/M metagenome (GOLD analysis project Ga0153939, IMG submission 104734) | Attine ant fungus gardens microbial communities from New Jersey, USA - TSNJ023 MetaG | ecosystem: Host-associated > Fungi > Mycelium > Unclassified | place: USA: New Jersey, Brendan T. Byrne... | reverse complement strand
GACATCATAGCCGAGTTGGAGGCGGAAGGACGGCCTGAAAGCTATATCTTTGGCTTTGAAGAGAGCTACGGTTATCTGTCCGGCGGCTATGTACGCGATAAAGACGCAGTAAACGCCAGCATGCTCATCTGCGAGATGGCTTCCTATTATAAGGAAAAGGATATGACGCTTGTGGACGCCATGCATGGGCTGTATGAAAGGTACGGATACTATTCCAACGAAACCTTTAATTTCTCCTTTGAGGGTGAGGATGGCATGAAGACGATGGCCGGCATGATGGATCGCCTGCGTGAAAACGCGCCGTCGGAGATTGCGGGCTTTACGGTTATTAGCAGCAGCGACTATGAGACCTCCGTTCAAAAGGATGTTGAGGGGGAGAGGGCCATCACACTGCCGAAATCCAATGTTCTGGCCTATAATTTGGAAGGCGGCAGCAAATTTACCGTCCGTCCCAGCGGCACCGAACCGAAAATCAAGATCTATGCTTCGGGAAGGGGAAAGACAAAAGAAGCGTCCCGGGAGGCCATTGAGAAGATGCAGGGAGCCATTGCGGGGCTGCTTGGTTTATAAGAAAGTAAGCTGCTCCTATTATACAGTTTGACGATTGTAGAAGGAAACTTCAATAAGCTCCATATAATGAAAAGCGCCTGAAACCTGGTACGACACGAGTGCGCAGTCCAAAAAATGCCAGACATAACTAAAAGCACCCTTGTGATCAGGGAAGAAATCAGCCTGAGAAGCGTCGTGTAAACGGCGCTTTCTTTGGCATTCAATTGAATCCGTCTGTGGTTGTAAAAGTAGATATGCGTAAATGCGTTCATTAGTTTCGGAAATGGTTTTCATCCTTGACCTCAAAAATGCATTTAGATTTAAAGATTGAAAAGAATACAACCATCGTATTGTCATAACAATTACCGCGTCTTAATCAAGCGTTTGATACGATTCGGTCATGATTACATATCGTCATAATGGTTCAAACAATGACATTTGCTCAGGCGCCTTGCTTTTCTTTTTATATCCGGAAATAATATCTCCCATTTTATAGAGTAGGCCATATCGTTCACATGTGTTTTTTAGTGTATATACCAAGCGTTTGGCATTAGGAGAGCTGCATGAATACTGCTCACCGAATAAAGCACGGTACCGCGCAGAGAGGCCGGGAAATAACTGATCCAACTTTTCATAGTAATGTTCCCGCTGGTTGTCGCGCAGCGTTACGCCTGGCATATACATGTTGACGAACCGTGCGCCGCAGTCCGCCGCCCGCCGTACAATGGACCGGACATTTTCTTCGGTATCGTTGATAAACGGCAGCAGTGGGGAGAGTAAAACACCCGCAAAAATTCCCTTGCCGCTAAGGGTCTTCAAAGCGGTAAAACGCTCTGCGGAGGAAGAAACATACGGCTCCAGCTTTTTTGTCAGGGAATCGTCGGCGGTGGTGATGGTAATTTTTGCAATCACATCGCTTTTCGCCGCGATTTCTGACAGCAGGTCCGCGTCCCGCGTGATGAGCGCGCTTTTGGTTTCAATGGATACGCCGAAGCCGTAGCGCTGCAGCAGGGAAAGGGCTCCTCTTGTAAGGAGCATCTGCTTTTCAAAGGGGTTATAGGTGTCGGACATGGAGCCCATACCCACTACACCGGTGGTTCGTTTCGAACGCAGCTCCCGCTCCAAAATCTGCAGAGCGTCTTTTTTCGCGCGTACCTTGTCAAAATCATCAATGCGGTAGCAGGAGCTGCGGCTGTCGCAATAAATGCAGCCGTGGCAGCAGCCCCTGTAGAGATTCAAATTGTAATCGGTGCCAAACCACGCACTGCCATCCTTCACTTTTAAAAGGATGGCAGCGGCGGGAATATGCTCTATCATAGAAATCACTCATTTTGGCTTTCTCTGGCAACGGCCAGCATCAGCTTGATGCGGTTTTCCTGGTTGACCTTTGTGGCGCTGGGGTCGTAGTCGATGGGGACAATGTTGGCATTTGGCATAACGGTCTTCACCTTGCGGATCATACCCTTGCCTACGATATGGTTGGGCAGGCAGCCGAAGGGCTGGGTACAGACGACATTTTCATAACCGCTTTCGATAAGCTCCATCACTTCAGCAGTTAAAAGCCAGCCCTCGCCCATTTTGCAGCCATAACCGATGACGTCGCCGGCCAGCGCCTTCAAATGGGAATAGGGAGACGGAGCCACAAACTGCGGGAACTTCTTCACAGCCGTAATCAGGTCCCGCTCAAACTTGGCAAAATACCACATGAGCACCTGCATCCCGCTTTTCTTTGCGGCATTGCCTCCGTACAGCGCAATGTCCTCCAGGCGGTTGTCAACCTTGAAGATCATAAAGCCCAAAATGCCCGGCACCATGACCTCGCAGCCCTGCTCGTACAAAAAGTTTTCCAGATCGTTGTTGGCTAGGGCGGAATATTTGACATAGATTTCGCCCACAATGCCGACCCTCGTCTTTTTGACGCGTTTTACCGGGATATCCGCAAAGGACTGTGCGATCTTTTCGTAATAAAGGGTGGACTGCTTCTGGGAAAAGGCTTTGTTCTCCTGAAAAAGCTTTGTAAGGTTCATAATCCATTTATCCACCAGCGCGTCGCTTTCACCGATGTTGACCTCATAGGGCTTTGTTTGGTTTTTCAGCAGCATCAGCAGGTCGCCGTAGGTGAGCGCCGCCAGCGCCTTTCGGATCAGCGGCAGGGTAATCTGAAAGCCGCTGTTGCTTTCAAGGCCAGAAAGGTTCACGGAAATAACCGGAATATGCTCAAGGCTATCCTTTTTCAATGCCTTGCGCAGCAGGTGGATGTAGTTGGAGGCTCGGCAGCCGCCGCCGGTTTGCGTCATGATCAGGGCCACCTTGTTCAAATCATATTTACCGCTGTGCAAAGCATGCATCATCTGACCGATGGAAAGCAGCGCCGGATAGCAGGTGTCGTTATGAACATATTTGAGACCCTCGTCCACAATCTCGCGGCCTGTGGTGCGCAGCAGGTCTATTTTCAAGCCGGCGCTTTCCAAAACATTTTTAATCAATTCAAAATGAATGGGCGCCATATTGGGGGTAATGATGGTGTAACTGTCTTTCATTTCCTTTGTAAACTCAACATGCTTAATTCCGTCGCTCATTTCCGCACAGTCTCCTTTCCAAGTCCCAAAGCGGCAAAGAGGCTCCGCATACGAATTTTTACAGCACCGAGGTTTGTGATTTCGTCAATTTTAATTTGCGTGTAGATACGATCCCCGTCTTCGAGAATCTGGCGGGTTTCGTCTCCGGTAATGGCGTCCACGCCGCAGCCGAAGGAAACCAGCTGCACCAGATTGATACGCCTGTCGCCGCTCTCGACAATATATTTCGCACAGGCATAAAGCCGGGAGTGATAAGTCCACTGGTTCAGCACTGTTGTTGGGAATTTTTCCACCATGTCGCTGATGCTGTCCTCGCTGACGACCACCGCGCCGCATTCGCATACCAGCTTGTCGATGCCGTGGTTCACCTCCCCGTCCAGATGATAGGGCCGTCCTGCCAAGATGATCACAGGCAGATTTTTTTCCTTTGCGATTTGCAGATATTCCTTACCCTTGTCACGAATACGCTTCATAAAGGCTTCATATTCCGAATAAGCGGCGTCACTGGCCGCTTTGATGTCGCCAAGAGGAATTTCGTCAAAATACTTCGCAAGAATCTGCCAAATCTTCTTTGGGAAGTCCTTTCGGCGGTGCAGCCCGACGTAATCATAGATAAATTTGGTCTGCTCCAAGGCCAGGATGTTGGCATCCAGCACCTCAGGGTAATAGGCCACCACCGGACAGTTGTAATGGTTATCGCCAAGTCCCTCGTCGATGTTGTAGCTCATGCAGGGATAAAAGATGGCGTCCGGTTTCATTTTCAGCAACTCTTCGATATGGCCGTGCATCAGTTTGGCCGGGTAACATACGGTATCGGAAGGAATGGTGTGCTGTCCCTCAAAGTAAATCTTCCGGTTTGATTCCGGAGAGTGTACAACGCCGAAGCCTAGAGCGGTGAAGAAGGTGTGCCAGAAGGGATATAGCTCAAACATATTGAGGCCCATCGGAATCCCGATGGTTCCGCGCCGGCCCGTGCAAGGCTCGTAGCTTTCCAGCAGGGCGCGTTTGTCGTCATAAATATTGTACTCCTTTTCGCCGAACTTGCTTTTAATCGGATTTTCACAACGGTTTCCCGCGATATAGCGTTTGCCATTCGAGAAGGTATTAATGGTCAGCTTGCAGTTGTTGGAGCAAAGGCCGCAGCTCACGGCGCGCACCTCGTGGGTGAAGTTTTTCAGCTCCTCCGGAGATAATACTTTACTTTTCCCAAGGCTGTTTTCCTTGGCGTAAAGCGCCGCGCCGTAGGCACCCATCAGTCCGGAGATGGTGGGGCGGATGACATTCCGGTCAATTTCTTTTTCAAAGGAGCGCAGTACTGCATTGTTGAGGAAGGTTCCCCCCTGCACAACAATGTGGTCGCCCAGCTGGGACGCGTCGGTGACACGGATGACCTTGTACAGTGCGTTTTTCACCACGCTGATGGAAAGACCTGCAGATATGTTATGGGTGGTGGCGCCATCCTTCTGGGCCTGCTTGACAGAGGAGTTCATGAACACCGTACAGCGTGACCCCAGGTCCACAGGCGCGTCGGCGAACAGACCGCAGGAAGCGAAATCGCCCATTTCATAGCCCAGCGCTCCGGCAAAGGTCTGCAGAAAGGATCCGCAGCCGGAGGAGCAGGCCTCATTGAGAAAAATATTGTCAATGGCGCCGTTTTTAATCTTAAAACATTTGATGTCCTGCCCGCCGATGTCTATGATGAAATCCACCTCGGGGTCAAACTTTCTGGCGGCGGTAAAATGAGCGATTGTCTCGACGACGCCCGCATCCAGATGAAAGGCGCTTTTGATGATTTCCTCGCCGTATCCGGTGGAAGCCGAAGCGGCAATTTTGATATCCGGGTATTTTTCGTAAAGCTCTGTCAAAAATTCCTTCACAAGCGGAACAGGATTTCCGCTATTGGACAAGTATTTCGAAAAGATGATTTCCTCGTTTTCATTTACCGCAACAGCCTTCAGCGTTGTAGAGCCCGCGTCCACACCGATATATGCGATTTGGGAAGCCGTCAGCTCTGCGTCGATTTGGATCGAATGCCGGTTATGGCGCTCTTTAAATTCCTCATACTGGTCCCAGTTTTTAAAAAGCGGAGCATCGCTTTTGTAGGGGTGTTTGGATACGTAATTTTGTATGCGGTTTGTGACCTCACTGAGGTCAAATTCCTGCGCTGTTTCACCCAGCGCAGCGCCCTGAGCCACAAAATACAGGGAGTTTTCAGGGCAGAGCCCTTTCACATGGAGAATTTTGTCAAAGGCGTTTCGCAGCTCGGAAAAAAAGGTCAGCGGACCGCCCAGATAGACGACTTTACCGGCAATTTCCCGGCCCTGAGCGAGGCCCGCAATGGTCTGGTTGACGACCGCTACCAAGATACTGGAGGAAATATCGTTTTTTTGCGCGCCCTGATTGAGCAGCGCCTGTATGTCCGATTTGGCAAAGACTCCGCAGCGTGAGGCGATGCTGTAGTTTTTTTCACTTTCCCCCGCAAGGTCGTTGAGCTCGGTGGGGCTGATGTTCAGCAGCGTGGCCATCTGGTCGATAAACGCGCCGGTGCCGCCCGCGCAGGAGCCGTTCATGCGGATTTCCATTGAGCCGGAGAGGAACAGGATTTTCGCGTCCTCACCGCCCAGCTCAATGACGACGTCCGCGTCCGGGATGTATCTTTTTGTAGCGGTGCGCGTGGCGTAGACCTCCTGCACGAAGGGAATGTTCAAGTCCTCGGCAAGCCCCATTCCGGCAGAGCCGGAAATGCAAAGGGAGACGTTTTTTTCATCGGGCAGCTGCTTTTGAATTTCCAGCAGCATATTTCCGGCTTTTTCAGCAATCTGCGAAAAATGCCGTTCATAGGATTTATATAAAATATTGTCATCATGATCGTATACAATACATTTGATGGTTGTGGAGCCAACATCAAGGCCTATTCTCATTCATGTCACCAGTTTCATAAAATTTTCATGAGCCGCAGACAATAAAAAGCATATTATTAGTATACGGTTCAAATACATATGATAACATCGATAGCGCGAAAAATCAAGAAAATTGGTTATTGAAAATAAAGCCAGGAAAGCTATATACTGTAAGTGGATCCAAGGGCGCGAGCTGCAGACAAATGTTTATGAAAACGGAGGAAGATCGTGGAAACATTTTTATATGAACATACCGTACAGTATTACGAAACAGACAAAATGGACTGTGTGCATCATTCCAACTATATTCGCTGGTTTGAGGAGGCTCGCACTTTTTTGCTTGGCAAGCTGGGATTTGGTTATTTTAAGATGGAAGAAAACGGTGTTATGAGCCCTGTGCTGCGTGTGGAAGCGGAATATAAAACAATGGCGCGGTACGGCGACACGGCTCAAATCGAGGTGAGCGCCGATAACTATACAGGCACCCGCATCACCTTTGTCTATGATATACGGGACAAGGCTACCGGAGCTTTGCGCTGCTTTGGGAAAACGCATCATTGTTTTATCGGAAAGGATGGTAGGCCGCTGTCCCTGAAAAAGCATCTGCCACAAATGGATATGCTGGTGAAGGCGTATATAGACGGCATGTTGTAATGACAATTCAGAAGCAAAACGCATTCGGTTATAGAGAATATAGCTAAAATACATTCTGGTTTTGAGGAGAATATTTCTATGATTGACAAATATAACCCTGAATGGTATGATGAGCTCAGTAACTTGTAAGTACAGGTAGGCAGGGGAAAGGGGTGACGCATATCCGAGAGAGTGCAAAGTATGTCAAGCTGTTTGAGCGGATAAAATCGGAGATTCTCACAGGGGTGTATCAGGGCGGCGAAAAAATACCCGGAGAAAATGAGCTCGCGCAAAAATATGGAATGAGCCGGCAGACCGTGCGGCAGTCGCTGTCACTTCTGGAGCAGGATGGGCTTATCGAGCGCCGTCAAGGCAGCGGAACCTATGTGGCCGAAAAAGCACATACAGGTAAAAAATCCTGGAATGTAGGCGTGATTGCCACTTATATCAGCGAGTATATTTTCCCTTCCATCCTGCGCGGCATCGAGAGCGAGCTTTCCGAACACGGCTTTGCGCCGGTGCTTGGCGCCACGCAGAACCGCGTGGACAATGAGCGGCGGATACTGGAGGAATTTATGCAGCGGCCCATTGACGGTTTGATTGTCGAAGGGACAAAAAGTGCGCTGCCCAATCCCAACATTTCCTTTTATTATGAAATTGAAAAGCTGGGCATTCCGGTGGTGTTTTTCAACGGCTATTATCCGGTCATGCAAAACTGCACCTATGTTGTCATGAACGATAAACGCGGCGGGCGTGATGCGGCGGATTACCTTATCCAAAACGGCCACACAAGAATCGGTGGGTTTTTCAAAAGCGATGATATGCAGGGGCTTGAACGCTATGCGGGTTATATGCAGTGCCTGATAGAGAATCATCTGCCAATCAATGATGAATGGATCATCTGGTTCAATTCGGAAAACCGCAGCTACATTCTGACAGATGAGGCTGATCGCATCGTAAAAAGCCTGGGGGATTGCACGGCGGTTGTGTGCTATAATGATGAAATTGCAATAAAGCTTGTCAATGCCCTCCGGCAGAGCGGCTATAGGGTGCCCGAGGATAAGGAGCTCATCAGTTTTGACCGCAGTATGTTGAGTGAAATATCCGCTGTTCATATACCGTCGCTCAGCCATCCGAAGGAAATGCTGGGTTTGGTTGCGGCAAGAAAGCTCATCGGAAAAATGCATGGTAAAAAAGAGGAGAGCGTACGGCTGGAATGGGTTTTCTCTCATAAGGATAAATGAGAATTGCGTCAAGTTACATGCCGTAAAGGCATAGCCGATGAGCATGGAAAGTACAATATAGACTGCGTGATATAGTTTCCGAATGCACAGAATCATTTTATGTCATACTTTTATTACGGATAACAAGGAGGAATTTAGCATGAAAAATAAACGAAAGGAAGCGGAACGGACACAAAGGACTGCTTTTCAGCGGACTTTTGTGCAAAAAGTACCGCATGGTGGTTGAAATGAAGAAAAACAATGTTGCATTGACACCGCCGCTGGGCTGGAACAGCTGGGACTGCTACGGACCTGCGGTAAACGAGGAACAGCTTCTGGGTAATGCGAAGTATATGGCGGAAAACCTCAAGGAGTACGGCTGGGAATATGTGGTCTGCGACATCCAGTGGTCGGAGCCCACCGCCGGATCAAAAGGCTGGGAGTATATTCCATACGCGCATCTGACTTTGGACGAATACGGCAGGCAGATTCCCGCGTTAAACCGTTTTCCATCCTCCGCGGGCGGCAAAGGCTTCGCACCCATTGCCGAGCAGATCCATGACATGGGGCTGAAGTTTGGCATTCACATCATGCGCGGTGTGCCGCGGCTTGCGGTGCATCAACAGCTTCCGGTATATGGAACCAATACATCCTGTGACAAAATCGCCTCAAAAAATTCCATGTGCCGCTGGAACACCGATATGTACGGCGTCGCCTACCATAAAGAGGGCGCGCAGGAATACTACAACTCCATTTTTAAGCTGTACGCCGCCTGGGGTGTGGACTTTGTGAAGGTTGACGACATCTGCAACACCAATCTCTATCCGAAAACGCCGTATCGCGCCGAAAAAGAGGTGGAAATGATCCGGAAAGCCATTGAAAACTGCGGCAGGGATATGGTACTGAGCCTATCACCCGGCCCAGCGGTCATCGAAAAGGCATGGCATTTACGCAAATATGCCAACATGTGGCGTATCACCGACGATTTCTGGGATAACTGGGAACTGCTAAAAGCGATGTTTGAACGCTGCGAGGTCTGGCAGAGACAGGTGTCTGAGGGCTGCTGGCCGGACTGCGACATGCTGCCCATCGGTAAAATCCGTGTGACAATCGACGGTAAGGGGGAGTATACCCGATTTACTAGGGATGAGCAAATCACGATGATGACACTGTGGAGCATTTTCCGTTCACCTCTTATCATGGGTGGTGAAATGCGGGAAAATGACGACTTTACGCTGTCGCTGATGACAAACAGTGAGCTCATGCGCATGAATAAGCATTCCCGCGGCGCGGAACAACTGTGGCGTGACGACGACAGCGCGGCATGGAAAAGCTTCGATGAGGATGGCAGCATGTATGTGGCGCTGTTCAATCTGTCCGATTGCGCAAGTGCGCTTTCTGTGAGCCTTAGCGATTTGGATTTGGAAGGGATTTATACCGTACGGGATATCTGGGCCGGGGGCGACATCGGAACGACGGACACCGAGGTCCGCGGCGAAGTTCCGGCACATGGAGCAGTGCTTTTCAAGCTTACAAAATAAGAGCGCGGGAGTGATGAAAAATTCCGGCTGTACATCAGCAGCCGGAATTTTTTTATACAAAAGAAAGAAATCATTCAAAGATACCAAATCACAAGGCGTTTAAAGGAGGAGAGAAGAAAATGGCGGGAAAAATCATGCTGACATTGGCTATGAGCATCGACGGCTTTATCGCCGATGAAAACGGCGGCTACAGCTGGATCTCCGGACAGGGGGATGACCGTTTGGACACCGATAAGGAGGACCGCTTTGCCGCGTTTCTACGGAATATTGATATAGTGGTGATGGGCAACCGCTGTTATCAGGAGGGTTTTGCCCGTGATTTTACAGATAAAGAGATTTTTGTCGCCGTACATGCAAAACAGGAGAATTACGGCAACGTCACTTTTATCGGCGGGGATATCGTGGAGAGAATTTGTAAAGAACGGGACAGTAATAAAAATATTTATTTGTTCGGCGGGGGCATCCTCATCGACCCATTCATCAAGGCCGATATCATAGACGAATATCATATCGGGATTGTGCCGGTCATTCTGGGAAAAGGCCGTCCGCTTTTTTTGGAAGACAACCCGAGAATATCGCTGCATTTGGAAGACTTCAGCCTGAAGGACGGCATTTTTGATATTCGATATACAAAAAGAGCCTATGGGGTAAGTGAGTAAAATTTTTGCGTTTACTTCTATTGCGTGATAAACAAATCGGGCAGATACTGTCTAGACCGTATCTGCCGCGGCCTTTCAAAGCAAAACCTGAGAGCAAATCCATTTGTCACTCTCAGGTTTTTATTTTTAATGTGGCATCTCCCTCAGCTTTTCACAGAGCCAATCATGACGCCCTGCACAAAATGCTTCTGGAAAAACGGATAGATAACGGTGATGGGTAAAACGGTAATTACAATTGTGGAGAATTTCAACGCCTCAAACAGGAATTTTTGCTCCAGGCTGGTGTTACCGCCGGTGCTGACAGTGGATTGCTGGTTTGCCACCAGGATATCCCTCAAATAAAGGGTGATCGGTTTGAGTTCGCGGCTTTTTAAATACAGCATGGGGTTAAAGTACTCATTCCAGTGAAAGACAGCGTAAAATATGACCAGCACCGCGAGAATCGCTTTGGAAACCGGCAAAATGATGCGGAACAATATGGTGAAATCGTTGGCGCCGTCCAAATAGGCGGATTCCATCAGCTCCTGGGGCAGCGATTCAAAAAAGCTGCGGGTTACGATGAGATTATATGCGCTGATGGCCGTTGGGAAAATCAATGCCCAGGGTGTGTCCAGCATGCCCAGCGATTTCACGACCATGTAGGAGGGGACCATGCCGCCCGACACAAAAAGTGTGATGACGATCATCATGGATACCGGCCTGCGCAGGCAGAAGCGCTTGACCGACAGCGGATATGCCGCAAGGACGGTGAGGAGAATATTTGCGGCGGTCCCGACTACCGTATACCAGATGGTGTTGTAGTAGGAAAGCCACACATCCTTTTGGTTCAGCAGGATTTCATAGGATTTTACGGAAAAATCCACCGGCAGAAAAACCACTTCCCGGCGTAGAACGGCCATCGGACTGCTAAAGGAATTTGCCACTACATAAATAAAAGGGTACAGGGTGATCGCGCCGGCCAGCAGGACGACAATATAAATGAATATGCTGCCGACTCTGCCGCGTTTTTTGATGCCCGGCCTTTTTTGTGGTGTATGGTTGACATTGTGCTGTTCCATAATCGTACACTCCTTTCCGGCAGTGGTCAAAACAGCGAGGTATCGCTAAGGCGTTTGCTGATAAAGTTGGCGCCGGCAATCAGGATGATGCTGACAAGGCTGTTGAACAGGCCGATGGCGGTACCGTAGGAGAAATCTGCGTTTAAAATGCCCACCCTGAATACATAGCTGGAGATGACATCCGCTGTTTGATAGGTCGCTTCGTTATACATCAGGATGATTTTCTCAAACCCGACGCTAAGCAGCCAGCCGATCCGCATAATCAGCAGTGTGATGATGGTGGGACTGATGCTGGGTAGGGAAATGTGGAACATTTTTGTCCAGCGGCCCGCGCCGTCTACTTCCGCCGCTTCATACAGCTCGGGGTTGATTCCGGCAACGGCGGCAAAATAGATGATGGAGTCCCAGCCGAAGTTCTGCCAGATATTGGAGAGCACATAAAGCCAGCGAAATACACCCGCCGTGGAGAAAAAGTCTATGGGTGACCCGCCGAGGGACGTGATTATATTGTTGACAATTCCGTCGGTGGGGGACAGGAAGATTTTCATCATACCAACCACGACGACCACCGAAATAAAGTGGGGTAGGTAGGTGAAGGTCTGTATGGTTCTTTTGACATATTTGTTTTTGATTTCACTGAGGAACAGTGCGAAGATGATGGGAACCGGAAACCCCATAATCAAGTCCATAAAGCTGATGATAAAGGTGTTGCCGATCACCCTTGCAGCGTTGGGGCTTGCAAAAAAGCGTTCAAAATTACTGAGTCCCACCCAAGTGCTTTCAAAAATTCCGCCGCGTATGTTATATTTCTGAAAGGCGATGATATTCCAGAACATCGGAATAAAGTGAAAAATCACAAAAAATGCGATGCAGGGCAGCACCATCATCACCAAGTATTTATCCCGTTTTAAGCTTTTTATGAAAGCTGATCCGTGCCGCTTTGTCATATGAAACCTCCGTTTGTGCCACTTTCCCAATAAGGGAGCTGAGGCTCCTGTTTCATCAGGAGTCTCAGCTATTTTTGGTTAAACAATAATATCCTTCATGCGGTCATACCATGCCTGCTTGACCGCGACGATGTCCTGCAGCCCCATTGTTTGCAGCTGCGCCTTATAATCCTCCCATTCGCTCAGAGGTTTATTGCCATTGATGAAATTGATGACGCTTTCTTTGACATAGTCGTTAATTTCCGGCCATTTTTGTGAATAAGTTTCGCTTTCCTCCGGCGTGCCGATGCTGATGGGTACGCGGTCGATCATCACATCCTTAAAATCATGGTAGGCCTGCTCGCAGTAGGAATCTACATACATAGCCATGAAGCATTCACCGTTTTCATTTCCTACAAAGTTTGGCCATCCGCCGATTTCCCGCATGACGTCTATGGCGCTGGTATCGGCCTTTGCTACCTTGTCGGTAAACTGCTTTTTCCCGTTTTCCACCGTATAGGTATCGCCTTCAAAGCCCCAATAACGCAGCACGGAAGACTCTTCGCTTGCGTATACCCAGTCCAGCCATCGGACGGCAAGCTCGGGATTTTCACAGTCCACGGTGACGGCGTAATAGTCATGGAAGCTCTGCCGCTTGTTCAGCTTTGGCTCGTTGTCGGGGTAATCAGGGTTTGCGAGCAGCGGTATAAATTCATAGTTGCCATCCTCATTGACCAGGTGCACCGAGTCGTTTTTGCCAATCACGTTGTCCATGGAAGAAATGGTCTGGGCTCCAAGACGGTCCTGAGCGATGAGCATATCGGAATCCGAGCCGTCGACGGTGGTGTTCAGCAGACCTTCCTGATACCACTTGTTCAGTGTGGTCAGGCAACTGAGGAATTTGTCGTCCGCAAGGTCAAACTGTACAGTGTCGTCGTCCTGTATGGACCAGGTGTCGGTGTTGTTGAAGCCGAACGCATGCTTCATGGTGTACAGGCCGAACATGTTCTCGTTTTGATAGCCCAGCGGGATTTCATCCTGTTCCCCGTTACCGTTGGGGTCCTGGGTCTTAAAGGCCACCAGCGCGTCGTGCAGCTCATCGATGGTGGTGGGCATACTGAGCCCCAGTGTATCCAGCCAGTCGGTGCGGATGATGTTCCACATCACCACATAGTTGTTGATATCGTATTCCGCATGGGGAAGTCCGTATATGCCGCCGTCGGGCGATACACAATAGGCCTCGTAGATGGGGTTCTCATCAAACATTTTTATCAAATTCGGAGTGGTCTGTTCGTTCATATAATCCTTGATGTTGATAAAAAGCCCCTGGTTGCTGTAAGTCGTCAGGCCCGCAGCGCCCTTTGGAACGCGTACGATGTCGGGCAGGTCACTTCCGGCTGCAAGGCGGGTCTGCGCTACGGTTTCATAATCGCCGGACGCAACGCATTCCCATTCAATTTTAACTCCGGTGATTTCTTCAATTTTGTTCTCGATGGGCAGTCCTCCGTCCGCGTCATAATAAGAGGACGCATGCCAGTTTTGATAGGTCAGCAGGGTGAGCGTTTCGCTGCCCGGTTCCACTAGTGGAAGGGCACCGCCCGATGTGCTGCTGTCCGTGTTCTTATCTGTGCCGCTTGACACACCGGATGCAGCTTCGCTTATTTCGGATGAAGCAGGCGGCATGTCGGTTGTGCCCGGTGCGCAGGCGGATGCCGTAACGGCAAGCAGCGCGGCAAGTACCAGTGAAATCCATCTTCTTTTCATATTTAACCTCCTAATTGAAACATTCCGTTGTCTTCGTTTCTTACTGAATTACCGTTATGTCACACGGTTGAATGGTGGGCGGCAGGGGCGGTCCCCGCGCTCGTTGACGCCTTTTTCGCCTTCCGGAGAGAAACCCATGTCAAAACCTTCATGATACAAAATACCTATTTCCTCAATGCAGTTGTTAAAGCCGTTGTACCAGCCCATCAGCCCGGTTTCCGTCTGAATGACAGATAGCTTGCAGATACCCAGGCAGTCCCATTTACCTTCGGTCCCGGCCAGAATCGGATTGCTGGGATGCCGCTGCCAGTCCGTGATACCGTCCCGTGAGCGGGCAAGGCCGTTTTGCGCGCGCATGTCTGTGTCACTGCCAAGATAGGTCATGTAATACCAGCCGTCCTGCTTCCATACATAGTTTGCGGAAACCTTATAGGCTTCCCACTGGTTTTCCACATTAGCCTGAAAGACAGGGTTGCGGATGTCACGTACCCAGTGGACGCCGTCGTCGCTGGTGGCATAGCCGATGGCCTGGCATTCGATGCTGGTAGGCGTTGCGCCGCCGGAATACCACAATTTATAAATGCCGCTTTCCTCTTCATACAGCACATGCGGGCACCAGATCATATGTTTTTCCCAGGGCAGCTCTCCCAACAGCACCGGGTCGGGATACGGACGCTCCCAGTGGATGCCGTCGTCGCTTACCGCATAACCAATGGAGGTGGTGGGCTCAAAGCCGCAGAAACCATGACCGGTATACCACATATGATACAGGCCGTCTTTTTTGATGATGGTGGGACGGCTGACCTCCTCACACTGCCACGGGCTGTCAAAATCCCGCAGAAGAGCCACGGTAGGAAGCTCCCACGCAAGCCCGTCAGGGCTGGTGGTATACATAATGGCTTTGGCGGGCCGCCAGGAAAACCACATTTTATAAAGACCATCCTCCATGATGACATAGCAGTCAAATACGGTGCCCATCACCCCGCCCAGCGCCGGGCTTTGGTCTGTCAGGCGTTCCCAGCCGCCTGTGGTGCCGGAAGGAATCGGCTTGTAACTGTTTCGATTGTATTTCACAAGTGATCCTCCTTAAAAGCGCGCGATATGGTCGCGGATGTAGTAGTTGATTAAACCAATACCATTGTTGTTGCCTCTCTCATCGGTACCATCCTCTCCTTCGGGAGGAAAGCCCAGGTCAAAGCCCTTGTGTTCGGCAATGCCAATTTCTTCAAATCGCCAGTTACAGCCGTTATACCACAGCCTGTACCCATCCTCCTCCTCCACTACACTGACCTTGCAGATGCCGGACCAGTCCCAGCTGCCGTCATTTCCCGCGATAACCGGGTTGCTTGGATGCCGCTGCCAGTTACGTTTCCCATCCCTCGACCGCGCCAGTCCAACATTGGCGATGAGGTCGCCGTCCATGCCCAGGTAAAACATGTTATACCAGCCGTCTTGCTTTGGTAAAACATAACAGGCTTCCACCTTCCCCATTTCCCAGTATTTGTCGAGGCTTGGCGTGAATACCGGGTTATCGGCGTCCTTTTTCCATTGAATACCGTCGGGGCTCACGGCGATGCCGATTGCGTCCGCCTCATGCATTCTTCCGCCGGAATACCACATGCGGTAGCAGCGGAGTTCTTCTTCCCACAGTACATGCGGGCACATCACCGTGATGTTCTCCCAGAGCCGCTCCGGTATTAGCACGGGTTCCTCCCGCCGCGTCCAATGAATACCGTCGGCGCTTTTGGCATATCCTATACAGCTGCGGGCGCAGCTGCGTTCGGTTGCGAACATCTGCCCTGTGTACCACATATGGTAGATGCCGTCTCTTTTAACGACGGTGGGCCGGTTCACCTCGTGCCCTTCCCACGCTGAGCCCTCCACGGCGGTCAGTACAACGCGGGGGTTATCCCAATAAATGCCGTCCGGGCTTTCAGAATATGCGATGCAGCGTACCGGCCGCCAGGAAAACCAGATTTTATACAGCCCATCCTCCTTCATGACATGGCAGTCAAAGCAGGTTCCCAACGGACCGCCGATAACCGGCCTGTCATGGGCAGGTTCCCAGCCGCCGGTCATGCCACGTGGCTTGAGCTTGTATCCGCTATTTGACATTTCACGCCTCCTTTTGTATTATTTGAACAGTACTAATACGAAATCCATGATTTTATTATAGTTTATGGACACAAAAATGAAATATCAGGACAGGGCTTTTTATCGTAAAGCTGAAAAAAATTTCATTTTTGCAAAAATCTGCATCTGTCATGCGAAAACCTGCTGTTTTTGGCGTGGCAGATTTCGACAAGGGAAGGCTTCGGTGTCAAAATGATACATATTCTATCGTTTTACGCCGGGCTGTCTGAGCACTGAAGTGAGGGAATTATGATAAATCAACCGATGAAATTCAACCGATTCAGTATCATGCTGCCGGTTTCCTATATTGCCTGCGGCAGCTTCAAAGCGCCGTCGCCGGAATGGAAGCACGAGCGCAGGGTTCTTTTTAACTTTGAGTTGATCATTGTGACAGACGGTACGCTATATCTGGAGGTGGACGGAGTGCGCTACACGATATCCCAGGGACAGTATAT
>Ga0153939_1000372_pt1 | contig 16458 bp, 16 predicted proteins | sample TSNJ023MetaG_FD_104734 | JGI IMG/M metagenome (GOLD analysis project Ga0153939, IMG submission 104734) | Attine ant fungus gardens microbial communities from New Jersey, USA - TSNJ023 MetaG | ecosystem: Host-associated > Fungi > Mycelium > Unclassified | place: USA: New Jersey, Brendan T. Byrne... | reverse complement strand
TACATATCCGGTTCCTCTTTTCTGAAATTATAGAATTCTGCCCACGTCCTCCAGCAAAGAAAACTGTACGCCTTCACTGCCGGAAACACCAACATAAAGCTCCGTGTATGCTGTCCCGTGGAGTAATAGTGGCACAGCATCCCCTTGACTGTGCGCGGCATGGTGAGCCCTTCCAGCTGCGTCAGCTCCTGACAGGAAAGGCTTCCCTCTTCTGAGAAAAGCGGGATATGAACTCCCTTTCCTGGCTTCGCAAAAAAATAGTGGTTCTGCCGGACTTCACTTTTCAGTCGGTGCAGAACGATATAGCGCAGCCGCAGGTGGGCGAAATCCTCCGGGGACAGCCCGATCTCCTCCCGTAATTCCCGAAGTACACAGGCCTTGGGGTCATTCAGCTCCTCCGGCTCGAAATGCCCTCCGACTCCCACCCACGAAGGCGGTACTGCCCTTGAACCGACACGGTACATCATGAGAACCTTCTCCTGCCGCACGATGAATACGGAAGCCATATTTCTGAGTATGATGTCCATTTTCCTCCCGCCTTTCTTACGCCGCATCGCTCTGTTCTCTTCAGCCATTATAGCACAAATTGAAACCCGGGCGCAAAAAATCTGCCACAAAAAAATTTATGGCAGATTCCTAAATGTCAATCTCTTGCGTTGCGAAGCTGTTCGATGGCGTGCTTCAGCGCGGCTTCAACCTTCGCGTTGTTTTCCTTGCTGAGAGCATGCTGCAAATGGGCTCTTGCATGGTCATTCCCCATTTCACCGAGGGCCTTGACAGCAGCTTCACGAACATCCGCGTCATCATCGGTCAACAGTACAATCAGTGCATTGAAGGAATCGTCTTTTCCAACCTTGCCCAGTGCTTCAATGGCCGCCAGCTGTACACTTTTGTCCTTTGAATGAATCAGCTTCAAAATCGGCGCTTCCTTCTTTTTCTCAACATTCTTCGCAATGCTTTCGATTTTACCCATGTTAGTTCCTCCAGTATTCTTCTCCCGCGGCATACCGGCCACAGGAGTTTATGATTTTCAGACGCCTTTTGCCGGACCAATCAAAATACAAGCCTTCCTCATTTTATCCCTGCCGCTTGAAAGCCAAATCTTTTATGTACAGCCGATTCACTTGGAAGGATTGAAGGGTTCATCGGCTATGGAACAAAAAGCAATCTCTTATAATATCAATTATAAGAGATTGTTTCATTGTAAACATTAATTTTTTTCGTCTAATTTATTAACAAACCCTTAATTTAACGAAAAAACATTCTATGCGGGAGAAATATCCGATGTCTCAGTCAATGCCCTGAGTTTTTCTTTTGACAGCGCCGGCGTTTTTTCAAGCGGAAAGATCATTCCCAGTTCCTGATATTTTTCCTTACACATATTGTGAAAGGGCAGCCATTCCAGCTTCTCTAAATTCCCATAGGCTACAGCCTGTTTTTGAAGCTCTTTGATATCCCGGATATTGTCGTTGATGCCGGGAATCACCACATGCCGGATCCATAACGGAATATCCATGCGCTCGGTAAGAGCCAAAAACTCCTTGACTGCGTGATAATCACCTTTACAGTATTCCCGGTAATCTTCAGCGTTTGTGAACTTCAGATCCACAATGGCCAGGTCGGTGTGGCGCAGTACCACCTCGGCCTCCCGGCCGCCTACAATACCGGAAGTATCCAGTGCGGTGTGAATTTTTTCTTCATGTAGCTTCTGAAACAGCTCTGTCACGAACTTCGGCTGCATCAGCGGTTCGCCGCCGGACACGGTCACGCCGCCGTTCTTTCCGAAATAAGAGCGGTAACGCAGAATTTTTTGCACCAGCCCGCCGGTGTCCATTTCTTTGCCGACGCCCAGCGGCCATGTTTCCGGGTTATGGCAGTATACGCAGCGCAGCGGACAGCCCTGAAGGAAAATCACAAAGCGCACGCCGGGACCGTCTACTGCGCCCATTGACTGCAGCGAATGCACGCGGCCCTTCATATGGCGCTGTGAAAGGTTCTGGAGATGACCTCCAGCTGCTGGCATTTGGAAAGGCGATGAAAGTTCACCGCGTAGCCGGACACGCGAATCGTGAGGTTCGGATATTGCTCCGGATGCTCCACCGCATCAATGAGCATTTCTCGGTTCAGCACATTTACATTCAGATGATGGGCCTTCTGTGAAAAGTATCCGTCCAGAATAGTGACCAGGTTCGTCACCTGCTGTTCTTCGTTTTTGCCCAGGGAGCCCGGTGTAATGGTGAAGGTGTTGGAAATTCCGTCACGGCAATAATCGTACGACAGCTTCGCCACGGAGTTCAGCGAGGCGAGGGCCCCGCTGCGGTCCCGGCCTGACATCGGGTTCGCCCCCGGCGCCAGGGCTTCACCGCGTTTGCGCCCATCCGGCGTGTTACCCGTTTTCTTGCCATACATCACATTGGAGGTGATGGTGAGGATCGACAGGGTATGCTCGGCATCCCGGTAAAGGGGATAATTGCAAAGCTCGTCATAGAACTTTTTTACCTGATCGCAGGCGATTTGGTCTACACGGTCGTCATCGTTTCCAAAAGCCGGATACTCCCCTTCAACGGAGAAATCCGTCACAAGGCCGCTTTCCGGGTCGCGGACGCATTTGACCTTTGCGTATTTCACCGCGGAAAGTGAATCCGCCATACAGCTCATGCCCGCGATGCCAAAAGCCATCAGGCGGCGCACCTTGCTGTCGTGCAGCGCCATCTGCACCTTTTCATAGGCGTATTTATCGTGCATATAGTGGATAATATTCATGGCGTTGACATAGGTTTTCGCTAGCCACGGCCGGTAACAGTCGATTCGTTCAAGCAGTTTGTCATAATCAAGGATTTCCTCTTTCCAAACCGGCAGGCTTGGACCAAGCTGTTCCCCGGTTGTTTCATCCCTGCCGCCGTTGATCGCCAGCAGCACCAGCTTTGCAATGTTGGCGCGGGCTCCAAAAAACTGCATATCCTTGCCGACACGCATGGCTGATACACAGCAGGCAATGGCATAGTCGTCGCCATAACAGGGACGCATCACATCGTCGTTTTCATACTGAATGGCGTCGGTATCGCAGGAAACCTTTGCCGCGTATCGCTTAAAGCTTTCCGGCAGCCGTTCGGACCACAGTACGGTGAGATTTGGTTCGGCTGAGGAGCCGAGGTTGTAAAGGGTGTGCAGCATGCGGTAGGTGGATTTTGTGACAAGATGCCGCCCATCCTCCAAAATTCCGCCCAGCGCTTCAGTGATCCACATGGGGTCGCCCGCAAACAGCTCGTTGTACGCCGGGGTACGCAGATGTCTGGCCATACGCAGCTTCAACACAAAATCGTCCATGATTTCCTGTGCCTCGCTCTCACTGAGCACGCCGTTTTGAATATCACGCTCAAAATAAATGTCCAAGAACGTCGAGACGCGTCCAAGACTCATAGCGGCGCCGTTTTGCTCCTTGATGGCCGCAAGATAGGCAAAATATAGCCACTGTACCGCCTCGTTCGCCGTCTTTGCGGGCCCCCCAATGTCAAAGCCATAGCTTTCGGCCATTTTCCCTATATCCTTCAGCGCTTTGATTTGATCGGCAAGCTCTTCACTGAGCCGGATATTCGGGTACAGCATATCGTTATTTGCCAATGCGTTTTTATCGGAAAGCTTCTTTTCAATCAGAAAATTAAGCCCGTAGAGGGCCACGCGGCGGTAATCTCCGATGATGCGGCCCCGCCCGTAGGCGTCGGGCAGTCCGGTGATGATACCCGCGTGGCGCGCGGCCTTGATATCGCTTGTGTATGCGGCAAACACAGCTTCATTATGGGTTTTATGCTGCGAAAATTCGCTCTCGATTTTCTGCGATACTTCATATCCATAGGCCTTGCAAGCCTCACGGACCATACGCATGCCGCCAAACGGATTACAGGCCCGCTTCAGAGGTTCATCTGTTTGCAGTCCGACGATGATTTCATATTCCCTGTCGATATACCCTGGTGCAAAGCTCGTCGGTGTGATGACGGTCTGTGTATCGATTTTATATACGCCGCCGTTCTCCAGCTCCTGCCGCAACAGATCTTCATAAATTCTTCTCATTTTTTCCGTGCGCGCGGTGGGTTTTGCCAAAAACTTCTCATCGCCGTCATAGCTTTTATAATTGAGGCGGATGAACTCGCTCACATTGATTTCAGACTGCCATTTACCTATTGTAAAATCTTCCCAAGCCGACACCATGCAATCTCCTCCCTGCAGCTTTGTTTTCGTATATAAAACATCATGAACCTTTGCCATCATTGTCATCACTCCTTCATGCCTCTGGTTTTTATAAATTAATTTACATCATTTATAAATATACCACGTTTCATTATAAAAGACAATACTGTTTCTAAACTTCTTTATAAATTTCTGTCGCCATTATAATGAACACAAAAAGGGCAGTACCGCATAATCGCGGCACTGCCCAGACGGTCGGCATTTGTGCTCTGTTTCTGCTCCCTTGTGGTATACCCACTTGATACGGAGATAAAGCCGTATGCTTCCGTCAGTTGCAGAAATCTTATAAATATACTATATCATGGCTTGCGTAAAAATGCAACAACTATATTTAGCACGTCCGTGTACAGAAAACCGGCAAAGACGGTATGAAAGAAAAGACGCAGCAACGTTTCTCCGGTTTCTTTGGCGCTTGAACTAACTTTTTGGCCGCGAAAATGTTGTTTTCAATCAACCTCTCCGTAGCCCTTTCCATTTATAGCAACATTAACATCAGTTTACAATGTACCAACTGAAGAAAATGCTTATTAAGTACGAACTATAATTTTGTTGCTTTTAATATGAACGATGTATTTATAAATTTCGCTTTATGTCTTGAGTAATATTTCATAGTAAATTCCTGTTCCTGACTTAAAATATCAACGTCTGTTTCTTCAATCAGTTTCTCAACTTTAAATCCGGCAGAGGAAAGTTCATTTATGTAGGACGAAAGCTTCCAATTTCTAATTATCATTGATTGCCTAGCTTTTACCATTTCAATTTCTGCTTCATCCAAATATGAACGAAAAATAACATATTTGCCATTTTCTGCATTTATACATTGCATTATCGGGTTGTCCCATGAAAAAATAAATGTACCTGATGGTATTAAATATTTGTGTACTAACCCGATTGATTTCTTTAAATCAAATGTCCAGCCAAACGCGTAAATTGAATATACAATATCAAAATAATCCGTAGGAATACCCGGGTTTTCTTCCATAGGTGATACAAACAAATTTGCTGATAAGTTATTTTCAGCTAGAAGCTCCTTCGCATTTTCGACTTGTTTTGAAGACAAATCTAATCCCCATAGCTCTGCTGCGCCTTTTTTAGCATTGTATAATAAAGAATGACCACTGCCGCAACCTATGTCTAATATCTTCTTGCTATTCAAATCGCCAAAAAGCCCTAAAGTATCTTCTTTTGGCAATGTAGGTCCATATTCCGGCAAAGCTGTTGAGCCAAACCAATCATCTGCAATCGCATTCCATCCTACCTTATTTTTCATTATGTTTTCTTCGTTGTTCACATGAAAACCTCCGCTAATATAAATTTTCTACGTTTTATTATGCCACTAAACGGCAAGCAGGGCAAGTGTCTTTACACTAGCGATTTTTAGTCGAGTGTCAAGACACACGCCTAAAAATACTTGTTGGGGCGGCTGCCCCAAACCCGGATTGTTGCGTAAACTTAACTGGGAAAGATAGTTGTACTTTGTAAACTGTTGGTAAGGTTGCTTGAGTACTCAATTGCTCCCGACAAAACACCGTCAAAATACGCCTGTTTGTTATCGATAAAATCAATGCTCTCATGAATCTCATCAATCTGTTTTAGCAGCAGTTCCCTGCGTGCGGCTAATAGTTCCTTGCGTTCAGGGATTGATGATACACCCTCCAAACATAAATCCATATAACGCTTCATATCCTGAATGCCCATACCACATTTCTTCAAGCATTGGAGGCTTTTCAGCCACTTAATATTCCTTTCATCAAAATTGCGGTAATTGTTTTTATCCCTTTTCACATTGGGGACAAGACCTTCATTGCAGTAAAATCTCAATGTTTCATATGTAATTCCAACCTGTTCACACGCTTCTTTCATCGTACACAAAATATACCTCCAAAAAAATTTTACAAAATTGATTTTTCCTCTTGACCTGTAGTAACTACCGGGTTGTATAATATCATTGTAGCCTATATTTATGCATAAATCAAGGAGGTGCTTGTGAGGGAATATGTAAAATTTGGAAGCACGGAAATGGACGCCTCAAAAATATGCCTCGGATGCATAAGTTTTGGTGATGCGTCCACTGGCTTTCAGGGCTGGTCTTTGAAGGAGGATGAGAGCAATGCTATTATTAAGCGGACGGTGGAGCTTGGAATCAATTTTTTTGATACGGCCAACTGCTATTCCTTTGGCACAAGCGAGGAATATCTCGGCAGAACCTTAAAGGAGTACACAAAGCGGGACGAAACGGATCATGTGCAGAGGTCGAAATACGGCTTCACTGAGAAAGAAGACCAAGCAGTCATCGACCGCGTGGCTGAAACTGCTGAGAAGCGCGGCATAACATGTAATCAGGTATCTTTGGCATGGCTGATGCAAAAGGGCTGTGCACCTGTAACCGACGCTACTAAAATAGTGCACTTGGCGGATTCCGTGGGAAGCGTTGGCATTACACTAACAGGGGAAGAAATTGCCTTCTTAGAAGAGCCAGATGTACCGTATAAGACCGTAGGCCCGCTTGTGCCGGAGCCTAATTGGATTCACAGTTCACATTCACTAGCCAGAGGGAGGTAAAGTTCATGAAAGTTGTTTTAGTTAACGGCAGCCCAAACGCCAATGGATGCACATTCACCGGACTGAGCATCGTCAGAGAGCAGTTGGCGCTACATTGCGTTGACGCCGAAATTTATCAGGTGGGTAAAAAGCCTGTTTCCGGATGCACCGCTTGCAGAGCGTGCAAACAACCGGGCAAAACCGGAAGATGCGTTATCGACAATGATATGGTGAACACGGTCGGACAGGCGTTAAGAGAGGCAGACGGCATTATTCTTGGTTCTCCTGTACATTTTGCTTCTGCCTCCGGTGCCGCAACATCGTTCTTTGACCGTCTGTTTTACAGCACGGAACCGACTGCCAAGCGGCTTAAATTTGGCGCGTGTATTGTCAGTTGCAGACGAGGCGGCAACAGCGCCACATTTGATCAGTTGAATAAATATTTCTCGATTTCACAGATGCCCATCATTTCTTCATGCTATTGGAACGGTATCCACGGTTATAAGCCGGAGGATGTATATGCCGACGAGGAGGGGGTTCGCATCCTGAAAACTCTCGCCAACAATATGGCCTATCTGATTAAATGTAAATATGAAAGCCAAGTCAAGATGCCGGAGGAACTTCCACCCGTCATGACGAATTTTATCCGCTAGGAGCGTAAATTACTATGATAAAAGCTACTTTTCAGGACAAAACCCTCTCCCTGTTGGGATTTGGCACAATGCGCCTGCCGCTTGCCGGCACAGGCGCTAACGCCTCGATAGATGAGGAAGCGGTTAACCAAATGCTGCGCTACGCCTATGAGCATGATGTCAACTATTTTGATACTGCGTATCCTTATCATGCCGGAGAATCGGAGCGCGTGATTGGCCGTCTGCTGGGGCAGTTTCCCCGCGAGAGCTATTATCTGGCGACAAAATATCCGGGACACCAGATTCTATCAAGCTATAACCCTGCAGATATTTTTGAAGAACAGCTTGAGAAATGCGGTGTGGACTATTTTGATTTCTATCTTTTGCATAATGTGTATGAAAACTCAATTTCAACCTATACAGACTCGCGCTGGGGCATCATAGACTATTTTTTGGAGCAAAAGAAGCAGGGACGCATTCATCATCTTGGATTTTCAAGCCACGGCGGAACCGAAAATCTGAAACAGTTTTTGGACGAATATGGCCACGTTATGGAATTTTGCCAGATTCAACTGAATTATCTTGATTGGTCGCTGCAGGACGCGAAAGATAAATATGAACTGCTGACTGAGAAAGGGATTCCGGTTTGGGTGATGGAGCCGGTCCGCGGCGGGAGGCTGGCTGCATTATCTGAGGAAGAGGAGGCAAAGCTGAAAGCAGTGCATCCCGATGCGTCCATTGCTTCATGGGCGTTTCGCTGGCTTCAAACGCTGCCGAATGTGAAAATGATACTCAGCGGTATGTCGAATATGGAGCAGATGGTGGACAATGTTAAGACATTTACATCGGGTTCTCCGCTTGGTGATGCGGAGACAGAACTGCTTTACGAAATCGCTGAGGGCATGAAGAATTCACTGCCCTGTACCGCCTGCCGTTATTGCTGTGATGACTGCCCCGTGGGGCTTGATATTCCGGCTTTGCTTAATATGTACAATCAATTGCGGTTTTCTCCAAATATAAATGTAGCCATGAGAGTGGAAGCACTGCCCGCCGAGAAGCGGCCTTCCGCTTGTATTGCCTGCGGCGCATGCGGTAAAATGTGTCCGCAGAGCATCGCCATTCCCACAGCCATGAAAGAATTTTCCGCGGCGCTTGAAAAACTGCCAAGTTGGGCGGAGATATGCCGCCAACGGGAAGAAGCTGCTCGGAAATAGCGGCTTTACTTGCAGATGTTTCTACATAAAAAGGCCCTGCATTTACTGGCGTTATACCAGCAAATACAGGGCTTTATGGTATGAATTTTTATCGGGTGCATCATCTACATTTACACGATTATACTATCCACGAAACCCCTACAATCGTGTAAGATAATGCGCCCGACAGGGTAAAACGTGTTATTGTCTTTCAGTTCACTTTCATAGATATATAGTCACAGGGACTCAACTCCCTATCACAGTAAACATATTCCCACGCACAACGCAAAATGAAAAATCAACACATTTCTTCATGCATATGCTCCCATTTACTTCCGAGCCTTGAATTGACTGTGATTTTCACTTGTAGATATTTTTTACGCTGTATCAAAAAACAGCGGCCCAGCCTTTCAGCTGACCACGAATTTTTTCTCTGTCCTTGCAAATCCTTGAACTGCAGCCGTTCCGCCCTTTTTTCTTGACATTAAGACCACGCACTCAATATGATTGGTATGGGGAAACATATCCACAGGCTGTATCTTCTTTACAGTATAGCCTCCCTGTTTTGTTAAATAGCCCAGGTCGCGGGTCAGCGTTTCCGGGTTGCAGGAGATATATACAATGCGGGACGGCATCAGCTTACATACCGCGCCAAGAAACGCTGTGCTGGCTCCCGCGCGCGGCGGGTCCATCATCAGCACATCAAGCTTTTCCTTTTGCGCCGCCATATCCAGCATAAAGTCCCCCGCGTCCGCACAGTAGAAGTATATGTTCTCTGTTTTGTTCTGACGCGCATTGTAAACCGCGTCGCGGACAGCGGCGCGGTTTTGCTCTACGCCCATCACCTGTTCTGCATTGCCGGCGGCAATGATGCCGATGGTTCCGATACCGCAATAGGCGTCCAGCAGCCTTTCATCACCCCGCAGTCCTGCAAACTCGATGGCCTTTCCGTAAAGCACCTCGGTCTGCATCGGATTGATCTGGTAAAAGGATCTTGCCGATATGCGAAACTTTTTACCGCAAAGCATGTCCGTGATCATACCGGAGCCATAAAGCACTTTTTCCTGCTCGCCCAGCACCATCGACGTTTGCCGTGCATTGACACTCTGCACAATGGTTGTAATCTCGGGATGGCGGCTTAAAAGAGCCTGCACAAAGTGCTTCTTTGCCGTAAAGACCGGTGTAGTGGTCACGAGAACCACCATGAGCTCATCGGTGGAAAAACCGCGCTTTACCAGCACATGGCGCAGAAAGCCCCTGCCTTTATACTCATTGTAAGCCGTGAGCTTGAAGTCCGTTAAAAGTTTTCGCACCGTACAGATGATTTCATCCGCCTTTTTGTCCTCTGTCTGGCAAGAATCCACCGGCACAATACGATGGGTGCTGGATTGGTAAACACCAGAAATAATTTTACCGGAACGGTTTACGCCGAAAGCCGCCTGTACCTTGTTGCGGTAATGGTATGGGTTCTCCATACCGAGAATCGGCGATATACGGCAAAAACCGCCGAGAAGTCTCTCACAGCGGTCCTGCTTCCATTGCAATTGCCTTTTATAATCCATGTTTTGCAGCTGGCAGCCTCCGCATTTGCGGAAAACGGGACAGGGCGCCATTTGCTTAAAACTTCCTGTATCTTTCATAACGCTGCCGCAACCTTTCTTCCATGCCAATAGCACGAAGCTCGCCTATCGTTTGGGTAAGTTCCGCTTTCATATTTTCATAAACCTGAGTAAAGTCTTTGTCTTCTTCAAAAACCTTCTCGACAATACCCAACCTTTTCATATCCTCGGCGGTAATTTTCAGGCACTCCGCCGCTTCCTTCACCTTTTTGGCATCCTTCCACAGGATGCTGGCGCAGCCCTCCGGCGAGATGACCGAATAAACGGCGTTCTCTAAAATCCAAACGCGGTCTGCCACGGCAAGGGCCAGCGCGCCTCCGCTGCCGCCTTCACCTACCAATATGGAAACCACCGGCACCTGAAGAGTCATCATCTCCATCAGGTTCTCGGCAATGGCCTGGCCCTGTCCGCGCTCCTCTGCGCCCAAACCGCAGAATGCCCCCGCAGTGTCAATAAAGCAGACCACCGGCCGTGAAAATTTTTCCGCCTGCTTCATCAAACGCAGCGCCTTCCTGTAGCCTTCCGGATTAGGGGAACCGAAATTCCGACGTACCTTATCCTTTGTATCGCTGCCCTTTTCGATACCGATAACCGTAACCGGCATTCCGTCAAGCCGTGCGATGCCGCCCATGATCGCCGCATCGTCTGCAAAGCAACGGTCGCCATGCAGCTCGATAAAGTCTTCAAACACGTTTTCAATATACATCGCACTGGTGGGGCGTCCTTTTCCCCTGGCGATCTGCAGCTTTTCATATGCGGTTGCCATCAGGACACCTCCCTTTTATGAATGGACAGCAGCTTCCCGATCACACGGCGGTGCCGTTTGCGGGAAACAATCTTGTCAATGAATCCGTGCTCCAATAAAAATTCCGCCTTTTGGAACCCCTCCGGCAGCTTTTTCCGGATTGTCTGCTCAATGACCCGCGCACCTGCAAAGCCAATGGTGGCGCCGGGCTCTGAAAGGATAATATCCCCTTCCATCGCAAAGCTGGCCGTCACGCCTCCTGTGGTGGGATCCGTCAGCACCGTGATATAGAGATTCCCCTGGTCGCTGTGCTGCTTTACCGCGGCGCTGGTCTTTGCCATTTGCATCAGGGATAAAATCCCCTCCTGCATTCTGGCGCCGCCGGAAACCGTATAGCCCACAACGGGAAATCCGTGTTCTGTCGCATATTCAAAAAGGCGGGTGATTTTCTCACCAACCACCGTTCCCATGCTGCCCATCATAAAGCTCGGATCCATCACAAACAGGGCGCAGGTTTCCCCTTTGATACAGCAGTTGCCGCAGATCACGCCTTCCTTTTCACGGGAAGCCAGCCTGGCGTTGCGAAGCTTGGCGTCATATCCTGGAAAATCCAGAATATCCCGGCTGGTCAAATCGTTATCCATCTCCTGAAAGCTGTCCGCGTCCACCAGAAAACCGATGCGCTGGCGCGGACTCAGGCGAAAATGGTGGGAACAGGAGGGACATACCTTCAGGTTATCCCACAGGTCATTTTCCAAAATGACTGCATTACATTTCGGACAGGTGGTGTGGATGCCCGTGTTTTCCACTTCACTGATTTTTCTGCCGCCCGATTCCAGCTCGTTTTGCGGAGACTTAAATAATCCCATTAAGTTCATCGTAACCACCACGCGGTACTTTCCGTACAAAGCGGTGCTGTATAACCGCCTTTTACGCCCGGTACCGTTCCTTTCTGTTTTTTTCACTCTTTTATCCTTATTGCACAAACTCAGGTTTTATTTCTGAAACAGATGCGCCGCCTGCAGCGGCCGGCTGGTCTGTATGCTTACACTGTAAATTCTTTCATAAAGTTCGTGTAGTAATCACCCTCGCGAAATTTATTGTTCCGGATGATCTCAATCTGGCTTTCGATATTGTTGGGTGTGCCGTCAATAACCAACTCACACAGTGCGGACTGCATCTTGCGAATCGCTTCCTCCCTTGTGGATGAATAGACGATGAGCTTGCCAAGCATGGAGTCGTAGTACGGCGGCACTTGGTATCCCTGATACAGAAAGGTATCAAAACGTACCCAGGGACCGGACGGCACGATGAGAAAGTCCACCTGCCCCGCTCCCAGCGCGTTGACACGGCATTCAATGGCTGCGCCGGATACCTTGATATCCTCCTGCTTGAAATCCAGCGTGACACCGGCGGCAATGCGGATCTGCCACTTGACGATGTCGATTCCGGTCACCAGCTCGGAAACCGGATGCTCCACCTGGAGCCGCGTGTTCATTTCCATAAAATAGAAATTGTTATCCTGATCCATGAGAAACTCAACGGTTCCCGCATTGACATATCCCACCGCCTTTGCCGCGGTGGTGGCGGCCTTGGTCAGCTTTGCCCGGATATCGGGCGTGACGGCCGGTGACGGCGATTCCTCCACCAGCTTTTGGTTGTTCTTTTGAATTGAGCATTCCCGCTCGCCCAGGCAGACCGTGTTTCCCTTTTCGTCAGCAAGCAGCTGTACTTCAATATGCTTGACCGGGCTTAAGTATTTTTCCATGTACATCCTTCCGTCGCCAAAGGCCTGCCGGGCTTCGCTGGATGCCGTAACAAATTCCTTCTCCATATCCTTTTCGGTTGTCACCAGACGAATGCCTTTTCCGCCGCCGCCGGCGCTTGCCTTGATCAAAACCGGATAGCCCATTTCCTTTGCCGCCCGTTTCGCTTCTTCTGCGGACTTCAGGATATCGGTTCCCGGCGTGGTGGGTACGCCATGCTCCTTCATCACGCGCCTTGCGGTTCCCTTGTCCCCCATACATGAAATGACGTCGGCGCCAGGGCCGATGAAGACAATTCCATTTTCTTCACAACGCTTTGCAAATGAGGCGTTTTCCGATAAAAAGCCGTAACCCGGATGTATGGCCTGCGCCTTCATGGCAAGCGCCGCGCCAATGACCCGGTCGATGTCCAGATAGCTTTCCTGGGAGCGCGCCTCACCGATACACACGGCAAGGTCGGCCAAAGCGACATGCAACGACTCACGGTCGGCTGTGGAATACACCGCCACCGTTTCAATGCCCATTTCCTTGCACGCGCGGATAACCCGGATGGCAATTTCGCCCCTATTTGCGATTAAAATACGTGTGAACATAGCTTTCCCCTTTATGCCTCTTCTTTACTCATAAGCGCAAACGAAAACTCCGCGCTGACCGCCAGTTTTCCGTTTACCCTTCCTTTGCCTTTTGCAAAGTAGAAGTTCCCCCTTTGGCGGATAATCTCACATTCGGTCTTCAGCGTATCGCCCGGCAATACCGGATTTCGAAATTTCACCTTGTCGAGCCCTGTGAACATCGGCGTCATACCGCGCGCCTGATCGATGAGCAGCACGCAGGCCGACTGACCCAGCATTTCACATAATATCACACCCGGAACCACCGGATTTCCGGGGAAATGCCCCTGTACAAAATACTCGTCACCCTTGACATGGCATTTGCCGACAGCCTTGCCGTCTTTGAGTTCCACCTCGTCTATAAGCAGCATTGGCTCACGATGGGGCAGTATCTCTTTGATCTGCTCTTTATTCATGTTCCGCTCCCCCACTTAAACAATACGGAACAGCGGCTGGTCATACTCGACAACCTGGCCGTTTCCCACATAGACCTCGGCCACGGTTCCGTCAAACTCGGCCGGAATCTCATTCATGAGCTTCATCGCTTCAATGATGCACAGCACATCGCCCTTTTTCACCTTGCTGCCCACCTTGACATACTCCTCGCTCTCGGGTGAGGGAGCTGCGTAAAACACACCGACAGTGGGGGAAAGTACATCCTGGCCCTCCCTTTGCTGAGGCGGCTCATGAACGGCGGGCGGTTCCTTTCTCGCCTGATAAACGGCAGTGGGACCGTCTGCTGAGCCGATGACACCGATGGAACCCGCTTGTTCGGAGTACTCTAACGGCAGGCGCTGTATTTTAATCGACAGGCTGTCTTCGCTGATTTCCAGCTCATGCAAGCCGTTTTCCTTCATAATCTCGGCCAGTTCTCTTATCTCCTGAACATTTAAACCCATCTCATACCTCCGGTTATTCAGCCTTTTTAAAGGCGATATAGGCGTTGTGACCACCAAAGCCCAGCGACGCGGACAAAGCAAGCTCAATATCGGCCTTTCGCGCCACATTCGGTACATAATCCAAATCACAGTCGGGGTCGGGCTGCTGATAGCCGATGGTGGGGGGAATAATTCCTTCCTTCAGCGCCATAATGGAGGCGATGGCCTCTACCGCGCCCGCCGCGCCCAACATATGTCCGGTCATGGATTTCGTGGAACTCACCATGAGCTTGTACGCATCTTCCTCGCCAAAGGCCTTTTTAATCGCCAGTGTCTCACATCTATCGTTCGGCGGCGTGCCGGTTCCATGTGCGTTGATGTAGATCTTATCAACCGGAAAATCCCCCGCCTCCTCCAATGCCATACGCAACGCCGCCGCGCCTCCTGAGCCGTCGGGAATCGGCGCCGTGATATGATGCGCGTCACAGGTGACGCCGTATCCGCAAAGCTCCGCGTATATGTTCGCGCCGCGCTTCACCGCATGATCATAATTTTCCAATATCAATACGCCCGCGCCTTCACCTATTACAAATCCGCTGCGACGGGCGTCAAAGGGCACACACGCCGAACGGGGGTCCCCACAGGTAGTCAGCGCTTTCATATTGCTAAACCCGGCGACACCTACGGGTATAATAGCCGCTTCCGCACCGCCTGCCACTACTGCGTCCAGATATCCGTGCTTAATGGCGCGGTACGCCTCTCCGAGCGCATTGTTGCCTGTGGCGCAGGCCGTCACTACCGGAAGGTTTGCTCCCTGAAAATTGTAGCGGATGGCAATGACGCCGCCTGCCATGTTGGCAATGAGCTTCGGAATAAAAAACGGTGAGACCTTCCTCGGGCCTTTTTCCAGCAGAGTCGTCTGCTCCTCCGTAAAGGTGCCGATCCCGCCGATTCCGGAACCAACATAGGTCCCGACCCGGGGGGGCTCCAGCGTGCCGACAATCTTACTGTCCTCCACAGCCTGGGCGGCGGCGGCTACGGCATACTGGGTGTACAGATCGTTCTTGCGCACCTCTGATTTTTCCATATACAGTGTCGGGTCAAAGTCCTTGACCTCCGCTGCGACTTTCGCCTTATAATCTGTGGTATCGAACCGGGTAATGTGGCCGATGCCACAGATCCCCTTCTTCAGGTTCTCCCAAAACGTTTCGGCGTCATTTCCGATGGACGTCACGGCGCCGATGCCGGTTACAGCTACTCTATTCATGCTTCCACCTCGATATCATCAAAAAGTACCGGAATCTTTTCCTTGAAAAACGCCAGCAGCATACAGGCCACCTCACGCATTTGGGGATGTGCGGGCTTATCCGTACGAAGCTTGAAAAAGTGCCGCCACTCTCGCATATTCGCCGTCATCACAAGCTCTGTTTTCAGGCTGTTCGGCAAAACAGTCCGCGCCTTTTCCGGTGTGGCCCCTGCTTTCAGCAAAGCAAAATAGCTTTTTTCAGCCGCCTTGCAGCCCTTTTCCCATTCGTTCCACCCGGCGGTCCCTCTTTCAAAAAAGCAGGGCTCAATCACGGTGATTTCCTCACCGAATTTATCCTTTGCATAGTTACAGTAGCGTGTGGATTCCTGTGCAAAGGACGCCACGCGGTGACGGACGATCTCATGGGAAACGCCCCTGTCAACGGTAAACTTCACAGTGACGGACGCATGCTCGATCACCGCCTCATGACCGCGCTTTACGATTCCGCGTACAAACGCGATGCAGGAATCCTGCGTGATATGCTCTTCCGATTTATAGCAGACACGTCCGCACTTTTCCAAATGCCTCAGGATTTCCATACCGTCCAGGGCAGACAGAACTTCAAAACCCGGTTTTACAATCCTCATCGTTACAGAGCTCCTTCCTGAAACCACCCGGCCACCGGACGGTCATTCGTTTATGCCTTACATGGCAAGTCCGCCGTCAATCCGCAGGACCTCTCCGGTGATGTAGTCGGAATAGGGCCCGGCAAGGAACAGCACGGCATTTGCGATATCGTCCACAGTACCCATTCGCTTCATCGGCACACTGACCAGCAGCTTATTGTCCTCGGTGATATCCTCCGTCATGGCCGTTTGGATAAAGCCCGGGGCCACCGCGTTGCTGTTGATATTCTTTCCGGCAAGCTCTCTGGCGACAGACTTTGTAAGGCCGATCAGCCCGGCCTTGGAAGCCGAATAGT
>Ga0153939_1000371_pt1 | contig 16505 bp, 12 predicted proteins | sample TSNJ023MetaG_FD_104734 | JGI IMG/M metagenome (GOLD analysis project Ga0153939, IMG submission 104734) | Attine ant fungus gardens microbial communities from New Jersey, USA - TSNJ023 MetaG | ecosystem: Host-associated > Fungi > Mycelium > Unclassified | place: USA: New Jersey, Brendan T. Byrne... | reverse complement strand
AGACTGCGTGCGGATCAACCCTGGAAGGACTCTGTCGCGTAACAAATCTTACGACAACATTGGGTTGTTGTAGTCAGTATTTATCAACCGCAACAGGCGAAGACGAATGAAAATAAAAAATGAGGAATGACCAGTGGATTGTTCACACTGTCCAATTGCCAGTTAGATATTCTTTCCGATCCTCTTAAGGTTTGAATCTAGAAGTGCTTCAGTCCATAGGCGGCACACGGGTCTTAATCTCCAAAGGGAATTTCCCGGACATTTACTTATGGTAGACAGTATGGTAGATAGTCAATTTTCCCGGTAGTTAGACCCAGACTAGTGTATCCTTAGTTCGTTACCTCCTGAGCTGGGATCTGTGAATGATGATTCAGCTGTGCCTGGGGTTCGTCTATACATAGCGCTGAGCAGACAAACGTATGCAAGCCCTGAGTCAGCTTCATTGTTCACGGTGCCTTGTATATTCTCCTTTGTACTGTCTCATTGTCTCAGCATAAGTATAACAGATTCTGTAGTAGCACCTCAGTCCTTTACCGAAGACTAATACCTCGTATCAGCAACATTCATTTCTCGCTGCATCTCCTATCACGAAATTAGTCCAAGGCAAAGAACCAGAATACACTTCAACTCTTGTTCAAATTCACTCGATTGGCAAGTTACTGCTTCACATCTGGAGTGCACTGATCCGATCAAAAGTTGTTTTTACTCGATGTCCAATTTCCGGCCGTGTTTCTTCCACTGGTTAAATAGGATGCTGAAACGCTTGCTCGAATTGTTCAAGGTCCGCTCAAAGTGTATTTGATTCGCAGCAGTGAACCGTGGTTGCTCAGCCGCAGCAAGACCGGAACAACGGTAGTGATTGTCATGAATATCTCTATATCGTTTCATGTCCCACATTGTACAGTGTATACCTGGGTCCAGAGGACTAGGTGAGTGGATAGTTAGCGGTGCCATTTGTACAGAAGTGAGCCACTACCAACCCGTCTTTATAAGATGCAGAGGACATTCCTCATTTCTTCAACCTTCGACATCGGTTCCGAGAGATAAACGATATGAACGGAATCCTCAGATTTTTTATTGCCGCATCGTTACTCGCAGCTGGAATTCCGGCATCAGCCGGTCCAGTGCAGGTGTGTTAACAAAGAAAATTAATATGCAAGCAAAGACTAATGCATTAATAGATTCTCAAGCGACAGAGCAGTAATTTTACTGGACTACCCCCAGCTGATTCTGCTGGGCTCGCTACACAAAGCGTTTGGGCCTCTGCCGCTTCGTCTGTACCCATGACCTCTGCAACCACGGTGACTACCACCCATTCTTCCACGTCTTTCATGGGCACGGCTGTATCTGCTCCTCCAGCTGTCAGCATGATTGGTTCCTTCATGTTAGAGAACCCAGACTTCCGCACTCGATCTTTCACCGTCCCGACAGAGACTGCCACTCCCACTTGCAATGTGCTAAAATGCCCATTGACCTACCCGGAAGGCAGGCCAATCGACGGTAGCAGTATCTCCGTACCAGGTTACTCCCTTCCGTCTAGTGAGAGCACAATGACTCCTACTAGTATTGTGCCCCCCGGCAGCTCCGAAACTAATATCAGTGTATCCGCTGATGCCTTCGCAACTTCGGGAGGCACGAGAAACACAATTTGATGTACTTCAATCAACATGTAGAAATACGATTCGATGTTCTTGGTCTGGTGATATCTTGTGCTCAATCACCAGTATCAGATCATAGATAGATCTAATATATAATCGTGACGTGGTGATCAGGTACGATTGTTGAAGTCCAGGCCTAATGATAGGTTTGATTCGTCATCTAAATTTTTCTCTATTTTTGTTTTTATCCCATTCCATTATCACATCTGTTGGTTACACTCAGTAGTTATGCTCGAAGGCTTTTCGTCCCTGGTCCCCGTGACCTCAATATTCATTTCATCCCGAATCACTGTGCTAGTCTCTTGGAGAACATTGGCTTCAAGAACTTGCTTAAGACCAGTGCATGTTTGGAGGCAGAAGAAAAGATTCAGGTGGCCGACTATTGATTATCAGTTTCTAGATAATGGATATCTACAATAGCATCTACTATCATGACAAAATCGTATGACCAATGACGGGAGGTCATAAATTGTATCGTCTGGATGTGGATACACTTGTGCAAGAAGTTGGTCGTTGACCGTCAAAAACATCGACTGATCTCTGAGGCAAGTTATTACGTGGAGGATTTCTTGGCCACCATATGAAGACTGTGATGATTTGATTTCGACAAGAGGACATTTCAGGTTTTCGCTATCTCTTCTCTTATTCTGGGCCAATGGTGACTTTGGAGAGAACAGCAGAAAACAACCTCAGAAGCACCTCAGAGATCAAAGCAGAGGTTTGATGAAGCCAAGATCCGTCATCGGGTGGACTATAGAGAATGAAGTACCTCTGTCTTGATATCGACGAAAACACACGAATGCATAAACTTGTTATCGTCTTGGAGTGTGTTGACAGCCTCGATGAGTAAATCTTTTGTTTAAATTTTTCTCTAGGCGAATCTTATACTTTTCGAAAGACTAAAGCGAACATCAAGTTTTGAGCTGTGCTCACGAGAAATAGATCGGCATTCGATTTCATTGGGTTCGTATGTTGATGTTTAACAGAACCTGCCGATATATCAGACACAATATCAAGAACCACACCCGGGCTCCACTTATAAACCATGATTCAAAATGTCTGTCTAGGCATTAGACAACATCGGAGAATCTGTTTCTGTATTGGCCGCTGGAACTGCTACATAAGCTTAGATTTCGTATGACCAGAACAGAAGAGAAAGTGAAATATGTACTAGATTTGCATGATGAACGAACACTTTGATGCAGCTTCAACATCGCGGAAGGCTAAAAAAGTCCATTTGATGATCAATTCTGCAAGGAGTAGCCAAGCTTTCCACTGTGCTTCTGCATATTCAAGAGATTGTCGAGCATCTTTCGTGTTCTCGTATTCTCAGGGAGAGAAACCCTGAACTCATCTTCCTTCATCCACTCGAGGTCATGCTGTAGTACATTGCGAGCTCTGATTGAACCGCCCCTGATATCTCCAACACATGCATGTAATGTCACTCTTTGCACCTTGGAGTTATAAGCGGCACAATGTAGAATGTTGGAATTATAGAAGACGGTCTCCCCAGCTAAGACTCAGATCAGTGTTTGATAGGAATGGCAGCCATATCTCACTTACGCTGGAGGGTCAAGCGGATCGCACCTGGCATGGCCAGAGGGTTCGAGGGAGGATCCAAAGTTTCTGAAAGGCGACGTTGTTCCGGAGTCCGCACAGTCTTGTGAGAACGAGGTACAATGTAAAGGGACTCATCAGTATACAATGCACTAGAAAAAGGATTACTAAGAGGAAATAAGACAAGTCGTCTAGACACACGTGTTCCACTGCACCTAGAATAATGTCAAAACAAGTAACGGAATGGTAGAAAGCGGATGACTTTAACTTACACCATAACTCCAGACTCGAAGGGCGGTTCGTTCTTCTTCCTCAGACGCATTTTCGTGAATATCATCCCTGTGCCAACGCAAAGAAAAATCATGGTCCAGGGGATTAATGAGAAGGTTGAATAATTCTTGCTTGCGACAATCAGACATCTGCCCAGCAACAGTTGAAGGGACATACCAAGTTGCAGCTCATCATCTCTGCAACCCAAAAGCTCCTTGACGATTTCCAACAATTTATCTGAGGTATACCATCGACCGAAGGCTGGCTCACTGAGCTGCGGATGCATGACGTGCTGTACACCCCAAGAATCGGGGTTATCGTTATTGAATGGAGGGAACTGCCTACCGACTGTTCGACGATGAGGCCATGTTCCATCTCGGGTTTTTTGGATAACCCTCTGACATGCAGCTTTTAGCTCTGACCAGTGTTCAGGAGGGATCAGTCCAGGCACGACGACAAAGCCTTGATCGTCATAAATTGTTTTGTTTGTGTTGTTAATAACGGTCATATGGCACCCTGGTTGAGTATGCTTGCCAGTTATCGACCCATGTCATCAGACTCGTGGGAGATCAGGGAAATCGCTCAGACGTGAGCCACCGGCAATCGCAGTACTTGAATGTATTTTGGATAAGGAAAAGCTACATTCTACGATCACCACATGCGAGCCACAAAGTTTTATCAGATTGGAGGGTTTAGGCCAAACGTGAGGTGGTATGTAAATACCATTATATAGATTGCTCATGAATCAATACAAGCTGTCAGGTTCGAGAATGACTGGAATGACAAGAAACTCATAGAGCTCTTGGCAGGGCCAAGCTCTTCATTATGTCCCAGTAAAGACCGGCCACTCGAGTTACTTCTAGGTGCAGGACTATTTTTTGATTTTCGTATTCAAATTTAACATGCCAAAGGGATAAAGGAAACGGGCTCCTCGCATTTACTCCTCGCGGATACGCAGGTTTCCATGTTCAACCAAGTGGACAGGCATAGGATCTATGGATCCACAACCATGAATGACTACATATCTGTCTCTCCCATTTACTTTGCCTCGGCCCATGAATTCGAACGAAAGCTTAAAACCCTTAAGCCCAAGGCCAGAAAGAAAGCTGGAGCTTCAGACAACAGTCAAGCAAACAAGGCATATGAAAACGGAAGCGCAGGGACTAGACGTGGAGAATTTGAACATGGAAGGCTAGTTGCAACTTGATGATATCTTTTTCCAGTTTCTGAATGACGTCCAGAGTACTCTATCACCTTCTCAAGGACACTATAAACCCAGCTAATTATTCTATATTCAATACTTCATGGATCCAGAGCGTTCGTATTGCATCATTCACCACCAATTTGAGGACATTGTGGAGTACTGGAAGTCGACCTCTGGAATATGGCTGGGCAGAGGCCACGGATCTCAAGTCAGGGTTGCAACTGAAGCCGGGTTCGGCATTCCATCTTATCGGAGCGGAAGACAGGCTTTTTCGACGGACGGACAAAAAGAAAGTTGTAAGTGGTGCGTGTTGTAGAATCCCATCCAAGCTGAGTAATTATCAGGATTTTGAACATGGGACAACGAGGACCATCCCATTTACGGAAATCCAACATCTCGCTCAAGACTATTTTAATGATCTCAAGAAATCCAATTGCCCTGTTATTTTACTCGTTTTTGACGAAACGCTTGCTCGAAGGGTTTTACAGGAGCTGGGTGTGGATATCACCGAATGGAAGTCAAGCATCGGGGAACTCCTCAGACCCCAGGTACTTGATCCTCTGCATACCATGCTCAACTCTTATGATAAACGCAGGAATCAAGCAATACTATTCCCAATGATGATTACGAGCAACGTAAACAAAGGCCTCGTGATCGCTCGCAATCTCCATCTTTCAACACCACTAGACAGCATAGAAGGTCACGTTCAACCGAAAGACCGAAGCATGCTATGTATATTGTGGATCTTCAGGCCCTCTTCCTCAGCATGGCACAGTCTCGAAGCGAACATATTGCCGACATGGCGCAGGACTTAGGAATTCTAGAAGACAGAAATGTATGGTGTGCGGGGAATGAGGCAGTGTGAGTCTTCATTGAGATATCTGATTTCAAGAGTCCTGTACCCTTACACTTATGACAAGATATATCTTCCAGGCATGGTTGTCAATGATATCCGGACCCGCAATTGATGAATGTCGTGCCTCAATGCGAGATACTCAGAGCCAGGGGTTTTCTACTAGGAAAGATGTAAAAGAACAGCACACCCGATCGGTGGACGAATCGGATGAAGATTTCGATCCAAATGACGTGGGCCAGGCATCTGACACTCATAATAGTGACGATGAAAGTGATACGGATTACGGTAGTGACTATTGACACTAGGGTAAATTTGAGGTCGTATGTGTGATCACTTGTATCATTAACGAAAGCACGTTGGTATGTACTCACATGGACCACTCATTGAAGTGTCAGTGTAGTGCGGAGAGATAGTACGGAGAGATAATGAGGCCAAGTGACTTACAGTGAAGACCGTCATGCTTTGGACAAATCTGCTTCGTTGATACAATTATACCTGTGTTTTCATCGAAATAGCATTTACTTTACAGTCAATCTTGGTTGGATAGTCCTTGTGGTATATTTCTAGTAAGTGTTCAATAATCCACTCATTATTTGTGAATTTCCAAAAAGTGATAATAAAGCACGGATAATATTCCGGTTATTTTGATGAGTGAACAGCTATAATAACTGCATGCTAAAGGTTGGGCCAGACATCTCGTTGATTTCCAGCTCAATAATATTCGATTAGTCCGCGAGTTAATGGTTATCATTCAGATATCTGATATCTTAGAATTGTATATTATATGAATAATTTATTTTGTTCTCTGTCTCGCCTTTTTAGACAGGTAGCTCACTCTCTTCAACCGTCTCTCTCGGCCATTGTCCCATTCTAATGTTTTGATTTCTAATGAAGGAGGGGTGGTTACGAGTATCCCATGTCCCTTACTAAGAATGAATAGTTGTAGCTCCTCTTCTATAGTTTTCCCCCTGTTTCGTGCCCAATACTGTAGTTTCTCTTTAGACTACAAGTGGACTGTATATATGTAAAGTTATATCAGATAAGATAGATTGATCCAGACCATACAAAACCAAACAATAAAATTTGGAAGATTAGATCTTCAAATGGTGAAGAGGAAGATATTTCGTCAGCATGACACAAAAAATTACTATTCCTCTTGAGCAACCCGACCGCCCCTCCTTTCTCCGAACCCCAAGCGATGTCAACATGCCTATGCCGCCGCTCGCAGCTGCTTCGCTCACTGGAGATAAATCTAAGGCAATGGATGGAGTTTTAGAACTTGCAGATAGGTCTGCTTATTGTGGCTTCTCATTTGGCGCAGAGAAGAGTATATCTGGCGAATGTGTATTCCAAACAGGTTTCGTTCCCGTAGTACTATATAGTTGATGTTATTACTCATCATGGTGATCATCGCAGGCATGGTTGGATACACAGAGTCTCTCACGGACCCTTCTTATGAGGGCCAAATTCTTGTACTTACCTATCCATTGGTCGGCAATTATGGTGTTCCTGAGCGCACGTCATCCTGGGATGTCTTGCCTGCTGAATTTGAGTCCTCGCGCATTCACATTGCTGCCCTAATTGTCGGTTACTACTCTCAAGATTACAGCCATTTTCTTGCCAAATCCTCGCTGTCTGCATGGTTGAAAGAGAATGGCATTCCTGCTCTGTATGGCATAGACACGCGTGCGTTAACAAAAAGGATCCGTGAAAAAGGTTCCCTGCTCGGCAAAGTCTTGGTTCGTTCGGGAGAGTCCCAGGTCGGCAAACGCAGGGGAACTCTTTCCACCTCCATTCCTCGTAGTCCCTCATACCCCTCAATTCCCCATAACCCTTACAACTGGCGCGAGGACTACATTGATACCCCTTTCTCTGATCCCAATCAGAAAAACCTTGTCGCTCTTGTCTCTATCTCTGCTCCTCGCTTGTACAAACCGACATGTAAACCTCGTCTTCATCCATCCGGTCGGACATTGCGTATATTAGCGATCGACGTGGGTATGAAGTACAACCAAATCCGATGTTTTATTCAGCGAGGTGTGGAACTCAAGGTCGTCCCTTGGAACTACGATTTCCTCTCTGACGTAGAGCCTTATGATGGCATCTTTGTCTCCAACGGTCCAGGTAATCCAATATTTGCGACGGAGACCATCCAACATTTGTCAAAGGCTATGGATTTGGGAGAATGGCCCATTTTTGGCATTTGTCTCGGACACCAGCTGATCGCACTGGCTGCTGGGGCAAAGACCTCGAAGATGAAGTATGGAAATCGTGGTCATAATATTCCTTGCACGGACGCACTCTCTGGCCGTTGCTACATCACTAGTCAAAATCACGGTTTTCAAGTTGACTCTGCATCTCTTCCCGCGAGGTGGAAAGAGCTCTTCAAGAATGCCAATGATGATAGTAACGAAGGTATCTATTGTGAAGACAAACCATTCTTCTCCGTCCAGTTCCATCCGGAATCTACCCCTGGACCCCGCGACACCGAATTTCTCTTTGAAGTCTTCCTTCAGAATGTAGAAGATTGCGTGAAGACGAATTCGCTTGTTCCCATTCGAATGCCTGGGGGAATTAAGGAGGATAACGATCGGCGTGTCCCTTGTGCTAAAGTTTCTAAGGTTGTCATTCTCGGATCTGGTGGCTTGTCCATCGGACAGGCTGGCGAATTTGACTACTCCGGTTCGCAGGCCATCAAAGCTCTTAAAGAAGAAGGCATCTATACCATCCTGATCAATCCCAATATCGCCACCATCGCCACCTCTAAGGGTCTGGCGGACAAGGTATACTTTCTCCCTGTCACCCCAGAATTCGTTCGAAAAGTTATCAAATATGAAAAGCCGGATGGTATTTACGTCACATTTGGTGGTCAGACCGCTCTCAATGTCGGTATCAAGCTGAAAGATGAATTCGCTGAGCTTGGTGTGCAAGTTCTGGGGACACCGATTGATACGATTATCACGACGGAGGACAGACAACTGTTTGCTAGTGCCATGGAGGAGATCGGAGAGAGATGTGCTCAGAGTTCAACAGCGACAAATGCCGAGGAAGCGGTTTGTGCTGCAAAGGCAATCGGTTTCCCTGTTATTGTGAGGGCTGCTTACGCTCTTGGAGGACTTGGTTCTGGGTTTGCCCAGAATGAGGTACAACTTCATGCTCTCTGCGCGAAAGCGTTCGCAACAAGCCCTCAGGTTCTCGTAGAGAAGAGCATGAAGGGATGGAAGGAAATTGAATACGAGGTTGTCCGTGACTGTAGAGACAACTGCATCACGGTTTGTAATATGGAGGTGGGCTCCCTTCCCATATTAGTATATTTTTTGTGCTTCCACGTCTCTAGAATTTCGACCCCCTTGGAATACATACCGGTGATTCCATTGTTGTTGCACCTTCTCAGACGCTCTCCGATACCGATTACAATATGCTTCGCACTACTGCTATCAATGTTATTCGTCACCTGGGTGTTGTCGGTGAATGCAACATCCAGTATGCCCTCAACCCCACCTCTCGCGAGTATTGTATAATAGAGGTGCGTCGATATCGTTCAGTCATGCAAATTATGCTGAATTTTGAAAGGTCAATGCTCGTCTCTCTCGTTCTTCTGCTCTAGCTTCTAAGGCGACGGGTTACCCCCTCGCCTTCATTGCTGCAAAACTTGGTCTTGGTATTCCTCTGAACAAAATCAAAAACTCAGTAACCAAAGTGACTAGTGCTTGTTTTGAGCCCAGCTTGGACTACTGTGTTGTCAAGATCCCACGCTGGGACCTCAAGAAGTTTAGTCGTGTCAGCAGGCTTCTGAGTAGTAGTATGAAGAGCGTCGGTGAAGTCATGAGCATTGGAAGGACGTTTGAGGAAACAATTCAGAAAGCCATTCGAGCGATCGACGATCAGTTTCCTGGGTTCGCCAAGGTATGTAGCGGTATGTAATACAGCTCTTATTTGCACCTGAAAATATTATAGAACGAGTACGTTGAAAACGTCGACGAGGAGCTGGTCAATCCAACGGATAAGCGCATCTTCGCGATTTCTACTGCATTCCATCGTGGTTATAGCATCGAAAAAATACATCAGATGTCCAACATTGACAAATGGTTTTTGACGAAGCTCAGTTATATCTTTGAGATGGAAAAGCACCTATAGTGAGTCTAGCCTTGATGCATTGTTTGTTTCCTAAACAATACTGAAATTTGGTTGAGTGAATTTAATGTCTCCAACATCCCGCCAGCCACCTTGCGCCAGGCCAAGCAGCTCGGCTTCTCTGATCGTCAACTTGCTGTTTGTATGGGTTCCACTGAGTTAGCCGTCCGTAGGTTGCGACAGGAAAATGGCATCGCCCCTTTCATCAAACAAATCGATACTGTTGCTGCCGAATTTCCTGCTTTCACTAACTATCTCTACACCACCTACAATGCCATTGAGCATGATGTCAAGTTTGAGGACCGTGGGGTCATTGTTCTCGGTTCTGGGGTATATCGGATTGGCTCTTCGGTTGAGTTCGATTGGTGTGCCGTCCGGGCCATTCGAACGCTTCGTGAACAAGGCTTCCCTACTGTGATGATTAATTACAATCCCGAAACTGTCAGTACCGACTACGATGAAGCCGACCGCCTATATTTCGAGAACATCAGTCTGGAAACTATACTTGATATATATGATACTGAGCACTCGCGAGGGATCATTTTATCCATGGGTGGACAGACCCCAAACAACATCGCCCTCCCGCTTTATAGACAGAACGTCAAGATCTACGGTACCTCACCAGAAATGATCGACACAGCAGAAAACCGCTTTAAGTTTTCTCGCCTTCTAGACGAGATTGGTGTCGACCAACCTCTATGGAAGGAATTGACCAGCTTTGAGGAAGCTAACCTTTTTTGTGAAAAGGTTGGTTACCCGATGCTCGTTCGTCCATCTTATGTCTTGTCCGGCGCTGCGATGAATGTCGTCTCTACTGGTGACGATTTAGCAAATTATCTTACTAAAGCTGCTGAAGTCTCGCGAGATCATCCTGTCGTCATTTCAAAGTACATTGAGCAAGCTAAGGAGATTGAGGTGGATGCTGTTGCGAAGGGTGGAAAAATGATCATGCATTACATCTCTGAACATGTCGAGAATGCGGGTGTTCATTCCGGTGATGCGACTCTCATCCATCCCCCTCAAGATTTAGATCCACAGACCGTTCGTCAGATCGAGGAAGCTACTGCCAAGATTGGCAATGCTCTTAATGTCACTGGTCCTTTCAACATCCAGTTCATTGCAAAGAATAATGAAATCAAGGTGATCGAGTGCAATCTTCGTGCCGCTCGTTCCTTCCCCTTCGTGTCTAAGGTCACCGGTATTGATGCTATCGAGATGGCAACAAAGGTCATGCTCGGTTTGCCTGTTGAGCCATATCCCGATGCTGGTCTTCCTTCGGACTACGTTGGTGTCAAAGTTCCACAATTTAGTTTCAGTCGACTATCAGGTGCAGATCCAGTTCTAGGTGTTGAAATGGCCTCGACCGGTGAAGTTGCTTGTTTTGGTCATGACAAATATGAGGCATATCTGAAGGCATTGATTTCCACTGGTATCGTGTTACCAAAGGAGAATATATTGTTCTCTATTGGGAGTTATAGAGAGAAACTAGAACTACTGCCATCTGTACAGAAACTCAGTGCGGCCGGGTATAACATTTTTGCTACGTCGGGTACTGCAGACTTTCTGACAGAGCATGGTGTTCCTTGCAAGGTAAGTAGCTTTCTTACCTAAGGATGCATGTCTGATCGATCTTCTCAGTACCTTGATACCCTTGGGGAGAACGATCGTCCTCAAGAAAAATCAGAATATTCTTTAACTCAACACCTTTCTAATAATCTCATTGATATGTACATCAACCTACCTTCAAAGAATCATTATCGCCGCCCTGCTAGCTATTCCAGCAAAGGGTATCACACTCGTCGCATGGCCATAGATTATGCAGTCCCGCTCATCACTAATGTCAAGAATGCTAAGATGCTATCTGAAGCGCTCGTTCGCAAGTTACCCCTGGACGTCTCGTCCATTGACTCCAAGAACTCACACCTTACCTACAGTCTCCCAGGTTTGGTAAATATCGCTGCATTCGTCCCCAACTTGACTGGTGCTGGCAGTCAGGAATGGTCTGACATGACAGAGGCATCCGTCGCAGCTGGCTTTACCACAGCTATTGTACTACCAATCGGAACTGACAACATTATATCGGATCATCAGACATTCGAACAGGTTCGATCGAACATTTCGAGCAGTGCTCACTGCAATTATGCCCTTGGAGTTACAGCAACTGCTGCTAACGCTCAAGCATTTGACGAAGAGATACATCTGCAGACTAAGGCACTCTTTATTCCTGCTCATACTCCGCTGTCTGTCGTGGCCGCCCATTTTACAGCATGGCCTCTTGAGAAGAACATAATCACCAATGCTAAAGGGTCTGATCTTGCTTCAATCCTTTTGTTGGCCAGCCTCCATAGTCGAAGCATTCATGTGACCGACGTCCAGACTAATGACGACCTCCTGCTCATCACATTGAGCAAAGCCAAACATTTGAAAGTTACGTGTGATGTTTCAGTCTATTCTCTCTTCTATTCCAGAGAAGCCTTTCCTTCAACCACTGCGCTTCCCACCTCGGCTGAACAAAAGGCTTTGTGGACACACCTCGACAAGATTGATGCATTTTCTGTAGGAACCACGCTGTCTCGATTGACTATCGATACTGGCAAAGTGTTCTCGCCAACTGCCGGCTTTGAGGAGGTTCTTCCGCTCTTACTCACAGCGGTGAGCAAAGGACGCCTTAGTATTGAGGACATCCGAATTCGTCTTCACGATAATCCTGTTCACATTTTCAACGTGCCTGAACAGACGAATACCCATGTGGAAGTTGTTCTGGGTCGTAAGGCCCTTTTCAGGAGTCGCACTGGTTCTTGGTCGCCGCTCGGTTCTGAGTTGGTTGCTGGTGCTATCCACCGTGTCGTCGTCCAGAATAAGACAGTGTTTGTTGACGGTGCCACAGTCTCCTCGTCAACTGGTCATGACATTTCGGCAACCACTGTGCCGCACGTACTTCCTAAGGAGATTGTTGCTGAGCCTCTTCCTGGAGTTGCCGTAGCTTCCCAATCATCTTCTAGTCAACCTCAGAGTCTGCAAGCCCCACACACTGGCCAAATCTCGATGAGTACCATCTCTCATCCTTCCTTCCATCGTCGTCACATTCTCTCCGTTAAACAACTCACCCATCGCGATTTGCACGACCTGTTCTCCCTTGCCCACGAGATGCGCCTTCAAGTCGAACGTAATGGTGTCCTAGATATCTTAAAAGGCAAGGTCCTCTGTACTGCATTTTACGAACCCTCAACCCGGACCAGCGCTTCTTTTGAGGCTGCCATGAAGCGTTGCGGTGGAGAGGTTGTTCCTATCACTACCGATAGATCTTCTGTGGTTAAAGGAGAGAGCCTTCCTGACACTATTAGAACTTTAGCATGCTATGGAGATGCTATCGTTCTTCGTCATCCTGACATTGGAAGTGCACAGCTGGCGGCTAAGTTCTCTTCTGTCCCAATCATCAACGCTGGGGACGGCATTGGTGAACATCCTACTCAGGCCTTACTCGATGTCTATACCATCCGTTCAGAGTTGGGCACGGTCAATGGTCGCACGATCACCCTGCTTGGTGATCTCAAAAACGGTCGTACAGTTCACAGCCTTGTCACCCTCCTTTGTTTGTATTCTGTTCGACTCAATTTTGTCGCGCCTCCCTCTCTTGCCATGCCCCAGGCCGTTGTGTCTGCTGCACGCAAGGCTGGAATTCCCGTCACTACTTGCGAATCATTGGATGAGGTTCTCTTGCAAACCGATGTCTTATATGTGACTAGGGTCCAAAAAGAAAGGTTCGAGAATGAGCAGGAGTGGTTGCACGTCAAAGATGCCTATAGGGTGGATCATGCGGTTCTTTCAAGGGCTAAGGAGGATATGATTGTCATGCATCCTCTTCCTCGTCTCAACGGTACGTTCTTTATGCAATCAAACGAGCTGAGATTCACTGGTCGGTTTCAGAAATTGATCCTGAGGTTGACTTTGATTCAAGACGGGCTGTTTATTTCCGCCAAATGCGCTATGGCCTTTTCGTGAGTCACGATTTCATCCAGGCTATAGTTTTTATCCTCAAATCTACTTCACAGATTCGCATGGCTTTACTTGCCAGTGTCATGGCATAATGTGCGCCGAATATTCATTATCCTTGACCTAGCTTCAATGATCTTGAACATATCTATGTAGTTGGTAGCAGAATTATATGCTTCTTACCAGCAGGATAAGTCAGGCAAGGAGGTAGAAGATTAATCAGCAGTTAATACCATATCAGTAGAATATTTGCTGTGCGTCATTTACATCAAGAAACCAATACACAATGCAGTCTCAGTTCATTTATAAGTGAGACTGATCTAATTAAAGTTTTCAATCCCATCACACCACTTCACATCAGATGTAGCTCTCTCGCTTATCCGTGGGTGTTCATCAGTGATCGGCGTCAATTTCAAGTCGATTTTGCCAAAACGAACAGCTTACAATCAATTGTTGAGGGCCGCTGTCTTCTATGTTTGCTCGTAAATGTGGCTATTCAAAAGCTGGTAGAGACCTGCCCGTACCAGCTCTCGAGGTGCATACCAATGGATTCTACGAATACCAAAGAATTATGTGTTCTTTACATGACGCTGATTGTTGCACGGATGGAACGCTCGTTGTTCTTTGTTGCGTTATTAAGCCCCCCTTGATCGCAGGGCATCACTCGGATGTGTTCGGTCACCTATGTGTGCGCGTCGTCCTATCTCATGGAGTGTCAGAGTGTGTGGTCTGCGGATGAATAGTTGTGATCATCCATAATCAACCCGACCCCAAGTTTTTCGAATTTATCGGGGTTTACTTTCGCTACAATACCTTTTTCTCTCCGATGTAACCGTGTTTTCTCTCGCCCCATGGACAACTGCCTCTGGTGCCCTGTTTCTTGGTGATAAAATTTCCATCTTAAATAGTCACAGGACGTCGCGCGAGCGTGATTAGGAGACTTCAGAGATGCTCAGGGATTTTGTTTAAGGGTGCGTGAAACCGTTCATGGTCATGATATTTGATGTCTTGAAATTTCCCATGGTGTTCTGTATTCGCTGTAGTTTGAATCCTGTGCCTCGACAGACTGTATACATTTTGCCTCGGTGAATGGAATTTGCCATCGAGCCCCGTGTAATAAATTGATGAATTCAAAAGAATGGAGTCAATGGAACGGAACCCAGTCACTGCTTGGACGTGACAATAGTCAGAACCATCGCTAGTGATATACAATCATTTATAAGGTTTGAATACAGCATGTCATACATGGAGATGCCAACCAAGGAGGGGGCAATATATTGACATCTTTGAAAGTGGCAGTCACGACAAAACTAGGCCCTGAAAACAACCAAAACAAGCAGTCGTATGCCATCACATTCCTAACTCTATTTATCAATGTCATTCCCTGAAAAAAATAAGACTTGGATGTCACACTCAATTGTCCAAAGGTATAAAACCGCTCGTCAGGAGACTCAACGTCCGATTAAGATTTATTTGCAATTAAGAAATCCACGAAGAGAACATAATTTGAAAAGAAAACATCAAGGACATGTGCGTTATGAAAGTGTCGTGAATAGAAAAGGAGGAATCTACCGGGATCAGACAAACAGGATCACGCTGCTTCTTCCTCGGGGAGTTCTTCTTCATACTCAACCTCTTCCTCAACACTGGAGGGATTAAGTCAAGTGAAGCAGAACTTAAAAGAAGCAAACTCACGTAGCGTCTTGGTATTGTTGATACTCTGCAATGAGATCTTGCATGTTTGATTCAGCTTCAGTGAACTAGGAGAAGGTGAATCTCATGACAACATGATCGCAATAAAGGTTTTACCTCCATCTCATCCATGCCCTCTTGTGTATACCAATGCAAAAATGCCTTCCTCTTGAACATCGCGGTAAATTGATCACCAACACGTCGGAAGAGCTCTTGAATAGCGGTAGAATTACCCAAAAAGGTAACGGCCATCTTCAGGCCCTGAGGAGCAATGTCACACTGAGCGGTAAGGACGTTGTTGGGGATCCATTCCACGAAGTAGGCAGAATTTTTGTTCTGGACGTTTTGCATTTGTTCTTCAACATCCTTCATGGAGACCTTGCCACGGAAAACGGCAGCAACCTTCAAGAAACTGTTAAGCAGCACAAAATGAAACAAAATCACAACCCACTGTGAGATACCGCCCATGCCTTGGATCCGACGCAGCCATCATGTTCTTGGCATCGAACATTTGTTGAGTGAGCTCAGGAACACTGACAGCACGGTACTGTTGACTACCACGAGCAGTCAAGGGGGCGAAACCGACCAAGAAGAAATGAAGACGGGGAAAGGGGACTGGGTAAAACAAACATCAAAACCGAACTAGATTGCAATCGGTAGAAAACATACCCATATTGACGGCCAACTTACGAAGGTCAGAATTCAGCTGACCGGGGAAACGCAGGCAGGTTGTGATACCCGACATGACGATAGAGACAAGATGGTTCAGGTCACCATAGGTAGGCGTAGAGAGTTTCAATGTTCTATGGGAAATATCATAAAGTGCTTCATTGTCAATACTCATGGTTACATCAGCATTTTCGACGAGCTGGTGAACTGAGAGAGCAGCATTGTATGGCTGAAAATGACAGTAAGCATAAATACCTTTAGTAGTAGACAGAAATAAAGATTTACCTCTACAACAGTGTCTGAAACCTTAGGACTAGGCACAACAGAGTATGTGCACATCATCCGATCGGGATATTCCTCCCGAATTTTGGAAATAAGGAGAGTGCCCATACCGGCACCAGTACCACCACCAAGTGAGTGTGAGATCTGGAAACCTGCCGCATGGTTATTTTAGCAATCTATCAAATTGAGT
>Ga0153939_1000369_pt1 | contig 16512 bp, 18 predicted proteins | sample TSNJ023MetaG_FD_104734 | JGI IMG/M metagenome (GOLD analysis project Ga0153939, IMG submission 104734) | Attine ant fungus gardens microbial communities from New Jersey, USA - TSNJ023 MetaG | ecosystem: Host-associated > Fungi > Mycelium > Unclassified | place: USA: New Jersey, Brendan T. Byrne... | reverse complement strand
TATCCCATATTCCTTTCCACTCTACTCAGCCCTTTCAAGCTGAGTATACCATATCGCACTCTCCTTGTTGTTTATAATTTGTTCATTCATGCGTTTGGCGTGCTCAAGTAACTCTTGGCACGATTCAAGACCAGTTCCTTAAACCGCTCGGACATCTCTTCAAGACTTACAATGCTATCTATTATAGCATGCCTGCACAGGCAAGTCAATGCTGTTTCATGAATTTCCCACGCCAAACGCATGAGAGAGCAATGCGAACAAGCCCAAGGGAGAAGAATATTATTAAAGAGCCATCAACTGCTCTAGGAATTTAGCGGCATTGGCACAGATCAAGTAGCGCTTGTGCTTGAGGCTTCTTTTCTTGCCAATATCAAAGACTTTGAGTATGCTCATAGCAAATTTTCTCATGATATTCATGTTTTGAGCGGATGTCTTGTCCAAGGTTTGATTATGATCTTCTCTAAAGGTAACGTCTAATTGCCAATGCATGATTCTATAACTCAATGCTGATGGACGGATTTTTCAAAAAGACTGATATTAGGAGATAAACTGCTAATGTAATATCTGGTTTCAGCCGTTATGTTTTCTCCTTTTTTAATCGTGGTCTTGGTCATGCCTATGGTTTTCAAGCCTTTCCAATTGGATCTACCGTCCAGCCATGCGATGTCATCTGTTTGATAATATTCCCTCATCTCAATTTGGCTGCGTGCTTTCTCCACGGTTTTGGAGTATCTGCCTGCCTTTTCAATTTGCAGCAAGAAATCTTCATCTTTAAAATAGTCGGTTACATCTTTGTGCAGATTGCCTTGATTACCTTTTAGAGCAAGCACATAATCCGCTGATTTTGATACAATCTTCTTCGCAATCTCTGTCCTTTGCCTTTGCACTGGCGTTTCCGAGCATGGGCTTCCCATCAATATTAATGATTTTTTTCAGCTTTTCGCCCTCATTGCCTTTTATGATCTCATTCCATTCCAAAACGATGCCCTGCATATATTTCGGCTCTATCGCTGCCATCACTCTTCGAATCGTATTGTGAGAGGGCATTCCATTGGCTAATTCTAAAATATTGGCGCAAAACCCCCTCATTTGCATGTGCGAAATCCTCTATTTCTTCCCATTCATCCGCATTGGCCAGTATTGCAAACAAAACATTCATAACGATATCCACCAGTTTATGCTTTACTTTCCACCATTGTCTTGTATCGTTTATCCGCTCTGTTTTTTTTATTACCCTCTCCATCCCGCACCATCCTTATCAGCATCTGCTATTTAGGTGCATTTCTTTTGCCTTTTTCACGCGTTTGGCGTGAGGGCTGGCACTACATGGGTCAGCCGGGGCGAGTATATGGCACATCTTGCAATTGATCTTTCATTCCTGTATACTGAAAACCAGAGGAGAATTTGGAAATACAACATTCTAAAATAACGCGGAGGGTACATGGTATGCATAAAAGCTTGCAAGCAGTAATTGAAAAGCGAATCGAGCGAACGGTTAAGGCACTTTGCGCCAACCATTACGATGCGCATTACCTCTCGGGGATTCCGCAGCTTCACGAAAAGCTGGCGGAGTATGTAAGCGCCGGGTCCACCTGCACCGTGGGCGGTTCGATGACGCTGTTTGAAACAGGTGTAATTGATTATTTAAAGGGTTGCGGGTGCACCTATTACGATCGTTATGCCGAAGGTGCGGATATCAATGATATCTACCGCAAGGCGTTTTCCTGCGATGTCTACTTCGCCAGCGCCAATGCAGTTACTGAAGATGGGTATTTATTCAATGTGGACGGCAGGGGAAACAGGGTTGCCGCTATGGTTTATGGGCCCCAAAAGGTTGTGGTGGTTGCGGGCTACAACAAGATCGTAAAGGATTTGGATGCCGCTCGCGCACGTATACGTGAGATAGCTGCGCCGGCCAATTGTGTACGGTTGAATCTGGGCAATCCCTGTGCGAAAACAGGATATTGCATGGACTGCAAAAGCGATACCTACATTTGCGGCAACGAGCTTGTGCTCAAGCTGCAAACGCAGAAAGACCGTATCACCGTGCTGATTCTCCCGGATTCCTATGGTTTTTAGCCTATGATAATCCCGGTTACGACAGTAAGGCTGCACACCCCTTGGGTGCAGTCGCTAAAAGAAAAACGCATGGTGGTGAAAAGTCTGCTTTCCAAGCTGCGGACCAAATTCAATATCGCGGCTGCAGAGGTTGACGAGCAGGACACCCACAAAATTGTTGTCATTGCGGTTGTCGCCATCGCGGCGGATATGGCGCAGGCGGACAGCGTAATGGATCACGTTCTGAACTACATCGAAGGGCACTGCGACGCTGAGGTTATCAGGGTGGAACGGGAGATCAGATAGCAAAAGCGACAAGTGCAATTCCCGCTGCGATTTTCCGAATTTCAGCACATATTTTGCCGTGCCGACGCACACAATAGTTGAAAGACAATCAGCGCGGAGGTATATTGGATGGCAAAGGCAGGCATGCGCAGACCGGACCCCAAAGAGCCCCACGGAACCGAAAGCAACAAGAAACAGCATTTCTCCAAAAACGATGTCCGGCCGGTCCCGGAATTGCAAGGCAAGGCCAAGCACGGCAAGGATAAGGCAAACCCGGTTCGGTAGGAAAAGCGCCGCGTGTATTTTTCACGCGGCGTTCAGTTTTTTATGGATATTATTCATCAGTCATCGGTTCGAACAGCTCCTGGATGGTGTGAGCCCTGCGCAGGATGTTAATGGCGGTGTAGCGGCAGCTGCGCATGCCCGCGGCGGCAGCCGGATCGCCCGCTACCACGATGTTGGGAAGGGGCTGTGGTGTATCCACCAGCTCAATGGTATAGCGGCCGGGGTTGTCCGGGTCCTTGTGGTAAGAGGCGATCTGCGCCACATGGGTGATCCCCGAGGTGGGCGCGCCCACATACACCGCCAGATAGCGCATGCACTGCAGCTTTTCCTCCACGATGCGCACATTGCGCCATCTGCGCTTTATAAAGAACGCTTCCCGGTAGAGATCGTTGTCCCTGGCGGGTACGATCACCGTATCCAGCTCGGTTACGTCGGTTATGCCCTGATAGCGGTTGTGCTCCAGCTCGGCCAGTGGAATCATGCGGATGTCCATGTCAAATTTTTCTCTGATCACCTCCATGGAATCGTCGATAAACCCGCCCACAGCTTCCTCAATCATCTGGTTGCGGGAAACCTTTTGACCAGTTTTTTCAGCGAAAAAGAGCGCCAGCTTATCCACCATCTCCATCTGCTCGCTGTTCATCGAAACCGAGAAAGTTTTTCGCGTGTTGCTGGGGGGGTCAAGCAGTCTTCTCACTCTGCTTTTCACAGTATGCTTCCTTTCTATGTTTTTTTAGTATAGTTTTATTATAGAAGAACATGTCTGTAGTGTCAACGAAATATATGCAAAATATGCAAAAAAAAGTAAAGCGGCCAGGCTATTTATCCTGGATGCTTTATCGCAATGCTTTTTAAAAAGAATATTCAACAGGTGAAAAGGGCTATAAATGCCGCAGAATATACAGCGCCCAAACATGCGCGGGGTAGAAGACATAGAAAAAGTATTTGGCGAATGCCCTGTTGGAGCCCCTTTTTCCGTTGTACAAAAGGATGGGTATTACGGCGAACACCATCAGGATCTGAGGAAACAGGTCAAACGGCAGTATCCACAGGATAACGGGACAGGACGCCGCATAAACAGCGCACATCAACAGGCGGTTCCTGTGGAAATAGAAGAAGATCAACGCCAGAACCGGACAGAGCAAGAGGCCCTCGCAGAAAAAAGAAGCCGCAAGCAAGGCCAGCAGGATCACTGCGGCCTCCGCGCGGTCCACGCCCGTTCTCAGGCGCTCACAGTAATATAAAATCGCGGCGCTCACCGCCAGCGACAGAAAGATACCGTTGGTGAGCTTTGTTTTAAATACAAGCATCAGCACACGATTTCCGGCAAACATGACCAGCCCCGCGCACAGCATGCGTTTGATGTAGCGCACCCTGTCCGAGGTGTGGAGCATCCCCTGGGTCATCAAATAGGTGAATGTAGGCGCGACAAGCCTTCCCAGCCAGGTAAACCATTCCGGCATGCCGGGCAGGAAGAAATACAGGTGATCCAGCAACATCAGGGCAGCCATCAGCACCTTGAGCCAGAACGCGTTTGCAATACCCTTTTGCAACATTCTCAAGAACCCCCTGTTCCGCATCAAAGCATAGCACATGAATTGCCGGCTGTCCAGCGGTTTTGTATGAATCCGGCGGGATCAACCAATACTTTCTAATATACTTTTTTTGTTGACAGAAATCGTTTGTCTGCTTTACAATAAGAAAAGAACGATCATCTAGGAGGCAATGGAAAATGACAGATTACACGGCTCCCCTGAATCGGCTGATGGGCGAGCTCGGTGCGAACATCAAAACCGGGCTGTCATTACAGGAGGCTGCAAACCGGCTGGAAAGAGACGGGGAGAACATACTCACAGGGAAAAAGCACCTTAATGTCTTTCAGAAGTTCCTGTTGCAGCTTAAGGACGTTATGGTGGTCATCCTGATCATCGCCGCGGCGATTTCGTTTATCCTGGCTCTGTTGGACCCGGAGAACGGCGAGTATATTGATTCGATTGTGATCTTGGCTATTGTGATCCTAAATGCGGTGCTGGGCGTTGTACAGGAGAACAAGGCGGAAAAGTCGCTGGATGCCCTTCAGAGCATGTCCGCACCGACGGCGAAAGTACTGCGGGACGGTGTGGTGAGCCATATCCCCTCGGCAAAGCTGGTGCGTGGGGACATCGTGCTGCTGGAGGCCGGGGACTTCGTTCCCGCTGATTTGCGCCTGATGGAGTCCGCCAGTCTAAAATGTGAGGAATCGGCCCTTACGGGCGAAAGCGTGCCCGTGGATAAGGATGCGTCCGCCAAGGTTGGGCAGGGCGCAGCTCTCGGGGACCGGCTGAATATGGCCTATTCGGGATGCGCGGTCAGCTATGGCCGGGCGGTGGGCATCGTGGCCGCTACCGGTATGAACACCGAGATGGGCAAAATTGCCAATCTGCTCAACCAGGAGGAGGACAACGCCACCCCCCTTCAGAAGCGGCTGGCACAGCTGGGCAAGTACTTGGGAATTCTGGCTATCGTGATCTGCGCCGTGATTTTTGTGGTGGGTCTGCTGCAGGGCATGAAGCTCATGGATATTTTTATGACCTCGGTTTCGCTGGCTGTGGCGGCAATCCCCGAGGGCATGACCGCTGTGGTCACAGTCGTGCTGGCTTTGGGTGTGCAGCGCATGGTCGGCAGGAACGCGATTATACGCCGCCTGCCCGCCGTGGAGACGCTGGGCAGCGCGTCGGTGATCTGTTCGGACAAAACCGGCACGCTCACCCAGAACCGCATGACGGTGCAGCAGGTGTGGGCGGTAGGCAAAAATATGGAGGCCATGAGCGACAAGCTGAGCCCCCAGGCACTGCAGGTCGTCCGCATGGGCATATTGTGCAACGACGGGCGCATAGAAACGAATCAGGATGGAGAGCGGCACCATATCGGCGATCCCACCGAGACTGCGATTGTAGCCGCGGCCGCGCGCAACGGAATCGACAAGGCGAAGCTGGACGAACAGTTCCGGCGCCTGGCGGAAGTTCCCTTTGACTCCGATCGCAAGCGCATGACCACCGTCAACCAGGTGGGGAATAAAATATTGGCCGTGGTCAAGGGCGGCTATGATGTGATTTTGCCGCTGTGCAAGAACGCGGACGAGGACCGCGCGCAGATGATCAACGAGGAAATGGGCAACTCGGCGCTGCGGGTTCTTGCCGTTGCCTGCCGCGAGCTGCCTGCCGTTCCTGAAAACCCGACCCCGGAGGAGCTGGAGCGGGAGCGGGAGCTTACCTTTATCGGATTGATTGGCATGATCGATCCGCCGAGGGAGGAATCCCGCGAGGCCATTGAAATCTGCAGGGAGGCGGGCATCAAGCCGATTATGATCACCGGGGACCATGTGGTGACCGCCACCGCCGTCGCCAGGACGCTGGGCATCCTGAGCGGCCAGGACCGCGCCCTGAGCGGCGGCGAGCTTCAGCGGATGACTCAGCAGCAGCTCGAAAAGAATGTGGACCGCTACGCGGTGTACGCTAGGGTCAGCCCCGAAGACAAAATCCGTATCGTCAAGGCGTGGCAGTCAAGGGGCGCCGTTGTTTCGATGACCGGGGACGGCGTGAACGACGCGCCGGCGCTCAAAGCCGCCGACATCGGCTGTGCCATGGGCATCATCGGAACCGATGTCGCCAAGAGCGCGGCCGATATGGTGTTGACCGACGACAACTTCTCAACCATCGTAGAGGCGGTCCGGCAGGGCAGGGGTATCTACGATAACATCAAGAAGAGCATACAGTTCCTGCTTGGCTCAAACCTGGGCGAGGTGCTCACGGTGTTCTTTGCGATGATCTTTGGATGGGGCGCGCCGCTGCTCGCGATCCATCTGCTGATGATCAACGTGGTGACAGATGCGCTTCCGGCGCTGGCACTCGGCATGGAGCCCATCGACAAAAACATCATGAAGCGAGAGCCGATCCCCCAGGATCAAGGAATTTTTTCGGGCGGGCTTGGCTGGGTGATTGGCCTACAGGGTGTGATGATCAGCGCGTTGACGCTGATTGGATATTACATCGGCAGCTTCCGCGCGCTGTCCCCTGATTTCCCGGCTAATCACAACATCGGCATGACAATGGCGTTTTTGGTGCTGTCCCTTTCGCAGCTCACCCAGGCCTTTAACTGCCGCAGCCGCCGCTCGCTGCTGGAGATCGGGTTCCTGACCAACAAATCCATGGTGCAGGCGGTACTCGTTTCACTGGCGATTATTCTGCTGATCGCCCTAGTGCCCCCGCTGGCCGCTATCTTCAAGCTGTCCGAGATCTCCATGATGCACTGGCTGCTGGCCTTTTGTCTGGCGCTGGCCCCTCTGGTGATCACTGAAATTGCCAAGGCGTTGGTGGTGTTGCGCTCCAAGCTTGTATAGTACGGTTAAAAACGGTACAAAGCAAAAATCTCCCCGGCAGCTGCCGGGGAGATTTTATTGGTGGCTCGTTGAGCCACAGGCTTGGGAACAAGGATTATTTCATGTTGTTCTCGTAAGCCTGGATCATCTTCTTGACCATTTGGCCACCGACAGAACCGGCCTGCTTGGAGGTCAGGTCGCCATTGTAACCCTGCTTCAGGTTCACGCCGACTTCGTTGGCAGCCTCCATCTTGAACTTATTCAGAGCTTCCTTAGCGTCCGGTACAAGAGCTTTGTTGCTAGCCATAATTCATACACTCCTTAAAACTTAGTAAAAAAATTTTTGCGTTTGCATTATCTAGTATAAACACGGGGGTTTATTATATGACTGGTAATATCTGTTTCGCCTTTTGATTATATATATACTCTGTGGAACCTTTGCGAGTCTCCGCACAGGATAAACACACAGGCCACGGCCATCAGCGAAAAATTGTCGATGGGGGTGTTCAGCCGCACGGGAAATTCCTGTGGTTCCGGCGCGGAGCCGTCGAAGCAGGTGACCGATCGTTGTAAATTGATAACGGCGCTGTCCGTGTCGATGCTGGACAGCGTGATGGTGTCTCTGGGTGACAGCCCGCATGTGATAGCGGGCAGCCTGGTGCCGGAAACGAATTGCATCAAGGCATCGTCCTGGCTGTCCACAACCGCCACGCATCCCGTGGAAGACAAAATTTTCGCGGGAATTTTTACAGTATTTCGGAACAGGATAATCGTGTTTTCTGCAGCCACACTCTCAAAGGCGGCCGCGTCGCAAACGATCAATTCCGGAGGAGTTGCCGGGGTGAAGAGGCTCTGATTCTGAACGATCAATGTGGAATAATTTTCACACAACACCCTGCGGGTGTCCTCCCAAAAGGCTTTTTCCTCCCGCTGCGCCGCAATTAACACACAAGTCAATACCATACCCCGCAGTCCAGAGCATGAAAGCTCACAAATATTTAACCGGTCGTTTTCTAGCGTGTCAAATTTTTATTGGATTATACAAAAATCTGCATTCCAAGCGCGGTATGCTAGAAATTTACATCCCGCGCAATTGCAGATGTTGAATAATGGCATATACTGCGATATAATACAAGTGAAATACCTGTGTAGTTTTTTACTACAAGGCATTCCTATTATTTGTTGCCATTGCGATAGGAGTTCGCGCATGAAGAAAAACAGTGTTGTTTTGTTATTGTGCCTTTTGTTGATCTGTTTTTTACGGCTGGATGCGGGCGCTCTGTCCCCCGAGGAGCTCGCGTCGGATTGCGCTGTTTTGATGGACGCCGCAACCGGACAGATTTTGTTTGAAAAAAGTGGAGGCGAAAGGGTGTATCCCGCCTCCATCACCAAAATTATGACCGCGTTGCTGGCCGTTGAGAACACCCGCCCCTATGAGGTCATAACTGCGTCCAAGCAGGCGGTAGCCATCTCTGAGCCCGCCAGCGCCAATATCGGTCTGCAAGCGGGCGAGGAGCTCACGGTGGAAAGCGGTCTGTATGCGCTGATGCTAAAGTCGGCCAACGATGTGGCCAATGTATTGGCGGAGCATGTAGCAGGGTCCCAGCAGGCTTTCGCGGATATGATGAACGAAAAGGCGCGCCAGATCGGCGCCACCGATACCCACTTCGCCAATGCCCACGGTCTGCATGAGGAGGATCATTACACCACAGCCCGAGACATGGCGATTATCACGCGCTATGCCTTGCGCAATGGGGATTTTGCCCATTATTTCGGAGCCGAGTCCTACACGATGCCCGCCACCAATCTGCACGCCGGCGAGCGGGAATTTTCAAACCAGCAATACATGCTCGTTTCCTCCAACGACCTGTATAACTCCTTGGTAGTGGGGGGAAAAGTGGGGCTGACCACATTGGCCGGGCACACCATGAGCTCGGTGGCGGTGAAAGACAAGCGCACGCTGGTGTGTGTGGTCATGCACTCCTCCAGCCGTCTTGATAAGTTTGAAGACACCGAGAAGCTGATAGACTATGGCATCTATGGCTTTTATCCCTATACAATTTCCGGTGACCGGTTCGATGAGGTGAACGTGCCGATCGGCGCTGGGGATCACAGGCTTGGCAACGCTGCATTCCGCTACGACAAGGATCTGACGATCCTGTTGCCAAACGCCGCGAGCCCATCGGACCTGCAGATCAGCTATGAGCACCCTGACCGGTTCGCGGGGGAGGCGGATGCGTTTTGCAGTATTTCCCTACAGATCGCCACACCGCTGGACGGCTTGCAGCCCCTCGGCGTCAGCGTCCCCATGCAGCCCACCATCTATATGGACGCCGTTGCGGTATCCGCCAGCGGGTTGGCACAGGAGGCGGGCGAAAGCGTATTTTTCAGTGGTTTGTTTTCCAATGTGTTTACCTGGATCGCGCTGCTTCTGTTTTGCCTGAGTGGCCTGCTGTTGATGGCGCTGATTGCACGCCGCCGGGAAATTGAGCGCAAACGCCGCAGCAGGGAGGCGCGGCTTGTGAACAGGAACCGCACCTATGCCAACGAACGCGCTGCCTCTCACCGCGGCAACGTGTACCAGGCCACCCAAAGGTAGTGAAAAACGCGCAAAAAGCCGGCGAAGCAAGCAGCTTCGCCGGCCGATTTTCATGCTTATTCAGAAGAGCCGCAAATGCGTTCCTGTTTGTGTATCGCCTTACGATACCGCGCAGACGGCCTTTGCCACTTCAATCAGCTCGCCGGTCGTATCCACCGCGTAAAAGGATTTGTCCGTGTGCTTTTTCCACAGATCGTACAACACGGATTTGTGACTGCTTGGCATTCCGGTCACCACATTCTGGCAATCGTACTGGGCAATTTCATCCTCCATCAGTCCAAGCTTGTCGTCTGAGAACATTAACATCATGGTGGCCCTGTTCTGTCTGGACAGATTAAATAAATAATCGACCACCTGTGGGTTCAGCTCGTTTTCGGAATCCATAATACCCACCACCGTGAGCTCTGTTCCAGTTTCGTCGGCCAGGGCGCGGGCCGCGCAGATAATGCGGTCACAACGGTACTGATTTGTTACAAAGGTCACTGTTTTTGCCATTTCCTGCCCTCCTTGTACAAATACGATCATGCGTTTATAATACCAGTCAAGGTAATATGTTCCACAAGTATTATTGTAAGCGAAATATATGAACATTTTATGATAAATGCGCAAATAAATTAGTAAAAATCTGTGACGATTGGGTGGATATCTCCAAAAGCCGGTCCTTTTTCCCTATGGATAGTATTGGCAGAGGTGTGGTACAATATGTGTGACTTTTTTCATAAAAATATATTAAATTTCATGCACACAGGTGAAATTTCTAAAAAATATTGGTACTATAAGGTAAGGTGTGAATCATACACCGCCGGAAGGATAAATGCAGATGAAAAACCCGGAACGCACCCGCGATATCTGGTACCACCTGGATAACGCGGCAATCATATTTCCCGCTGTAAGCGGCAGCGACAACACGAATGTGTTCAGGCTTTCCTGCACACTGCGCTTCCCTGTGGAGCCGGGGACGCTCCAGCAGGCATTGGACATTGCATTGGAGTCGTTCCCTTATTTTCAGGTGGTGATGCGCCGAGGGCTTTTTTGGTTTTACCTGGAGCGCACAATGCTTACGCCGGTGGTAAAGCAGGAGGCTGAGCGCCCTTGCGCGCGGCTGTTTTACAAGAGCATCAAGGAGCTGTTGTTCCGGGTCACCTATTTTCAAAACCGAATCAATCTGGAGGTATTTCACGCGGTGGCGGATGGCGCGGGCGCCTTTGATTTTCTGCGCGCCATTGTATATAATTACATTGTGCTCGCATACCGCGCCCAGCTCCCTGAGCAGCTTACGCCCCTAGACCGGGAGCCTGATCCGTCCCAGCAGATCGAGGACAGCTTTCAGCACTACTACGACTCCACCCAAAAGAGGGGCCCTTTCAAAAGAAAGGCGTATACCATCGGTGGAACCATGCTGCCGTCGGGCGGCGTGCGGGTGATCACGGCACAATTGTCCACGGCCGCGATGCTCGCGCTGGCCAAGACCAAGGGGGCTACGATTACAGCTTATCTGGCCGCCTTGATGATCTGCGCCATTTACCACGAGAACATGCCGGGGCGCGCGGCCGGGCGCAATATCGGCGTTACGGTACCGGTGGATTTGCGCGGACACTTCACTTCTGAAACCTCCCGCAATTTCTTCTGTGTGGTGGACGTGGAGTATAATTTCGCACAGCAGGGAGGAGACTTCGATCAGGTGCTGGAGAGCGTGTCGCTTCAGCTGCGGGACAAAATTTCCCGGACTATGCTGTCCCAGCGCATGAATTACAACATGTCGGTACAAAAGAACATCTTAACCCGCTTTACGCCGCTGGTGCTGAAGAACGCGATCCTGCGCGCGGCATACCACAAGGCGGAAACCACCACCAGCTGCGCACTGTCGAATCTGGGTCGCATTACAATGCCCAAGCCGTTTGACGAGTTCGTGGATTATTTTTTCTGTATGCTGAACCCCACGCGCCTCCACCGCTGGAAAGCGTGTGTGAACAGTTATGGAGATAAGTTTATCATCAACTTTACCTCCTGCATCGCCGAAACCCGCCTGCACAAATACTTTGTGCGGCATCTTACGGCGGCGGGGCTGGAGGTTTCGATCACCTGCAACGGAGGGGCTGTGAATGAAGTATTGTAACAAGTGCGCGGTGAGCGTAGACAGCCCGGTGACCCGCTGTCCGCTCTGCTACGCCACATTGGTCAGCAAGGACAACGAGCCGGAGCCCGTTTCCTATCCCGACCTGGAGACCCAGGCGGAAAAATACAACATCTTTTTCCGCATTCTGCTGTTTCTTTCCCTGTCGGTCAGCGTTGTGTGCACCACCATCAATTTTCTCGCGCCGACCAAGACATGGTGGTCGCTGATTGTGGTGGCCAACATTCTGTATATGTGGATCGCGATTAGCACGGCACTGCAAAGGCGGGCCAAGCTGGGCTACAATGTCCTGATTCAGGGACTGTGTCTGGCAGTGATGATTCTGATCTTCGACCGCTTCTTTGACAGCAAGGTCAACTGGGCCTTTAATTACGCGCTGCCGTTTTTGTTCTTAACTGCTACGCTTTCTATTACCATCATTGTAATCATCAAGCGCATGAAGATACGGGATTTTATTTTATACTTTATCCTTACGGCTCTCATGGGGTTTGTTCCACTACTGCTGATCGCGGTTGGGCTGGTGGATGTGATCTGGCCCTCGGTTGTGTCGGCGGTGTATTCGGGGCTGGCCCTGGTGAGTATCTTTGTATTCGCTGACAACGCTACCAAGGTGGAGCTGAAAAAACGCTTGCATATCTGAGCGTCAAGGTGGAGCGCCGCTTGCAAAACCCATATGCGCTTAGAACCGCCCTTTCCCCAATATTAAGCCCGGGAGCCAATTCAAGAGGCTCCCGGGCTTGTTTGGTGCAATCTCTTTAGTAGTGGCTGCGCACTTTGTAGGTTGTGTGCAGGCACTTGTGGGCCTTGTGGCTGCCGGGCTTCTCGAAATACTCGGCGTAGAGCTTTTTAACCATCGGGTTTTCGTGGGATTTGCGCACGGCTTTGCCCTTGTCCGCGTTGTACAGGACCTTGGCGCGCAGCTCGCGCAGGCTCACGAAGTTGCGCACATGGGCGGGCTGCACGGGCTGTCCACCGCCGTTGACACAGCCGCCCGGGCATCCCATAATCTCGATAAAGTGGTATTTCTTCTCGCCTTTCTTCACTTTTTCAAGCAGCTCCTTGGCGTTGGAAAGGCCGGAGGCGACCGCCACATTGACCTGCGTGCCCGCCACATCATAGGTGGCCTCTTTTACGCCGGCGGTGCCGCGCACATCCTCGAAGTCCAGTGTTTCCAGCTCCTGACCGGACACCCACTCCACCGCGGTGCGCAGGGCTGCCTCCATCACGCCGCCGGTGGCGCCGAAGATGACGCTGGCGCCGGTGGACTCGTGCAGGGGGGCGTCAAACTCCTCGTCCGGCAGTTCGGTGAACTCCAGGCCCGCACGCTTGATCATGCGCGCGATCTCGCGGGTGGTGAGGGCCACGTCGCAGTCGGGCACGCCGGCCGCGTTTTCGTCGTCGCGGTTGACCTCGAATTTCTTGGCGGTGCAGGGCATTACGCCGACCACAAAGATATTCTTCGGGTCAAGCCCCATTTTTTCGGCGTACCAGGTTTTGGTGATGGCGCCGAACATCTGCTGGGGCGATTTGCAGCTGGACAGGTTGGGGATGAATTCGGGGTAGTAGTGCTCGCAAAACTTGATCCAGCCGGGGGAGCAGGAGGTGATCAGCGGCAGGGGACCGCTTCCGCCCAGACGCTCCACGAATTCGTTGGCCTCCTCCATGATAGTCATGTCGGCGGCGAAGTCGGTGTCGAACACGCCGTCAAAGCCCAGACGGCGCAGCGCGGCCACCATTTTACCGGTGGCGTCGGTGCCGACCGGCATGCCGAACGCCTCGCCGATTGTGGCGCGAATCGAAGGGGCAGTCTGCACGACAACGTGCTTTTCGGGATCGTTTAGCGCGGACCAGACCTGCTCTGTCTGGTCCTTTTCGGCGATGGCGCCGGTGGGGCACACCACGATGCACTGGCCGCAGGAAACGCAGGCAACCTCGTCCAGGTTCTGGTCAAAAGCACAGCCGATGTGGGTGTTGAAGCCGCGGTCGTTGGCGCCGATCACACCCACGGCCTGCTGCACCGAGCAAGCGGCGACGCAGCGGCGGCACAGAATGCACTTGTTGTCGTCGCGGTACATGTGCATGGCCGAGTCGTCGAATTCGTACTGGTTGTTGGCACCCTCGTACACGGTTTCATCGGTGACGCCGAACGAACGGCACAGGCGCTGGAGCTCGCAGTCGCCCGAGCGGATGCAGGAAAGGCACTTGCGGTCGTGGGTGGACAGGATCAGCTCCAGGGTCATGCGGCGGGATTCCTGAACCTTTGCAGAGTTCGTTGTAATTTCCATGCCCTCGGCGACCGGGTACGTACAAGAGGCGACAAGCGATTTCGCGCCCTTGACCTCCACCACGCAGATGCGGCAGGCGCCGATCTCGTTGATCTCCTTTAAGTAGCACAGGGTGGGTATTTCAATTTTGGCGATGCGCGCGGCCTGAAGAATGGTCATGTCCTTCGGCACCGACAACGGCATACCATTGATCTTGATATTTACATTTTCCATTCTAACTGGTACTCTCCTTCGTAATTATCTCTTCACGATGGCGCTAAAGCGACATTTTTCAATGCACGCGCCGCATTTGACGCATTTGCTCTGATCGATCACGTGGGTCTTTTTTACCTCGCCGGAGATTGCGTTGGTGGGGCAGACCTTGGAGCAGACGGTGCAGCCAATGCACTTGTCCGGCAGGATCTCGATGTCCAGCAGGTCCTTGCACACGGCGCAGGGGCACTTCTTCTGATTGATATGCGCTTCATACTCCTCGCGGAAATGGCGGATGGTCGACAGAACCGGGTTGGGGGCTGTCTGGCCAAGGCCGCACAGTGCATTTTCCTTGATGTAATAGCAAAGCTTTTCAATTTTATCCAGGTCGCCCGGCTTGCCCTGGCCCTTGGTAATGCGGTCCAGCATCTCGTGCAAGCGCTTGGTGCCGATGCGGCAGGGGGCGCATTTTCCGCAGCTTTCGTCCACGGTGAAGTCGAGGAAGAACTTGGCGATGTCTACCATGCAGTTGTCCTCGTCCATGACGATCATGCCGCCGGAGCCCATCATCGAGCCTATGGAAATCAGGTTGTCGTAGTCAATCGGGATATCGAAGTGCTTGGCGGGGATACAGCCGCCGGAAGGGCCGCCGGTTTGGGCTGCCTTAAAGGCCTTTCCGCCGGGGATGCCGCCGCCGATTTCCTCGATGATCTCGCGCAGCGTGGTACCCATGGGAATTTCCACAAGGCCGGTGTTGGTGATCTTGCCGCCCAGTGCGAACACCTTGGTGCCCTTGGATTTCTCGGTGCCCATACTCGCGAACCAGTCGGCGCCAAGCAGAATGATGCGCGGGACATTGGCGTAGGTTTCAACATTGTTGAGCACGGTTGGCATGCCGAACAGGCCTTTGACAGCGGGGAAAGGGGGGCGGGGGCGCGGCTCGCCGCGGTGGCCTTCAATGGAGGTCATCAGCGCGGTTTCCTCGCCGCAGACAAAGGCGCCGGCGCCCAGGCGCAGCTCCAGGTCAAAGCTAAAGTCGGCCCCGAAGATATTCGTGCCCAAAAGGCCCATTTCGCGGGCCTGGTCAACAGCAATTTGCAGGCGGCGCACCGCGATCGGGTACTCGGCGCGCACATAGACAAAGCCCTTGTCGGCGCCGATGGCATAGCCCGCGATTGCCATGGCCTCAATCAGGGCGTGGGGGTCGCCCTCCAGCACCGAGCGGTCCATAAACGCGCCCGGGTCACCCTCGTCGGCGTTGCAGCAGACGTATTTCTGGCCCTTGGGCTGTGCGGCGGCAAAGCCCCACTTCAGGCCGGTGGGGAAGCCCGCGCCGCCGCGTCCGCGCAAGCCGGAGTCCTTGATGGTCTGAATCACCTGCTCCGGCGTCATCTCGGTGAGCACCTTGCCCAGAGCCTGATAGCCGTCGAAAGCGATGTATTCGTTGATGTCCTCGGGGTTGATCACGCCGCAGTTGCGCAAGGCAACGCGCTTTTGCTTTTTGTAGAAGCCCGTCTCCTCAAGAGAGGTGATTTCGTCGTCTTTCACGGTTTCGTCGTAAACCAGCCGGGTTACGATTCTGCCCTTGAGCAGGTGCTCCTGCACAATCTCGGAAATGTCGTTGGGTTTTACCATAGAGTAGAAAGTGCCCTCGGGGTATACAATCATGATCGGACCAAGCGCACACAGACCAAAGCAGCCGGTTTTGACAACCTTGACCTCCTCTGTCAGCCCCGCCTTGTCCAGATTTTTTTCAAGGCTGGTGATGATTTCCTCGCTGCCAGAGGAGGTGCATCCAGTGCCTCCGCAGACCAGAACATGAGACCTTATCATTGATGAGTTCCTCCTCTTTCACTACTTGCCAATCGCGCCAATGGTGTATTCGGTAACAATCTCGCCGCCCTTCAAGTGCTTGTGCACAACGGTGACGGCGCGCTCAGGCGTCATTTTTACATAGGTGGTTTTTTCGCCTTTGGGGTCAAAAATCTCCACAACAGGCTCATACTGGCATATGCCGATGCAGCCGGTTTGTCCCACCTGAACGTCCAGCTTTTCCTTGGCAACCTCCTCGACAAAGGCGCTGAGCACCGGACGGGCGCCGGCTGCTATGCCACAGGTGGCCATGCCGACCACCACGCGCACGGCGTCGTCTCCGCCTTCGCGGATTCCCATACCAGCTCTTGCTTTTTCGCGGATTGCCTTGAGCTCTTCCAATGACTTCATTCTATTGCTTCCTCCCTTTTTTGCGGCCTTATTTAAGTAGTTAGCCCATCGCATAAGCCGCCGGTGTGCGCGGGCAAGTCAGCTATGTAAATAG
>Ga0153939_1000364_pt1 | contig 16594 bp, 12 predicted proteins | sample TSNJ023MetaG_FD_104734 | JGI IMG/M metagenome (GOLD analysis project Ga0153939, IMG submission 104734) | Attine ant fungus gardens microbial communities from New Jersey, USA - TSNJ023 MetaG | ecosystem: Host-associated > Fungi > Mycelium > Unclassified | place: USA: New Jersey, Brendan T. Byrne... | reverse complement strand
GAATATCATCCTTGTCTACGGAAAAGCTTTGATCATATTTTTTCATTAATTCTGTCCTCCATTCTTTATAACTTTAATAGTTGGAAAAAGCGATTGAGAAACTTTAGACATATTGCATGACTCTATATGCCGGTTATGAGTCCTTTCTGTTATCCTTTCGCGAGTCGGGGCCCATTCCGCTACTGCTCTTTATATTAACAGATAACATTATATATGTCATCGGGGTGTCAAAAAAGCAGGTATTTTTCCACCGAACTATAGTTCTGATTTACTTTTCAAATCCTGTTCCATTTTATATTTAGCTATCACCTCATCTATATCAATATCTGGTAACTCAATTTTGGTAATAGGTATTATCCATTCCTGATATTCTTTAATTGCCTCTTCTAATGTTTCCTTTGAAGATTTCATATCATCAAACTTACTATCATCAACTATATCCTCATCTTGAGGTACAATAATACCTTCGCAATGTTTATCAAAGACTTCTTGTTCCACCTCGTCTCTCCGCTTTTTGATACGTTTCTTCATGTACTCAAATGCGTCCTGTTTATCTGCATAATATCCTGTTTTCTTGTATATAATTTCTTTATTAAGTTCATCGTGCAATGCTTGAAGTTTTTCATCATTTCTCATTGCATCATTTGATTTTTCTGCTAAAGCAAATTCTATTTCCGCACGTCTAACATGTTCTGGAGTCATATACTGATAATTTTCTTTTGCTATATCATTGACTTCTATCTGTCTTCCTTCTCCCATGCTATAATAAATATAATCCCACTTACTTATAAATAACTTTAAGTCTTCCTGCATAGCATCTAGCCATATACAGTTATCATTACCACCGAGATACGTTTTCCACTTTGGCCAATATGCTCTACCTGCCAACTGCTCTATATCATATGTCATCTGAAATAACTTCCCAAACCTTAACCTAATAGAATAATTTGTCCAATTTGACATTATAGAACAAATTTCGTTTAGAATATCATTAGGAACACCATTATACATAAATACTTTATATAGACCTTCAACAATCCATACAATACACCTATCTGAAATCTTATCCATGTGACCTCTTCTTAATTCAAGCATATTTTCAGTGGTATATTGATTCAAAAGGTCAACTAAGAAAATTCGGCTCTTTTCTGAAAATTCATAGCCGTTTTCATTCGAATCAAATTTCGGTTTGATGTATTTTAGGTAATCAGTTATTTGCATTGCCTTAAATATTTCATGGATGTATTTAATATTCTTTGAAAGAAAATTTGTTCTTTGTTGTTTTGTTTGCCCAGATAATACTTTTCCTGTTTTCTTCTGTTGCTCTTTATATAGATTATCACAAATGTCCGATAAAGTAATTTTACTATTCATATAATTACCTCCATATCTTTTATGGTACATCTGAATTCAAAAACTCATTCCATTCATTATAGTTAATACCGAATTGCATATTTCACCAAATTCAATATCCTCTGCATATTCAAAATCTTTTTGATAATTCGCCCATTGTCTTTGCATCACTTCTCTACTTTTAACCGTTTCAATAATTTGGGAATACTGTGCCAAAACATCGCTTGACCCTCGTTTTTTAGCAGTAGCGAGAAGTGCTGCCTTCATTTCGTCCGGTCGTATGTTAGCCGATTGCAGCTTTTCCAATATGTATATATCATAATAATCTCTCGGTCTGGTATTCTGGTCACCTCTTGATATAACCGTTTCTAATTTTTCTGCCATCACAGTTTCAAAATTATATGCTAAAACAGAAATACTTCTATCTTCCAGAAGAAGTTTAAACTTATATTCAATCTCTTTTGGTGTGATTTTATCACCTGTTGTAACATCAAGCTTCAATGGAACTGCCATTGGAGGATAATTTGCGGTTAAAGAAATGCGGTAACCACCATATTCATCATCACTACGGATTTCACCAATATCCCGAAATACAAATGTAACGCTATCGTTCAACTCTGTCATGCATATATCTGTAAACATTTTTTTCAATATATCTTCATTTAGCGTTAACCCTTTAATCGTAACATCCATATCCATTGTTGCCCTTGTGTCCAGCCCAACCATTGCAGCAATCAGAAAACCTCCTTTTAAAATAAAATTTGGTTGATACTCTGAAATGGATATCCGTTCCAATAAACGCTCTAACATATAATTCTGCATAACCAATTGTGCGGAAATATGTTTCTCTTTCGCAAGATTCTTTATTATGGCTTTTAATTGCATTGCATTCTTCATAACAGCACCTCCAAATAATTCCTTAGTTTCTTTTCTACTCTAAATTTTTTAGCAAATCCAGATAATTCTGGTATGTTCTTATCTGACCTCTTAGCATAACGCTTAAATGCATCTGCTACGACCTGAATATCTATATGGTTATGAGTTCTCAAAATGTCACACAATGTTCTTTCCATGCAATATGCTTTTACCATATTTCCACTTGGTGTTTTTACCACTGCAATCCCAATACTATACAGTGGTTCTTTTGATTGGCTACAATTAATTTGTTCCTCTTTAGGTTTCGCTAAATTGTAAGTGGCAGGAAATGTCATAGAATAACGGTTTGGTGTCCGATCAGTCAAATCCCAAAGATAAAGTGCCGTTTCATTAGAAAATATACCACGTTTGAAACGGCTCTGAAGATTAAAAAATTCATCTTCCCATACTTCAGGAAGTATATAAACACCGCGAGACGTTTTTTCCAAGCTGCCTTTATCAACAAGATATTTAAGATTTCCTCTTGAAAATCCAGCATTAACAAGCATAGCAGTAGTAATCATGCCATTATTCTCTTTTACCATCTCCATAATCAAATCAATTGCTTTCACAAAACACCTCCTGCAAGTTTGACTTTCACGCTTATAATCCTATGCTATTTAAGCACAAAAGTCAACAATTCAATTAATAATATTTTCAATAAATTGGATACCCCATTTTGCTTTCATAAATATTTTATTGATCTCTTCCCTGATTTTAAATATTACATAAACTCCTTTGCTTTTCAATTCCTCTGTTCAAATTTTAGTTCTTCATTCTTGACAATCGAAGTCTATCAATATTGGCAAAAATTCTAAGCAACAAAAAAAGCCGATTAGGATATTGTTTCCCAATCGGCTCTTTCCTTATCCATCTTCATTTCTACATTCAATCTCCGTTCCGTCTAAGAGAGCAACAATCAGTGTACCATCTTCGCAAACCCTTATATGGTCTAGTGTCATTAACATAAGGTCGGTATCCATCACCGCCACATTTTCCACCCCATCCGTATATTCCATAAATTTCTCTGCACGGTATCCTTCCAACAAATCTTCGCCATTCATCTGTCTCTTCCATCTTTCCAAGAAACTATCTCTATTCCAAAATTGCATTCCAAGCCATAGCGTATGCCTTTATCAAGGTTTCTTCATCCACATGCCGATTAGCACACCCCATAACGCCTTTTACCTTATAACGCTCACCACACTGCCACACCCTGCGGATATTTCCATCCTTGCCCTGTCAGCCCTTTCTTGCAAACACCTTATTACAATTCCCACACACCACCTTAGAAGCAAATGGATTACTTTCGGATCAAAGCCGTCAATCGTATCCATTACAGATTCGCCGTCATTGAGAATCCGAATATACTGCCGCCAACATAAAGTCCAATATCAGAGAGCTTACAATCTATCCAACCTAAAAACACACCTACATAAACCACTCACTATCCCCAAATCCTTTGATTTACTGCCCTTTCCGAGTGAGAAGCACGACGGTTTCAACATGCGGTGGGACGGAAGTCTGATACTACATGGCGAAAGTTACTTGTTTCGCCATGTAGTATGATTATGGGCCTACTCAATAGATTTCAGCCACATTTCCACTGTTTGAGAGTTTATTCCATTGTTTCTTAGGATATTTATAATATCTTTACCTGATACTATTAAAATTGGATGATTATCTTCAATAACTTCTTTATATGCCTGTTCATGAACATAACTCGTAGTGACCATAATTCCAAATTGCCGATACCTTATCCTCGATATCAATCTAGACATTTGTCGTACTCCAACAGAGTTATTTAAGTCATAACATTTTGCCTCAAGAGCACATTCGACATGTAAACAATTTTCCTCAGCCCCAATTCTATACTTCCCTAAAGCATCTCTACCACCGTCACGCCAAGGTCTTGTCAAATCAAAATTAACAAAGTTTTTGTCCATCAAACGTATAATCGAAATTGCACATTTTTCAAAACCATACGGATTTTCCGCATAATAATTATGTACGAATTGTATTATTTTTTTCCCTTCTAACGTATTAGGAATCTGTTCATCTTTTTTGCGTATCATTGAAACATTTGGAGCTTTTAAGGCTTGCGCACCAAGTCTTCCCATTTCGACGAAGTATCGCCAACACCGGGGAGCATAGTCAATATTTCTCTCATGCTCAAATATTAAAGAGCTTAACCATTCTTTAGAGATTTGCTCATTTCCAGTATCTAACACTGTAAAATACGCCTCATAATTTTGGAAACGTTGTTGATTATTTGTTCTCCAAAAAGCAATAAGCTCTCTATCCGGTGGAAGGTTATTATTGCCTGGAGCGGCTAGACCCAGAAATTGTACATCTCTACCTTCCCCAGCCTTTTTAAATATTAAGAATGGTGGAATCTCTTTTAAACTTTCACCATTTTCATTTAGCCAGGCAAATACTGTCTTTAAAAGAAGATTTCCCTTTTTCCATGTCTCATGCAAGCCGCTTCCTGGTTTTCTATTATCACCATAATATCGAAAAACACCATTTTCTGTATCCAAATAATCAGGCCATTCAAGCTCTGAAAATGATGTATAAATAACAACATAAGCTGGCTTACTCATATCGTCTACTCGATGTGTAATCCTAAAACCACCCTGATTAGATGTTCTCGGAAGTAACTTTGTAAGTGGATCATCCTTAACATTCCCCTCCGAACCGCCTTTATATATCGCATCAATTATCAGTGGTGCATCCTCTAATTCATCAAACAAAAAGACCCTCATATTTCTATAAATACTCCTTTGTATAAGTCTGAAAAGCAAATAATAATTTTCCTTATGGAAACATGCAAATGTAACTAATACCTAAACCTATTTGCTATCCATTATCATAATCTTCATAGAAACCTAGCACACTGTTGTCAAATGTGCCTATAACAAGAGCCCTATCCAGAAAAGAGTTATACTCATCGCAACTTGTTTCCGGTAACAGTACACATGAATGACATGCTCCAAGATTCAACGAATCTCGTCCTTGTCCTGTACTTGAAATACAAACAGGATCATTAGCACATATTTTAGCATTCTCAATCGCTCTTCTAAATATGTGAGGCAAACAATCAGAATATCCTTGCCGCACAAGTCCACCAAGAGTCCCTTCTGAATCGCCCCCCGCCGTATAAATAAGTATTCCTGCCATAGGAGTTGTATCCGAATTATAATAAATTCGTTCCCGCAGTGAAGCAGCGGAATAGCCACACTCAAAACTAAGTTCACGAATAAGCAAATGAGCCAATGTATGTAACATTATAAATTGCGGAGATAATTCTCTCTCAATAATACTTCCATAGTAAGACTGCTTATAGTTTTCCTCAATCATATGAGCACGAGTTAAAACCATTGAACAATCCGACACCCATTTTTCAAGCTTATTTCTGTCAAATTCAATAAATATGCCTTCACCACGGACTTCATATGCCGGATACCATGAAGTATCCGGATCTTTTGAAGAAACAAAGCCGATTGTGTCTTTGCCTAAATCAGATACCCCTGGAGGATTGATTCTCGTAAAGCCGGTTAATGCTCTTACCTCCCGGACCTTGTTCACTAAAGTTATTTTGGATACCCCCGGAATACTATATTGATTCACTTCCATATCCTCGGTTACAAAATCCCCAGTTACTAAATCATACTTTGGTATTTGCCCTGTCAGCGCCTGAAATTCTTCATAACGATAATTTGGACTGTCTGTAGCATAATTTATCTGCTGTGTAATTCCCCATTTGCGAAGAAGAATATTTTTAATAGTTAAGGGATTCGCAGATATCTCAATAGATATCTTATCAGACCAATTATCTATTTGTTTTTCAATTCTTTCTCTTCGCTCATCATCGTTATCATCTTCCATCTTTATAAGGCAGTCACGATACCTTTTAGATTTTTCAATATCAATATTCACTCTGCTCGAATATGGTGGAATAACCAATGAGCTAGCAATCTTAGGATAATAGACGGAAGATGCGCCACGTTGCCTTGCAATGGGAAATTCATCACATGTTTGATGTTCATTTTTCCATGGCATATTTCCCGTACACCTATACGCATCACCTAATTTTTCAAACACATCTTTATCAAATGCTCCTTGTAGAGATGCTCTGGCATTACAAGTAGTACATTTGACAATTAGCCCCTCTAATCCTGCTGAAGCGGTTGGAGCCGTCCCAAAAGTAAGTTGGGGGTTAGAACAAACATCCCGGCCTCCACTTAAATTCTTATTATGTACCCAAGCAACCCATGGGAAATCATCTATATGTCCTTTTTCACAGGCAACTACTACACGAGTAACAACTAAATCTTTTTTGCACTCGGTGCAATAAGGTCTTTTCATATGATAATTCAAATCACCTAAGACTTTTTTCTTTTTCTTCCTATATTCTTTTACCCATTCAGAAATAGGCATAAACCTTCGGCACTTTGGGCAAAAATACCATTGCGGAAATCTAACATAAGATATTCCTAAAGGATGGTTCGACTTTCCTCCCGGCATACCAAAATAAGAAACATTTAATGCTTTTTCTAATCTTTCATCGCTGATAATATCAATTTGATCCTTCCAAAGCTCTGGAGATGCCGTCATTAAGGTTTGATCAGGGAAATCCACCATTGCGCCTACACCATATTGTAAGACCGCCTGTGCACATCTTACAGTATGCGTAACATGATTTAGCTTTTCTTTATTGGTCATCCTTCTAATCCTCCCAAATAATTATATTAGCAGCTATGTTCTGGTCAACATTACGCATTGACATAAGTGTTTCCCTCGCATTATCATCTCCGCCACTACTATAAACTTTCATCAGCCGCTTTTTTACTCCGGTTGGCGATTTGACCATAAACTGATCACCATAATAAAAATGTTCTTTTGAACCAAGATCCAGTCTTTCTTGCCATTCGCTAAAGAAGTCCTCCATTTCCTGTAAAATTTCAGGTGTATTATCTTCGAAATCGTATGATAATCGTTCATTAATGTCGGAAACTCTCTTAAGTAAAACCTCCTCAATTTCTTTTATATATTTAGAAGTAATGTCAAAAGATGCCGCATCTGAGTCTTTGTTGAGTCCATAAAGATGCCGAATAAGTGCAACAATTACCGCATGCAACCCTCTGTCACGAGCAGGTTTTGAAAAAGGCGTAACACCCGTTGGTTCAACAAATCGATAAAAGGATTCATGGTAAGCTTTAAACTGCTCATAATGAGATCTATCTCTACTCTTAGAGCCATCATATAGTACCAATGCGCACCCGGGAAATGTACGACCAATTCTACTGGATGCTTGAATATATTCACTTGTTAACTTCGGTTGTCCAACCAACAGCATTACATTGAGGCGTGCAACATCGACTCCGACTGAAATCATATTCGTAGCCAATAAGACACTAATTGGATATTTCTTCTCAGCTTGGTTCTTTTCTGAGTATTCTAAATGCTCAAGCCTATCAAGAGTCTCATTTAGTTGAGTAGTGGAAACTCGGCTAGTAAGCTCACTTGCCGCACCAATCTGCCGCACATTATTACGTCTCCCGAAGCGGTAACCCAACCTATGTATAAAATCTTTCACGTCATCATCAATTAATGTAGAACACTTTCCTAAATCCCGTAGACTATTGAAATATACAGATAGTGTCCAAAATTTATCCTTGATAAAGTAGTTATTGTCCAGCATATATACTCTCTGTAAAATCGAGGCAATTGTTCGAACCTCCATCATTGCCTTTGTTTTTCCTGAGGGCATAATACCAAGGTATAGTCTACCAAATTTTTCAGGCGCTTCTTTAGCAAAAAATGAATCTTCTGCATCAATCCCTGGTGAAGGAAATTGCTTCACCATTCTATTATACAACTGTGAACACTGTTCTTTTGCTCTACGTATCGTTGCTGTTGAAGCAATGATTTTAGGTTTAACGCCTTTCGCAGAGCAAAGAATATCGATTGCCGATTCGTATAATCCTACTATGGTTCCAAGTGGTCCCGAAATTAAGTGTAATTCATCCTGTATAATTAATTCAGGAGTACGATTTTTTGAGTTTGTAGCAAAAAAAGAACCTGTATCCGATTTCCAAGGAAGCATGGCAAATTTATCCACCGTACCAAAAAGAAGCGAAGGCGGATTTTTGTATAATTCTTCATCAACAACTTGTATTGGAAGGTTATTTTCAAATTCACAATTCTCCTGAGTGCAGTGCATGTAGAAAGACCTTCCATCACGCACTTCGTACCCCCAATCGCCAATGATTTTATTTTCTCGTATATCTTTCACTAATTTGGTACCACACCATGGGCATTTCAAAATTTGAAACTTATGATGTTTATCTTTAAGTTCACGCAAATCTCTTATTCCTGCAGATTTTAGTGCATTTACATGTTCTGAAGCACCAAACTCGGCTGGATTTTTACTGCTCGGATTGGAATTCCGATTTGGCGTATGGTTCCCCCCAATCCACAACCCTATTGAAATTTTCTCTTTTCCAAGAGGATATTTTGGATATTTACTTCTTCGTTTTATACAGTCGTTTCTAATGGATTCACATGCACAGATGAGAATAGCAGCACGCACAAACTGCTGTGAAGCCAGTAGCCGAAGAGTATACCGCATGATTACCGTTGTACCCGCTGATTCTTCAAGATGAGCCAATTTGTGATAAAAAATTGTAAATGCTGTTAGCCCAAGATAGGCTTCTGTTTTTCCGCCACCTGTAGGAAACCATATTAAGTCAACAAGATCTCGTTCACTATGCTCCGGGTCAACTATTGATGTAATACTCATCAATAAAAATGCAAGCTGAAAGGGACGCCAAGCAGGCTCCTTTCCATTTACATAAAATTCCTCTGCATGATAGTAATCCAAATTACCCATTTTTTCTTGATGCTCTTTATCCCTCGGATAATAATCATTTGCTTGAATATTGCTATGAATTCTTTGCATTAACATAGCCCGATTTGTCAATTGGAATGCATTAAAAGCCAGTTTGTTTTCTTGCAGCATTTTCAATCCTGCACGCATACGATCTCTCGACATAGCGCACTCTTTTATATGACTTGTGGCAATAGACTGAAAGTCAAAACCCAATTGACCCGCCTTATTTTGTATGTCTCCCACCCAATCATCATAAGCATTTATAAGTGTTTCCATTGCTTCTATCTTTTCTTTCATTGATGAATTATCAAGATCGGAAAGGTATTTCATTTGCATAGCCTTAACTGGAATCTTGGCATCTTCAATATCAAAGTTCATAGGCGGAACTTCCTTTATTGGCAAAAACTCGTTCCACAATATACCGACTCCGAACCTGTCTATTTTCCAATCTGTAGATGTTCCATGGCCGGTAGAATAAATCTTTTTATTTCTATAAAGTAAACAAAGAGATTTTTCTTCTTCATCACCATGGATATCTATATTTGCATAATCACAGAACTGAAAAGCATTTTCTTCACTACTTATCATTAATTTAGGTTGAAAAATCGAATTTCTACCATTGTAATTACCAACCGCCGTATTAGAAAGCATGATGGTAATTGAATACATCTGTTCACCAATGCAACGCTTTATAGCTATTATGCTTATACTTTGATTATCAATATTAGCTTCACATCCCATAGAACCGATAAATTCAATTTTAACTGTTCCATCAAAAGACTCAAGATTGTTTTTATCCGGATGCGAGATTCTGTGATACCCCTTTTTCAATTGATCACATAAACGGTATACACAATCTATGAAGTAACCGTCCTCCGTCTTATCCATTTCATAGATTCGATACACATCTTTTTTCGTTATCTGCGTTTTCAGATATAAGAAATTTTCTTCATGATTAAAATCTATATATTGTTCAAATACTGCTGGAATAGAATATCCTTCATAAGGTGGAATAAAAGGTAGCTTACAATCCTTTACGCCGTTATTCTGATAGGTTCCAAAAGAAAGTGAACACTTTAATGATGTTATGTCTTTGTTAATAATAAAAGTATATCCCATAGATGACGGGAGGAGTTGTGCAGACATAGAAATTTGTTCATCTAGTGAATCCATTTCCGCATCTTCACCATTAATATTACTATTTTTATGTTGTAAATCATTTAGATTTTCCTCTGTAATCTCATTTACCGTCTGTTGCTCTATTCCTTCTTCAAGATCATCTTGATCAAATAAAACACCTTTATTTTGTGTAGTGACATCATTATCAACTTCCATGCGATTTTTTTGGGGGTAAAGCACACCTACCCCATAACGAATCTCTGGAAGATCCGTTATAATCTCATGTTCTTCATCAGGCAAGGAGTATTCTGAGCCAGGGCCTAACAACTCCTTTTTCATCTCAATTATAAACTTTTTTCTTGCTTCAAGCATAGAATCCATTATTTCTTTCATTCGTATCTCTCCTAACTTCTGACCTGAGGGCGATTTGTAAAATATGATGGAACAAATAAATCTTTTCCTTCTGCATCCTTTCCATCTATGATTCCGGCAATTTGATATATTTGAACTACATCGGAAATATCTCCAATAATTTCTTTAAGTAATAAATCCATATCTTTACTTTGAAATCCAGTTTTGCCGAATATATACTTCCCAATATATTTCAAGATGCGAATACGCATAGAACGAACCTCATTACAAGCATCTCGAAACAGTTCAGGGGATTCCAACATCTCTTTGTCTTCTGTTAAAAGAGCAATCTCATAAAAGGATTCTTCATCACGTGGGCCTACAATATGTGATTCTTCATTTAACCATGTTCGCAATGTTGCTTCGTGCTTTCCTTTTCCGAATTGCTTCATTTTATCTGCCAAATCACGATATGTAATCTTCTGCTCCAACATGTATTTTTTAAGTGCCTTTTTCCAATGCTTTGATATTTGAAAAGTCCTAATAAAATCCTTCGGACATCGCTCATCCAAGATTAGCCGTTCTAATAAAACATCTACCATGTCCTTTGATTGGGAATCTCGCTTTGCAAAAATTAATTCATCACCTTCCATTAATTCAGAAACCGTCATTTCATCAATCTGCCCACTTTTGCGATTTAATACATAGGCTTCAAAATACCGAGTAAGGAAGGCTGTTTCGCCTGATGCGAAATATATTATTTTATTCACTTCCGTCATACTACTTTGTGTAACGGATGGCAATTGAGCGACAAATGAAGTCATTGTGAATATCTCAGATTTTTGTAAAAATTCATCTAAAATATCATCAATGTCCTTTCTCGCAGCTTCTATATCTTTTTGCTTTCGGTTTTTTGTGTCCATGTAAGACAAAATATTGCGAGAATCATAGAAAGAATAGCAACTTTCAATCTTTTGATTTATTCGTGTTAATAATGGTTTTTCAAAATCATATAGCATCACCTTTAAATCATCAGCTCGCATACTTTCTAATAAGAGAGATTCGTTCCCTCCAAAAGCACCACATAGTATCACAGTGCGATCCGCAAGCTCTTCTTTTCGTATATTTCCAACAGTTATAATATCTATGTTTTTAAGGTATCGTTTATTTCTTCCCTGGAATGAATAATAAAAAGCTTCTCTATAGTAGGCCTTCGGGACAATAAGTAATATCTTTTTTTCAAAAGAAACAGAAGTTATAGTATCAAAAATATACTGGAACTTACTGTTTTCATAATACATCATATAAAAAATCTCTGTTATGAACTCCCCAATTTGTTGTACTTCTATTTGCTTTAATCCCTCATAACTTTTTTTATATTCATTTACAAATTCCAATTTTTGTGATGGATTAATATAATTCCATCTTTGTTTCGTAGATATTTTATCTAAGTGTGATATTGGAAATATTGATAATGTAAGTAATTTAAGCAATGAATATGTTGTGATAACAAATTCCCTCGATGTTTCATCTTCAAGTTTTGACAAAGTAAATAAATTCTGTTTTAATTCCATATATTTATTTTCGTCAAACGGACATGCACAAACAACTGAGTTCATTTTGGGGTCAACTAATTCCTTTATACTTTGATTCAGTCTTGCATTTATCCCATTCCCTATAACCGGAGCCTTAATATCAAAACACTTTAATGCCTGTGGTGTTGATGCAAATAATTTTAATTCTGAATACATATTAAGCAACTCATTACCCGGCAATCTAATAATATCACTGAGCATACAGACACGAAGGAGCGATTTGCGTTCCAATAAATTTGTTAATTCAGAAATACTTTTTTTCAGATATAGTTCGCTGCAAACAAATAAACCTGTAATGTCCTTTTCTTTATCCTCAATGATTAATTCTCTAGCAACAGACATTCTTGAAGTAAATTTCAGTACAGGTTCAAAACGATATGAATTTCCAGCATAATAAATCATATCATTTTGAGTGTAATATGCTCCGGCAAATAAATCATATATGCGTACCGGTTTTTCATTCTCATATGCGACTTCCACATTATTCATAAAAGAATCGGCCAACAGTTTTTCACAAACTATTACCAAAGAATGAAATATCATCGGATTTATTCTCTCTTCATCTTCCGATAATACTAAACTATAGAATCGCTTTTTGACTGATAGATTAGTTCCTATACCTCTCCCCCCAAGCGTTTGTGCATTTCCATAGTACGGTGTAACTTTGTAATAGGAAGTTGGCGGTAGAAATTGTCTCATACCATCTTTCATTTCAAAAACAGCCATATTTTTATTTGAAGACTCTACGAATTGCATTCCCTTAAATATTGCTAATTGCTCTTTCTTTCCAGATATAACGACTTTATCTCCCTCATTTAGTGTTTGGATGATTTCCTCTTCACTTAATGTTTCTTCACATAAATTTGACAATATAAATATAATCAATCCTATAATTGTAAAAATTTCAGTTCCAGGATGTAAAATCAAACACCTCATTGAATTTGTTTGGCAACAAGAAGCCATGAATTCTGAATAAGCATCAAGAATTTGACTACGTTGTATCTCTTCGCCTTTATATAAAATTTGAATATGATCAACTATTTTCAATAAATTAGCCTTCAAAATCATAACTTACCTCCATTTACTTAATTATTTTCCAATAAAAAATCGTTCAACATCAGAATTAAGTTTTCTCGATTGCCTTTTTTAATCTGGCAACCCCAAATAATTAAATAATCCCAGCCCTTTTCTTTAACTTCAAAATAGTTTTTTTCATCTCTAATCCTATTCTTTTCCACCTTTTCAAGCCAAAACTCAGTATTTGTCTTAGGCACTGCACCACGAGTACAATCATGTCCATGCCAAAAACAACCATTGATAAAAATCGCTTTTTTCTTTGATGGAAACACAATATCCGGTTTGCACTGAAGCACCTTTGTCCGCAATCTATATTTAAATCCAAGTTCATTTAAAATACCCCGAATAAATAACTCCGGTGCTGTGTTTCTGTTTTTGACTTTTTTCATAATAGCAGATCGTTTTGAATCATCAAAAATATCAGTCATAAAATATCCATCCAATTCTTGTTTTATATAACTGCTTTGTCTATAACAGAATAATGGTGGCAAAGCATTTCCTATCATCAATGCCAAAGAAGACAATGATAATTCGGCGGGAAACACATATTTTTTATCGAATGTTTGAAGCATTGCGGCTTCACGAGCTGTGATACAACGATCTTCCGATGGATGTAAAAAACGTCCTTTCGATGGATTCAAGCACCCTCCGGTTATTGTCGAAGAAGGGGCATCCCATCTTAACCGTCCATAAACATCATTAAAACCAATATTTTCTTTTTTATGACACTCCAATATATATTTTGGAGGTAAATCCCTTCGACTCCCCCCGTCCTTTGGGGTAAGACAAATTCTTTCCATAACTTCTTTAGTGTGGTTTGGATGCCGTTTATGTAATTTGTCGTCGCTACACGCAGGTGATTTTAAATCACCAATAAACTCTCGAACGGTTGCTTTTATATCGCTTCCATCAGGTATCCTTACTTTCTTGATTAAAGAGCCAATCATTACAAGTCTTTTTCTATTTTGAGGAACTCCATAAGAAGCCACATTTACAATTTTTATATCTACAAAATACCCCATTTTTTTAATTTGTTGTACTACATCTTGAAATACATCATATTTTTCTAATGCCGGAACATTTTCCAACATTAATGTCAAAGGTTTTAACTCTTTAACAAATCGCAGATATTCTAAAATAAGATTATTTCGTTCATCTTCTACATGCTCATTTTTATTAAGACGCCGAATAGAAGAAAAACCTTGACACGGTGGACATCCCGCTAGTAAATGGAGTATATCTCCATCCAGTAGCTCATAAATATCCATAGTCAATACTTGCCGAATATCTTTTTCAAATAATTTAACTCCCAATTTTTCATAATTTGCTCGATAAGTCTTTGCAGCATTCTTGTCTATTTCAACCGCAGCAACTACATTAAAATCTGCCTTAATTAAGCCAGCAGTCATCCCACCACATCCGGCAAAAAGATCAATTGCACTATATTCTCCCATACCTTGCCTCTCTTTTGTCCAAAATAATATATTCTTATTGAAAATCAATAAAAATACTTAGTTTATCCATTAAATCTCTGCTCTTTTTATTTTTGCTAAAGACAAAGGCCATCGCCAGGCAGAGTGTCCAGGCAAGTGGACGGTTTTTTCTTTCAACTGCTACTATTGTTTGTCTACTAACCCCAACATGCTCTGCTAGTTCTGCTTGAGAAAAAGACGCAGCTGCACGTAATATTGGTAAATTATCCACCATTTTTTCAATATATTCTGATTGCATACATTTCCGCCTACTTTATCATTAATAAACATCTAATTATAAATTTTATCATGGAATATATATCCAGTCAATTATTTTGACAAAATGTAATATCGTTTTACACGATGTCTTTTAATACAATTTCTCAATTACACCTCCCCACTTTTAAATTCAATCTCCGTTCCATCCAAAAACGTAACTGCCAATACTCCATCCTCAAACACCTTAATATGATCGAGAATCTTCAGTACAAAATCAGTATACACCTTCTCAATCTTCCTTCCAGCTTGTATCGCTTCTTGAAATCCCTTAGACCGGTACACTTTCAGCAGCTCCTCACACTTCTTCTGTTCCTCCCATTTCAGCAAAAAATACTCCTTGTTCTTAAAAATCTCATTCCAGGCCATAACAAAGGCCTCCTCCAATGTACTCTCCTCAATATGCCGGTTAGCACACCCCAGAACCCCCTTAACCTTATACCTCTCACTGCATTGCCACACCCTCCTGTTAATTCCCGTACTACTCCGCCAAACCTTCCTGGCAAACATCTTATTACAACATCCACAAACAATCTTTGACACAAATGGATTATTCTCAGTATTATTAGAATAAGAATTCGTCCCATGCTCTTCCAAATACCGCTTCCGCCTTGCAATCTCCAACTGTATGTACTATATGGATAATGGGAAATCTATTGCTTATTTGAAAATTAGAATTACAGGGTGTTGTCTCAAGTCTCCCCTTACTATTAACTGCTTAATAATCATTTGATTCCCTATACGCTTTAGCTCTCTCACAGCAAATTTCATAATCGGGGGAGTCGCAAACTCGCTTGGCCTCACATATGGCATCGTTTCTATTGATTTTGTCGAATGGATATTCTTTTATTTCGTCTTTTTCAACGACAATTAATCTGTGCGGCTGATGTACGAACACCACGTCGAAAACACTATCTTTTGTCGCTTTCAGTATTGACTCGATATCTAAAAGTTGCAAACATGGGCGTAATTCTTGATCAGAAATATACAATCCACGCCGTGAAAACATCTTGTAGTCGGGGTATTTAAGAAACTTCCTAGATTTATCCTGGATTGCATTAACAATGAGAGTGAGAGGTTTTTTATCGTTATAACCGCCACCGCTCATAAGAGAAAATCTCTCAGAGCCTAGTAGTTGCTTAATCTCACTACGATATTTCTTCGGATATTTTAAGTTGTTGATGTATGTATCAGCATTTTCATATGTTTCGCTGTTCAGAATCTCTGAATCAATTTGACGTTGCTCTCCGTCTTTTTTGTCAATAGCTTCTGTTACTTCAATCCCGAAGTTGCCTATTTGCAGGTCAGGCTTATCTTTAAGCCAATCAGCCGAAAACTGCTCACATATCTGAGCAGTTTTTACTAAAACCAAAGCAGCATATGCTTCTAATTCCTTTTTTCTCATAATCGTTATATTCCTTAATAATTAAAATGACGAGTGGAAATACCTATAAATTTACCCCATGTAGTGCTCTCGTTAAATTAGTCATATTAAGCTGATATATAGACTTTTATATCAGCTTAAATAAAATTAAAACAAT
>Ga0153939_1000361_pt1 | contig 16659 bp, 20 predicted proteins | sample TSNJ023MetaG_FD_104734 | JGI IMG/M metagenome (GOLD analysis project Ga0153939, IMG submission 104734) | Attine ant fungus gardens microbial communities from New Jersey, USA - TSNJ023 MetaG | ecosystem: Host-associated > Fungi > Mycelium > Unclassified | place: USA: New Jersey, Brendan T. Byrne... | reverse complement strand
CCGACTGGGTAAAGGGACTGCACTGCAAATGCGACATCGACGCTGAAAAGAGATATATCTGCCACTTCCCGGAGGACAATTATATCATTAGTGTCAATTCCGGTTACGGCGGTAACGTACTGCTGGGCAAAAAGTGCTTTGCGCTTCGCATTGCCTCCTATCAGGGTAAAAACGAAGGCTGGATGGCCGAACACATGCTGATTCTGGGCATTGAAAATCCGCAGGGCGAAGTGAAGTATGTCTCCGCCGCCTTCCCGTCCGCCTGCGGCAAAACCAACCTTGCCATGCTGATCCCACCCGAGGGCTTTACGAAGAAGGGCTATAAGGTCTGGTGTGTCGGCGACGACATCGCGTGGATGCGTGTCGGCAAGGACGGCAGACTGTACGCCATCAATCCCGAGGCCGGTTTCTTTGGCGTTGCCCCGGGCACAAACGACAAATCCAATCCCAACGCGCTGGCTTCCACAAAGCAGGGCACCATCTTTACCAATGTCGTGCAGAATATGGATGATAACACCGTATGGTGGGAAGGCCTTGATAAGAATCCGCCGGAGAACGGCATTGACTGGAAGGGCAATCCCTGGAACGGCAAAACTTCCGAGGAGAAGGGCGCGCATCCCAACAGCCGCTTTACCGCTCCCGCCAAAAACTGCCCGTGTATCAGCTCTGAATTTGAAAACCTCGAGGGCGTGCCGATTTCCGCTATCATCTTTGGCGGACGCCGCGCACAGACCACTCCGCTTGTGTATCAGTCCAGGGACTGGAACAACGGTGTGTTTGTAGGCTCCATCATGGCTTCTGAAACCACTGCGGCGGCTGCAGGCGCAGTCGGCGTTGTACGCCGCGATCCGATGGCGATGCTGCCGTTCTGCGGCTATCACATGGGCGATTATTTCGGCCACTGGTTCGAAATGGGCAAAAAGCTCGGCGACAAGGCACCGAAGATTTTTAACACAAACTGGTTCCGGCTTGATGAGAACGGCAAGTTTATTTGGCCGGGATTCGGCGATAACTTCCGGGTTCTCGAGTGGATCATCGACCGCTGCGAGGGTAAGGTTGACGCTGACGAAACCGCAATCGGCTATGTGCCGAAGGCGGAGAATATCAACCTTGAGGGCCTGGAATCTGAGATCACAACCGAGCAGCTCCAGAAAATCCTGGATGTCGACAAGGCTGCCTGGACCAAAGAGGCAGAGGTTATTGAAGAGTTCTACACGAAGTTTGGCGACAGACTTCCGGAAGAGCTTAAAAATCAGCTGAATACATTAAAAGAGAACTGCAAATAATTATTTCTGCCCGCCGAATGCTGTCCCTTGCATTCGGCGGGCGGTTTTTATCATGATATTGTGAGGAACAAAAGATCTGTGCAAAAAATATGGCATATTGCTAGGGATTAAAGTGGACATGAGCATATGAGTATGGTAAGATATATTAATATTAAATAAATGAAATGAGGTTCATTATGTTCAAAAAAATGATTTCGCTTTTCATCACTGTATGTATGGTACTCTCGCTTGGTGTAACTACAATGGCGGCTACTCCGGAAAATACGGAATCTGAAGCCGAAATTCCTTTGTCTTCGTTTTATACCGCGGAAGATCTTGGTATCGATGAAAATACTATTTTTACAGATGAAGAAGCAAGTCGGTTGTCAGAAGAGATATCAAAAAGGTATATTGAAGAAGCAGGATTTTCAACCACTCCAAATCCTATGCTAAGAAACAGCGTATCTGGATTGCATGGAACAGCGGCACTTTATCTTCAGGGCTCAAATCTTTACTGGGGAACATCTTTAAGATCAGGGGGAGCATATCGACTAATAGCGACAGTAACTGTATATAAGAACAACTATCTTATAGGATCATGGCCTATTGATAGGATTACATTTTCAGGCAGTCTGGACGGTTGGGTTCCGAGTAATTCAATAGGTAAGGATAGCTATAAGGCTTACTTTTCGGGTGGTTTTTATGGAGCGAATGGTAATGGGATATTCATTGGTTCAATTGCCAGTGGCTGTCAAACATCATGGACTAAGTAATGAGGCAATTACACTCGGTGTTTATCGATGACATTAAGTTCGAATTTATTCATTACAGTATTCTTTATACAAAAGGCGAGATATTTCATAACATCGATTGTTTGTTTCATAGCGGCGGCGAAGTGCATGAGCAATGGAATCAATTATACGGAAATATCTGCAGATCGATCGGCATTGTTCAGGAGTTATTTTTAAAGTTATCTGTGCCCCATCTGGGAATTTCGGGGAGATTTAGAATTGATCAAATTGGGACAACAAAGGGCAATGATATATACTTTGTCAATATACGCGCAAAAAAACAAGCTTAGAAGAGATATAATCATCAATACTGCAAAGGGCCTGAAAAAGACAGCTGTTGGGTGATTCAGTAGAATTACCAGCCAGCTGTCTTTTTCTGATTTCTTTTCCGGTAAGTGAGAGAATAACATAAAAAGCAAGCGCAGAGCTTGACAATCTATAAGCTTTGCTTTAAACTTAAACTGTACTTTAAGTAAAAGGAGTTACCGGTATGACATACAGTATTTCACAGGTGGCGGCAAGGTTCCATATCGAACCCCACACGCTGCGTTTTTACGAAAAAGAAGGGATTATAGAGCCCTGCCGGTCTAAAAGCGGCATCAGAACCTATACCGAGCAGAACATTTCGCAGCTGGAAATGGCAATGTGCTTGAAAAGCACCGGCATGCCGCTGAAAGAGATCAAACGATATTTTGACCTGGTGGTGCTTGGGGACTGTACACTGGACGAGCGGCTGACGCTTTTTCAGGATCACCGGGTGCGTGTACTGGAGGATATGGCGGCTATTCAGAGAAACCTTGAGAAGATCGAGGGGAAAATCAAGTGGTATACCCGTTATATTGAGGAACGCAAAGCGCAGCTGGAACTGGAAGGGGAAGAAATGCCGCTTGCAAAGTAATTGCAGGCAAGGTACAATTACGCAGGCGGCCGGCGGAGTTTTGACTGCGGAAAGAGGATGGAGCCTTTGCGGGCATCCTCTTTTTAGCATATATGTCACGGCATCAGCATTCTGGCAGAAGAGAATGGTTTTGTCGATTGAGATTGGCGGTCAGTATAGCCTAAGATTATTCGCCGTGATGGCCTGATTTAGCTTTATGAATTTTATTGCATATCCGGAATATACTTTTACTATAACTTTTTACAAAGGGTAACGGTGCGGGCTGCTTTGCCGCAGCGGCCGGTAACACATACGGATGCGAGCCGGTTCCTGCTGCTGTGAAAACGGCACCGCAGACATGAAGTGATTTGGGGGATATTATTGGAACTGAACAAAGCGATTGAAGCGGCGCTCAAAGCAATTTCAGACAATCAGCCGGATGTTCGCAAAACATATAAATTGCGGCGCAGTCTGGAAAAATTCGGACGCTTCCATCTGCTTAAGCCGATGGTTATCACTGCGGAGAGCGAAGTGACACATGGCGGCGTACGGGTGCCGGTGCGGATTTTTTACCCGCATCACCGGGAGGAAGTCACCGATGTCATCCTGTTTTTTCATGGTGGAGGCTGGGTGACCGGTGACATTGACAGCTACAACCGTGTCTGTGCGGTTACGGCGCGGAATACCGGCTGTAAGGTGGTTTCGGTGGCGTACCGGCTTGCCCCGGAGTATAAATTTCCCGCAGGGCTCACCGACTGCTATGAGACGGCCCGGTATTATTTTAACAACTGTCAGGCGGTTTTTGGGATCGAAAGCAACCGGTTGATTCTCATGGGCGACAGTGCCGGAGGTAATCTCGCCGCGGCAGTTTCGCTCATGGCCCGGGATAAGGGCGGCTTTGAGCCCAAACGGCAGATATTGATTTATCCTTCCACCTATTATACGCATCAAGAGGAATCTCCGTATGAATCGGTGCGTACAAACGGCAGTGACTATGTTCTGACCGCGCAGCGAATTGTCGAATATATGGAGCTGTATCAAAACACGGCTTTTGATCAAAAAAGCCCATATTTTGCGCCGCTTCTCGCGAAGGATTTCAGTAATCAGCCGGATACACTGATTATTACAGCGGAATTTGACCCATTGAGGGATGAGGGAGAGGACTTTGGATTAAAGCTTCGCGCGGCGGGAAACCGTGTGGAGATTTACCGTATTCGGCAGGCAATTCACGGATTCTTTTCACTGCCTGCCGGCGTATCACAGGTCAAGAAAAGCTACGCGTTCATCAATCAATTTCTAATGCAGTCTTCCAAATGACGGAGCGTCTGTCATTTGCAGGAAACTGCTATACGGCATGGCATATTCTGCGGAAATATACACTACTCTAAAATTGCTGTAGAAGGAGCGAAAAGTGGCGAAACCTAAGAAAAATGTTCAGTGGGCGCGGCTTGATAACGCGGCGAAAATCTTTCCGCCGACAAGCGATAAAAACGACCCAAAGGTTTTTCGGTTTGTTTGCGAGCTTCACGAGAATATTGATGCCGGAACGCTGCAAAAGGCACTGGATAAAACGCTTGAATCCTTCAGCGGGTATTTAAGTGTGCTGAAGCATGGGTTTTTCTGGTATTATCTCGAAGCAACGGAAAAGCGCCCGGTGGTACATGTTGAGGACAGTGAAATCTGTTCCCCTCTGTATGACCAAAATGAGCACACCTTGCTTTTTGATGTCTCGTATTATAAAAAGCGAATGAATTTTGAGATTTATCATGTTCTGGCCGATGGAACAGGGGCCCTTGAGTTTATGCGCTCCCTGATTTGTACATATCTTTCGATCCGGCATAAGGACAGGCTGGGTGATAATCCGCCATCATCGGGTTACGACGGTTCCTTCACCGAGCAGATGGCAGACAGCTTTCAGAAGTATTATGACCCGAAGAAGAAAAAGAGCGAAAAGATGCCGCGGGCTTACAGCCTTCACGGTTCCCGCCTTTCGGAGAACCGCATCAAGGTCATAGAGGGGATCATGCCGGTGGATCGCCTGCTGGCGCTTGCGCGCGGATGCAATACGACCATCACGGGACTGCTGACGGCGGTGCTGATGTGTTCCCTTGCGGAGGGTATGTCAGTGCGGGACAAAAAACGTCCGGTGACCATTTCCGTGCCGGTCAATCTGCGCAATTATTTCAGTTCTGAATCCACCCGCAATTTTTTCGGCATTATTTATGTGAGCTACAATTTTGGAAAGGAGCCGGAGGATATTGTATCGGTTGTGAAAAGCATTACCGGGCAATTTAAGATTAAGCTGACCAAGGAAAATCTTCTTCGGGATATCAGCGCGCATGTTTCAATGGAGCACAATGCCGCACTCCGGGCAGTTCCCCTTGTCATCAAAGATTTCTTTATGCGGCTGGGCTACGACCTCAATGCGCTTTCGGTGACGGCGGCGCTGTCCAATATGGGGAAAATCACCATGCCGAAAGCATATGTGCCCTATATCCGGCATTTCGATGTGATGACCAGCATCAAAAAACTTCAGATCTGCATGTGTTCCTTTGAAAACAATATGGTTGTTTCCTTTACAGATTCCTTTGTCAGCGCCGACGTGCAGAAAAGATTTTTCCGTTATTTTACGAAAAATGGAATACCCGTAGAGATTGTAACCAATCCGCTGGACGAAAGGAGAGCCTAACGATGAGGCATTGTAAAAACTGTGACGCCGATATTGTGGGCGACCGCAAAAAATGTCCGCTTTGTCACACGGCACTGTCGGAAAATGAGCCTGCCAGTGAAGAGGTTTATCCCCTGATTCCCACAGTGTACCATCAGTTCCATATACTGTTTAAAATACTGCTGTTTGTCTCAGTCTTGATTGCCATCGCCGTTATCACCGTCAATTTGATTTTTGAAGAAAGCGGACTGTGGTCCGTTTTTGTGGTAGGGGGAGTGCTGTGCGTATGGCTGAGCCTGTCGCTGGCAATCCGTAAGCGCAGGAATATTCCAAAGGGAATGCTGTACCAGGTGTTTTTGATTTCCGTCATCTGCGTTTTGTGGGACCTCTTTACCGGCTGGAACCGCTGGAGCATCGATTATGTGGTACCGATTCTGTGCGCTTCGGTTATGATTTCTCTGCCGCTGCTTTCCTGGATTTTAAAATGGGGGATCGAAAACATCATCGTATATTTTTGCATTGATGTCTTTTTTGGGATTGTGCCCATTGTCTTTTATCTCACGGGGCAGCTCAGCGTACCGGCGCCTTCCATTCTTTGTGTTGCAGGCAGCCTTGTTTCCATTGCCGCGTTGATTATCTTCAAAGGGGAAAGCATTTGGGCAGAACTCAGGCGGCGTTTTTACGTATAATTATAGCCTGAGAACCGCGCTTGAACGCCCGCATACCGCGGCCTTAATACGATTTGTTTCGGCAAAAAAGGTTTTCTTACGATTTTGCGGGTTCCGTGGCCTTTGACAAAAACATATGGACAATCCCGGTTCCCCGTGCTATACTTTACACTTGCATATTGGTTTAAGTTCAAAGCGATTAAATTCAAGCTTCTTTGAGTTTTGCTTATGGCTATTTAAGTTTTTATTGGAGTGATAAATTTTGACTTTTAACGCATTTGAGGTTATACGTGACAGCTTAATGGAAGAATTGCGGCAGCAAGGTTTTGAAGAGCCCGTTTCCGTCGAGGAAGAGGGCGGACGGTTTGAGATGATGATCGCGGCGGACATCGCATACGGCCTCAAATACGATAAGAAGCGCCAGCAGTTTGAGCTTCGTTCCACAACTCTGGACGAGGATCAGAAGCCGACAAAGTGGCGCAGCCTGTCTGTGTGGCTGTTTGATGAGAGCGAGGGAACCAGAAGCGACGCCGAAAGCATTTCAAACGACTTCCTCGAGGTTGTAAGAGGGCCAAAGCGTATGGCGGTTGTAAAGAAGAAAAAAGGCAAGGATGAGGACCGCAATGTGGACCCGACGTTCTTTTTTAATCGTCTGGTGGGTATTTTTCCTGAAATCCGCGATGAAATCAATGAAGAGCGCATTTTGTACGGTCAGGTGCGCGCGGTGACCTTTGCGAAGGAAAAGGTTATGCCCAAGTGTGAGGACCTTGCAAAGAAGTATAAGGACAGCAGCACGATGCAGAAGCTCTGTGAGCTGTTTTCCGACATGTACGCTGACGGCGACCTGGATTTGCGCTCGGTGCTGACAGTCAGCATACTGAATAATGTGAGTGAAGATGCCTTTTTGGCAATGAAGGATAAGCTTTCCGACGAGCTGCAGCTTGACACCAAGTATACGCGCAAGCTCATCGGCAAAAAGATCAAGCCGGAAAAAAAGAAGAAGGAAAAGAAGGTAATGGCAAGGCTGGACGGAAAACGGTAATGGCGTTTGTCGACATACTACATTTATGCGTAATATAAAACAAACTACCGGCTTTTAGCCGGCAGTTTATTATGACGGAGACTGCCTGCCGAAAAAAGTTAACAGAAGGGCTGGAAAAAGAGGCGGTGGGCGGATGATCCGTTTCAATGGATCATTACACAAGGCAGAAAATCCTTGACATACAGCAGACATGCATGTTATACTGTTTATACCTCAAAGAAGAGGTTATTTTTTTATGCCGCTTTTTTCGAGGGAGGCTGGGGAGAACCCAAATTTATTCCGTAAAACGGAGGTGCCGACATGAGAGTTAAGATTACATTGGCTTGTACAGAGTGTAAACAGAGAAACTACAACACGATGAAGAACAAGAAGAACGATCCTGACAGGCTTGAGATGAGTAAGTTCTGCAAGTTCTGCAGGAAGCACACAGCTCACAAAGAAACGAAATAGGGAAGCTGAGGGGAAAATCATGGCTGAAAATGAGAAGAAGGTTTCCGGTTCTGCTAAAAAGCCCAATGCTTTTGTGGCCTTTTGCAAAAAGGCGGTTAAGTTTTTCCGTGACTGCAAGGGCGAGGTAAAAAGGATTGTCTGGCCTACACCGCGTTCTGTTTTTAAAAGCACCGGTGTGGTTATCATCGTTGTAGCGGTTTTGGGTCTTTTTGTCTTTGGTTTGGACACGCTGTTTATGAATCTTTTAGGGCTTGTCATGAACATGACGGGGACAGGAACCGGAGCGGGCTAAAATTCTGAAGAAAGATGAGAAGGTGGCAAAGTGGCTGACGAGGCAAATTGGTATGTTGTGCATACGTATTCCGGGCATGAGAATAAAGTAAAGTCCAACCTGGAAAAAATAGTGGAAAACCGCCAGCTTCAGGATCTGATTCAGGAAATCAAGGTTCCCACTGAAACTGTTGTGGAAATTGGCAGTGATGACAAGCGCAAGGAAGTGGAACGGAAAATTTTTCCGGGCTACGTGATTGTCAAAATGGTCATGACCGACGAATCCTGGTATGCGGTGCGCAATGTGCGCGGCTGTACCGGATTTGTGGGGCCGTCTTCCAAGCCGATTCCGCTGAGCGGTGAAGAGGTTGAACGGCTGGGAATTGAAAAGAGAGAAATACAGGTTTCCTACAGCGTGGGAGACTCTGTCAACATCGTGGACGGCCCGCTGGAGGGCTTCATCGGCATTGTCGAGGAAATGGATGTTGAAAAGAACAGAATTCGGGTTGTCGTATCCATGTTTGGCAGGGATACTCCTGTGGATTTGGAACTGGATCAGGCAGAACGCGTCGAGTAACGCTGATTATTTGGCATGAAACTAGGGCGGTCAAGCCGCTTTTGTTTAGGGATGCATTTATCCCTGTGGGAGATGTTTCTGAATTTTACACGGAAATATCGTGAACACCACGAATTTTGGAGGTGCAGAAAATGGCTCAAAAGGTTACGGGCTTTATTAAGCTCCAAATACCGGCCGGAAAAGCAACACCGGCACCGCCTGTCGGCCCCGCTCTGGGTCAGCACGGCGTCAACATTATGTCGTTTACAAAGGAATTCAATGAGCGCACAAAAAATGACATCGGGCTCATTATCCCGGTCGTCATCACGGTTTACGCAGACCGCTCCTTTACGTTTATCACCAAAACTCCTCCTGCGGCCGTTCTGATCAAGAAGGCCTGCGGTATCGAGAAGGCTTCGGGTGAACCGAACAAGAACAAGGTTGCAAAAATAACCCGTGAGCAGGTACAGAAGATCGCTGAACAGAAAATGCCGGACCTGAACGCCGCCAATATCGAGACTGCCATGAGCATGATCGCCGGTACCGCGCGCAGCATGGGCATAGAAGTTACAGATTAATTCCCGGGTGGGAGGAAATCTTCATATCCGATATTTACCACTGGAGGAAAAATATTATGAAACATGGAAAGAAGTATCAGGACGCGTTGAAGGGCTATGACCGTACAAAACAGTACGACACAGAGGAAGCCCTTGGCATTTGTATAAAGACAGGAACCGCAAAATTTGATGAGACCGTCGAGCTGCATGTCAAGCTTGGCGTTGATGGCCGTCACGCCGACCAGCAGGTTCGCGGCGCTATCATCCTGCCCAATGGAACCGGTAAAAGCATTCGTGTGCTTGCCATCTGTAAGGAAGAAAAGATGGAGGACGCGAAAAATGCCGGAGCGGACTTTGTGGGCGGCGAAGACATGGTGAAGAAGATTCAGACAGAAAACTGGCTGGACTTTGATGTGCTGATCACCACACCGGACATGATGGGTCTTGTGGGTCGCCTCGGTAAGGTGCTGGGCCCAAGAGGCCTCATGCCGAACCCCAAGGCCGGTACCGTTGCACCGGATATCGGTAGGGCCATCACTGAGGCCAAGGCCGGTAAAATTGAGTACCGTCTCGATAAAACAAATATCATTCACTGCCCCATTGGCAAGGTTTCCTTTGGCCCCGAAAAGCTGGGTGAAAACTTCAATACGCTGATGGAAGCCATCGTTAAGGCCAAACCATCCGCTGCGAAGGGTCAGTATATTAAGTCCTGCGTTGTCAGCGCAACGATGGGTCCCGGTGTCAAAGTGACCACAACCCGTTTTATTTGATTTGACAACCTGAAGGACTTGTGATATAGTGATAAAGCTGTTTGTCCAAAGACAGCAGGTGCGCATGCGTAAACGGAAACTCCGTGCCTGCCGAGGAAAAGCACGAAATACTTGCAGTTTACTGCCATAAAGTATATTCGCCTTTTTCTCGGTATGGGGAAAAGGCTTTTCTTTTGCGCTGAATAAAGAAATATCACTGCGGCAGCAGCGGTGTTTTACATCTAACACACCGATGGAGGTGAAATATTTGCCAAGCGAGAAAATTCTTGAAAAGAAGAAACAACAGGTTGAAGAACTGACAACAGTTTTAAAGGATTCAAATGTCGGTGTTCTGGTCAACTACATCGGCATCAATGTCGAAAACGATACCAAACTCCGAAAAGAGCTTCGCGAAGCGGGCTGTGAGTATAAGGTTATCAAAAACACCCTTCTTTCGCGCGCGCTGAAAGAGGCGGGCATAGAGGGCCTTGACGACTGTATGGCCGGCACAACGGCTCTTGCGGTAGTGAAAGGCGACTATGTGGCCGCTCCGAAGATTTTATCGGAGTATGCAAAGAAGCTGGAGAGCTTTACGGTGAAGGGCGGTTTTATTGACGGCGATGTTGTCAGCACCGAACAAATCAAAGTTCTGGCTTCACTGCCGTCGAAGGAAGTCCTCATCGCGCAGGCGCTGGGTGGCCTGAACGCTCCGATCCAGGGCTTTGCCAATGTGCTGAACGGCACCATCCGCGGTCTTGCCATTGTGCTGAACGCGATTGCAGAGCAGAAAGAATCTGCATAAAAACGAAAATTACATGATTATTTGGAGGAAATTATTATGTCAGAGAAAGTAACACAGCTGATTGAAGAAGTAAAGGCACTGACTGTTCTTGAGCTTTCCGAGCTTGTAAAGGCTCTTGAAGAAGAGTTTGGCGTATCCGCTGCGGCTCCTGCTGCTGTTGCAGTTCAGGCTCCTGCTGCCGGCGAGGCTGCTGTAGAAAAGACTGAGTTTGACGTTGTTCTGAAGAGCGCAGGCAGCGCAAAGATCAATGTTATCAAGGTTGTGAAGGAAGCCACCGGCCTTGGCCTGAAGGAGGCAAAAGCGCTTGTTGACGGCGCGCCGAAGGCCATCAAGGAAGCTGTTTCCAAGGACGATGCGGATGCTCTTGCAGCTAAGCTGACAGAAGCCGGCGCAGAAGTTGAAGTGAAATAATTTCGTTTCGATGCCAAAGGCAGTACCCGAATACGGTACTGCCTTTTTGTTTACGTGATTTCAGTTTATTCTGTCAGTCCGCTTCCGTCGTCCGCACTGCATGACGGAAAAAACATCTCGCTCATCCATTTGTGACGGGTTTCAGGACAAGTCTAGTATAACACAGGTAATTGACTACAGCTCGGCTTTGGTTGTAACCAAATTGTAATAAATTGTTCAATATTCGAAAAATAACAATTACATGTACGAACAGGGAAAGACGAAATAGATCTATCAATTGTGTTCTTTTGTGAATGTAGCCAAATATATGCGGGTAGCTTTGCTTTTTTGCCAAAAACTATGAATAAAATGTTAACAATGGATATATGGGTTGCAATTGATGGAAAGGCGTGATAGAATGTAACCAAATTGTAACCGATGTAATTTGCGTGTAACTGAATTCATCAAAAAAACAGATAAATCTCATAGACCTTTCATAGAGGTGGAGTATCATGCATTCCAGTACAGTTAAGAACATCACAACTTTTATTTTGGTTTTAGTCAGTACAATTTTGATTATAGCAATTCTCAGTTTTGCTTCAAAGGTAAGAGCGCAGGATGTAGAGGATTACAGTTTCACAGCGGAGGTTACAGCAAAGACCGAGTTGTCCGCCGTCATTCCCGAAGAGGGTGGCATAAACCTGTTCGCCATAGTGGCGTTTGCCGTGATCGTGGCTTTCCCGCTAACATTTCTTCTGAATCTTGTAAGGCGGAAAAATCGAAGCGCTTCTTACATATTCAAGGGTGGAAATGCCTACAATCCCCACCGGGACAAATCAAACATAAATTACCAGGCGCTGACAAAGCGTAAAATTCGATAGCAAGGGCTTTTAGTCTTTTTCATATTTTACCTCAAAAAACCAGACCGGTTAATCCGGTTTGGTTTTTCCTTTCATATTTGCGCATTTGTAAAAAGGGCAGACGCAGTCAAGCGCCCGCCGTTTATTTTTGATATTCTGTCTGTGAGGAGCCTATTATGCACGCATGGGAAGCTATACAGAAAACACTGAATCACATTGAGAAACATATCCGCGAGGAGATTCCGATTGAAGAACTGGCGGAAATCGCTGCTCTGTCGTTGTTTTACTATCAGCGGCTGTTTGCACGGCTGGTCAAAAGGCCGGTGCGCGAATATATCAAGCTGCGCCGGTTGGCCCGGGCTTGCGGCACATTGCGTGATAAAGAGAACCGCATCATCGATGTTGCGTTGGAATATGGCTTCCAGAGCCATGAAACCTTTACGCGGGCCTTTAAGGATACCTATGGCCTCACTCCGGCACAGTACCGGGACAAGCCGGTTGGCCTGAGACATTTTGATAAGCCCGATCTGTTTTTAGGCTACAGGATGGTCAGTGAGGGGGTGCCGCTGATCAGCGACGGGCTCGTGTTGGAAATGAACCGTAAAACCCTTGCGGAGCCGGTGGATTTTCTTGGTGTGGCAGGGTATATCCCATTCAAAGGGGGCAAGATGCTTGGCGAAAGGCCCGGCGTAGACACGGCTGACAATATTTGGCATGAGTTTTTCCGTGTACTGCCGAATATCGACTGCCTTCCGCATGGACGTCATATGGGCGTGTGCTATCCTGGCGACTCACCGGAGGGGTATACCTCCTATTTTGTCGGGGCGGAGGTGGGGCGATGCGCAGGAAGTTCCCTTTTTACAAGCTGGCGACTTCCATCGAGAGAATACGTCGTTTGTGGCTTTGAAGCGGAGAGTTCCGAACAATTAACGGATACCGCCATCGGCAAGGCCATGAAGTATACCCGGTTCTGGCTCAGGAATCACGGACTGACCGCAGATGGATTTTTTCCGGAGATTTATTATCCAAATGGACCCAGCGCCGCTTACATGGAATTGTGGATTCCGTTCAAGCAGCGAGATAATAAAAAAGAAACTAAAGGAGATCAAAATGAGCAAGTATGATGAAGCCATGAAACTGTTAGACGAAAAGTTGGGCCATAAAGACGGGTTGATTTCTCTATCTACAATTGCGCGGACTCCAAACGCCGAAGGCAAATGCCGCCCCGCCGCCCGCCTTGTAGACGCCTTTTATGAAAACGGCGCTTTTTACACCGTCACCTACGCGACCTCAAACAAAATGCTGGAGATTGCCCAAAACCCCGAAGTTGCCGTCTGTATCATCGTTGAAAGCTTTACAGCCGATGGTATCGGCGAAAATTTAGGCTGGGTATGTGACGAGAAAAATGTGGAGATGATGGCCAAGATACGCCCCATCTTCGCTGAATGGTACAACGATGCCAACAACGACGAAGATCCGAATACATGCCTTTTGCGCATTCGGTTAACAAAGGGCCTGTGGAATGACGCTCACAAAGGGATTAGAAATGAAATAGATTTTGTGAATAAGACAGCAGATTAAGCATGATTTTCGTTACGCTTTATTTCCAAACACACTCTTGACAAACAAATCAGACATAATCTCGTAATAGACAAAAAGAGAGGTTCTTGTAGATGATAACAATGCTGAAAAGTATGCGGATGCGTAAAAACGGAATTCCTGATGATGTACTGCCTGTATTTGAGGATATTGTGCAAACATATAAAGGGGATGAATGCGAAGAGAAATTCATGAAAGCGATGGAGGAGCAGCTCACAAAAGAGCAACGCTTCCGGCTGTGCGAGCAAAATGGAAGCTGCAAAGGCACCGGGTACGATAAAGAACGCAGAGCCTTCGCACTGGAACATGCTAACAAGCCTCTTGCCGAAAGGCTGGAATTATTCACAAGTACCTTTGGCGGAAAAGCCGTTTTAAATGACGATCATACCATCACGGTCACTTTTGCCTGCAATCATGGATACTACAAGCATGCACCAAAAGGAAAGTTTCGTTTTCCGGAATCTATAGAAACATATTTTGAAAGATGCGCAGGAGGGCGTTTGTACGAGTACCAGAAAGCTTTGGGAATAAAACTGAAGATTCAGTCCGTTGATGTGTCTCCCCTCAACGAAAATATTGGAAATCCCGTTGTATTTACGTTTGCGGTCGTGGAGTCATAGGATAATATCATACCGTATAGAGCCACGAATGGATTTCACATCCTCAATTTGCAGTTTTTCTGCGATTGTGTGTTATATCGAAAATATTGAAGCCGGCGGATAAGGATTCCATGAGAATTCAGTCCGTCGGATTTTTTACAGAAGAAGCTTGAAAATGGAATAAACAACGAGTGTTTTACAGAACGAATTTATTCCGGCCTTAAAAGCGACAAAAATCCAAAAATATATTGACAAACTATGAATTTTTCCGTATATTAGTTTCATTGCGTTTGCATCTAAAAAAGGCCGGAAGACGGCTATATAAAAGCGGCGCCGCTTCCTTGCCGCGGGTTCTTTTTTGAATTCCGTGTATAATCCTTTGCGGGGGGCAATTAATAACAGCAGCGCCGGGTTATTTGCGAATAACAAGAGAAACACGCAGCTAACTTCAGCGGCGGCAGAAGAAGTTTTGGATTACTCTAAAGCTCAGGTGCCGACCGCTACCGCAAAGGGGATGCATTTATGACAAGTTCAATCATTGCGCTCAAAAACATCTCAGTTTCTTATGACGGAGAGCAGGTGCTGAAGAATTTCAATCTCACGATACGGGATGGGGAGTTCGTCACGCTGCTGGGCCCGTCGGGGTGCGGAAAGACCACGGTCCTTCGCGCCATCGGCGGTTTTGTCTCACCGGAAACCGGCGATGTTTTTTTTAATGAGCGGAAAATCAACGAGCTGCCGCCGCATAAGCGAGCGGTTAACACCATCTTCCAGAAATACGCGCTGTTTCCGCATTTGAATGTGTATGACAATGTGGCCTTCGGCATGCGTATTAAGGGGAAGAGCAATGCCGAGGTAAAAAAAACGGTTACGGAGATGCTGGAGCTTGTGAACCTGACAGGGTACTCCCATCGGGGTATTTCCCAGCTTTCCGGCGGGCAGCAGCAGCGAGTAGCCATTGCGAGGGCCCTGGCCAATGACCCGAAGGTGCTGCTTCTCGACGAGCCGCTGGGGGCGCTGGACCTGAAGCTGCGCAAGGACATGCAGGTGGAGCTGAAAAAAATCCAGCAGCAGACCGGCATCACATTTATTTTTGTTACCCATGACCAGGAAGAGGCCCTTTCCATGTCCGACACCGTTGTGGTGATGGACAAGGGAGAGATACAGCAGATCGGTTCGCCCACCGATATTTACAACGAGCCGGAAAACGCCTTTGTAGCCGACTTTATCGGGGAGTCCAACATCCTGGACGGTCTGATGCTGGAGGACTTCAAGGTGCGCTTTGCAGGGCATGTTTTTGAATGCCTCGACCGGGGCTTTGGTAAGAATAAGCCGGTGGATGTGGTCATCCGCCCCGAGGACATCGACGTTGTCAGTCCCGACGCGTCCTTGATTGTGGGTGAGGTGACGGGTGTCACCTTTAAGGGCATGCATTATGAGTTTATCATCGATATCGATGGCTTTAAATGGCTGATCCAGTCCACGGATTTTCAGGAGCTGGGCAGCACGGTGGGGCTGTCCCTGATGCCGGACGACATCCATGTCATGAACAAGTCGGAATACTCCGGCACCTTCGGCGATTACAGCACCTTCAGCGATGAGATGGAGGAGGACATGTTGCTGGAAGAGACCGCGGAAATCGGGGAGGGCGGCGATGAAAACTAAATCAAAGCTCCTGACTGCCCCCTATTCGATATGGATGGTGGTCTTCATTGTCATCCCCATGATTCTGGTGGCGTACTTTGCCTTTACCGATAAGCAGGGCAGCTTTACCATTGACAATGTCATACGGGTGGGGCAGTATTCCAATGTGTTTCTGCGCTCCATCTGGCTGGGGCTGCTGGCAACGGCCATCTCCCTGCTGTTGGGGTACCCGTTTGCCTACATTCTCTCCAAGACCAGCTTTAAAACGCAGAATGTCATGATCATGCTGGTGATGCTGCCGATGTGGATGAACTTTCTGCTAAGGACCTATTCATGGATGACCCTGCTTGAAAACAACGGCCTCATCAACAATATGCTGGCGGCCCTGGGGCTGCCGCGGCTGCAGCTGATCAACACGCCCGGCGCGGTGGTGCTGGGCATGGTCTACAATTATATCCCTTATATGATTCTGCCACTTTACAATGTGCTGACAAAGATGGACGGAAGCGTCATTGAAGCCGCGCAGGATCTGGGCGCCGATTATAAAAAGGTTTTTCTGAAAGTCGTGCTGCCCATGAGTATGCCCGGTGTGATCTCCGGCATCACAATGGTGTTTGTGCCGGCGGTGAGTACCTTTATCATCTCCAAAATGCTGGGGGGCGGGGCAAACCTGCTCATCGGCGACCTCATCGACATGCAGTTTTTGGGCAGTGCCTATAACCCGAATCTCGGCTCGGCCATTTCGCTGGTGCTGATGGTCATCATCCTGATTTGCATGGGCATCATGAACCAGTTTGACGACGGAGAGGCGAACGAGGGAGGTATACTGATATGAAAATTGGTTCAAAAATCTATACCGCTTTGATTTTTTT
>Ga0153939_1000360_pt1 | contig 16660 bp, 17 predicted proteins | sample TSNJ023MetaG_FD_104734 | JGI IMG/M metagenome (GOLD analysis project Ga0153939, IMG submission 104734) | Attine ant fungus gardens microbial communities from New Jersey, USA - TSNJ023 MetaG | ecosystem: Host-associated > Fungi > Mycelium > Unclassified | place: USA: New Jersey, Brendan T. Byrne... | reverse complement strand
GCCCGGCTCCGATGAAGGTGTCAACGCCTAAAACCAAAAGGCACACCAAAACCGCTGCATTACCGCCGAGAGCAAAGCCAACCCTTTTCCTTGTCCAGCAGATAAACCAGCTACCGCAAGCACTAAGACAACCGCCGCCGCAGCGGTGGTTACCCGATCCAAGCGATAAAATCATATCAGCCCCAGCCCTTGATTCTGTAATACAATTCACCCGCCGGGAGCTGCGGTCGGCCGCGCCGAAACGTATTACATATCATTTTGGCCGTTCCGTTCCTCGGATTATTGAAAAGATTGAAAACGCTATTGCGTTTCCAACTTTGCAACAATCCTGCGGTACTCACTGGCTTCTGTTTTTCTAGTAATCTCAGGGCGTTTTCTTCACAAGGAAGGATGTTGAAAACAAGACTGATGTTGAAAGTTTTTGGGGTTATGCTCCAGCGTTCAGATTGTTTTCGGGCGCAGTTCTCCCGCAAAAGGGGAGAACGCATTTTTTATCATGCCCCATGCGACGAGTTGCCCCCGTAACGCCTGCCACCGCACGCAGAACCTCGCGCCTGTTCCGTCCAACGCTCTAACGGTTCCACGCTCCACACCGGAACGCACCTCCAGCCTAATTCATATACAGGTCAGGCAAACCCTGTTAAACGTGCTGCCCTTATGCGGTGGCAAGAACAGCACGCAGCGGATTTTTTGCATGGGCTCCGCTTCAACCAACACCGATGCACAGGCAGCCAGAGGCCGGGGGCTCGGTTCGCCACACCCCGCATTCAATATCACCGCAAAAGGCTGTGCCCTCCATGCGGCGCGGCGGTTTCCCGCCTTTGTAGGTTTTCATGGAATAACGCCCGTTTCCAGCTTCCTATGTACTTCCCGGCATAGCATAGCTTGTCCCCAAAATTCTGAAAGGCTGGAAACACCCGTTTTTCCTTAAAAAAGGCAACAACTAACTAGGCCAAACACACCCTGCTTTTTTGAAAAGCACAGCAGGGCCGTTTAGCTTGTCCCTAAAAAGGCAACAATTAACCAGGCCAAACGCACTCCGCTTTTTAAAAAATATGTAAAAACGTGTCGTTTAGCTTGATCTATTCAGTTGTCATTTATATCCAGCGCAACCGCGCTTGATAGCATAATAAAGCGGATTTCTCGGCATTTTGTACAACAAAAAAGGCTGTTACCCATTATCCCGGTAACAGCCTGTACATTCTAGCTTCGCCTATATTTTGGGGGTTGACTTGCGCCCAAATTTCAACTATACTATTTATACACGTTATGCTGTTACTTGGTTTAACAGGATAACTTTTGGCGCTGTTAGTGTAGATAACAGTTCCGGCCTCCGCCGAAGCACTCCAATGCTTTGGCGGAAAACCCTTGTTGATATTGTAGCTGTAAAATGTTGCTTTGTCAACACGTTCCATATCAACAAGGTTCCATTAACTTCTGGATAGCCGCCCTGTGTTTGCAGGGCGGCTATCTTGTTTCCATTCAGTTTCCATTTTGTAATACTATATTTTTCTATTTTTTTTGACATTTATATCCTATTATGCTACTATGTTATCATGAAAAGTTAATAAAACCACTTATAACCTGTCCCGATGCAGCGAACACCGGGACAGGCGTGCGCCCCCAGATGAATGTCCAACCATCCATCTAAAGACTGATAAGTGGCTCACTTATTATACCAAAAGTGAGTTGTGGCAACAAGCCTTTAGATGTAGTTATGCGTCTATTGGCTTTTTTCATGCCTTAAAAGCTGATTTAAGAAGGAGGTAGAAACATGTCGGAACTTGGACAGGGGGCTTTACAGGTCACGTTTAAAGGCGCTGAACTGACCCTGGATGTGCTGGTGAAGGTGTTTGCCGCGATTCTGCGGGAGCTCGGCAAGAGGGACCAGAACATACAGCATGGAATACAGTCCCTAAAATCACTGACCGCGCAAGGGAACCAGCTTACCCCGGTGAACATCCAGGAACGCGATTTGCTGAAGGTCGCAAACGATTTGAAAAAGTACCAGGTCGATTTCAGCGTCATGAAAAATGAAAGCGGCACGGAACACACGTTATTTTTCAAGGCGAAGGACGCGGCGGTGATCGAACACGCCTTGCGGCAGTATCTCGACGCCTCGCTTTTGGGAGTGGCTAAGGAACCGGGCAAGGAATTGACAGTCACCGCGAAGGACGCGGAGGACGCCGCCCGATCCTTCGTGAAGGAGAACGGCAAAGCGCCGGAGGCCGGGACGGATTTCGGGGGAATTATCGAGATCACCGCAAAAACGGCAACCTACTCAAAAGAGGACACAAACAACCATCTGGACTACCTGGTCAGCGGAAAGCGGCCTGTGGCCCCGTATAGCCCAACCGTCAAAACGGAGGTAACAAAAGAATTTTTCTATGACCGGCAGGAGTATGAAAACAGGGTAGAGGAATTGAAAAATACCCCGCAGCGCCAGGGGGGAATTGTAAGCGGAAAAGAAACCGTTTTTTCCGTTGTTTGCGAGGAAACGACCAGGCAGGAAGCCCTCCGGCTGGAAAAGACACCTGTTAAGGAAGCCGAAAAGCCCGATACACAGCGAAAACAGGGGCAAAATACCCCCGGCAGGGAAGCCGCCGCAAATGGAAAGGGCAACGCCGTTCAGGATTTCTTGAAGGAAAAGAAGAAACAGGCTGATCTGTTCAACAGCAAATTGCCGAAGCAAGGCCCCTCCAAGGCGCGAAGCCAGGGGATAGGCAGATGAAGCGGAAAAAGTGGGCGGCCCTGTTTTGCGCCCTGACGGCGCTTGCTTTTTTAGCCGGGAACCACATTGCCGCCCTGTACCAAAACAGCGCCGGGAATATTTTGGAGCGGACGCAATACGTCTTTTCTAAAAATTTCCTTTCGTTCTCCTTTTCCCTAAACAAGTACGCGCTGCTGGGCGGGCTGCTGGGTGTCATCTTCTTTTGGGCCTTTTGGTTTTACAACTTTGGGCGCAGGGGCAACGCAAGGCCGGGGGAAGAACACGGCAGCGCGAAATGGGGCAAGCCAGAGGACGCAAGGCCCTTCCAGTCCCCGGACCAATACGGGAATATCATCCTGTCAAAAAACACCGGCCTGGCCTTGTCCAACAAGGGAAAGGACTACAAGTACCACACCAACAAAAATATTCTGGTGATCGGCGGCTCCGGCTCCGGCAAGACATTATTTTTTGTGGAGCCAAATATCCTTCAACTCCACTCCTGCTATATCGTCACCGACCCAAAGGGGACCAGCCTTTCAAGGGTGGGGGACGCGCTGAAAAGCGCCGGGTACGAGATCAAGTGCTTTAACACGGTGGATTTAAAGCGGTCCATGCGCTACAACCCCCTGGAATACGCGAAAACGGAGCAGGATATTTTAAAGCTGGTTGACGCCTTGATGCTCAACACAACCTCCCCGGACAGCCGCAGCAGCGAACAGTTTTGGCAGGACGCCGAAAAGCTGTTGTATACGGGCATTATCGCCTTCATCGTGTTTGACCTGCCGGACGAAATTCCAAAGAACTTCAATACGTTTTTGGAGTTGCTTGGCGCCGTGAAGGTTTCGGAGGACAGGCCGGAGGAAAAAAACGCGATGGACGTCATGTTTGAAGATTTGCTGGAAACCAAGGGGGAAACCTTCTCCCACAGGTGCTACAGCGGTTTCCGAAAGGCGCACCCGAAAACGGCGACGGGAATCATCATATCCGCCTGCGCCCGGCTCATGCCCTTCTATATCTCCGATCTGCGCGGCCTGTTTGAGTATGACGAAATGGAACTGGACAAAATAGGGAACCAAAAAACGGCGCATTTCCTGATCGTGGACGACACAGACACCACCTTTAATTTCATGGTGGGCCTGTTGTATTCCCAAATGCTGACCCGCATGATACGCAACGCCGACAACAGCGGCGGCTCCCTTCCGATACATACGCGCATGATTATGGACGAGGCCGCGAATATCGCGCAAATACGGAATCTGGAAAAGGTCACGGGCCAGATTCGCAGCCGGGAGATCTCCGCTTGCCTGATCTACCAGAACCCGGAACAGCTAAAGGCGCTGTACAAGGAAAAGGCCGCCGTCATTTCCGGCAACTTCGATACCACGCTTTTCCTGGGTTCGGAGGAACCGGGCGTTGGAAAACTGATTTCGGAAAAGATCGGGGACGAGACGGTCAGCTACACGACGCAAAGCGACGCCAGGGGAAGAAACCGGACCTATACGCAAAGCGAGGGGATCGCCAAACGGCGGCTGCTGGCCCCGGAGGAAGTGCGGAAGCTTCCCGCCGACGAGTGCATCGTTTTTATCAAGGGGCTTGCGCCCATCCGGGACAAAAAATACACGCTGGGAAGTCACCCGCGCTATCGGGAATCCGCCAAATTCGATGTATTCACCGAAAATACCACGGCGGGGCGCTTGCCCCATCCGGCTGCGGAACCCATATGGGGGGAAGCCCAGGGCAAAGAGGACACGCCGGAATATGCGGCGCAAACACAAACATATTCCGATGGAATACATATCGACATCAAGTTTTAGAAGTGAGGTGGTCTTTTGACAAGGAAAAAGATTGTAATTGCGGCTCTGGCGGTTGTGGCCGTGGTCCTGGCGGTGCTTATCGGCGTCACGCTCGGCAGACAGTCCGGCGGCGGAGCCGCGCCCGGTGAGCAGGGCGGTGGCGCTTACCAGGATTCCGATGTGCTGGAATCCCCGGAGGGGGCCGAACCGCAAGCTGCAGCATCCGAAAGCGGAGCGGAACAGTCCAGCCAGGTGGAGCTTCCCATCGACAGCCGGATTCTCGGCAAGTGGGAAGATCAGGACATGGGGACACGCCAATACAATTGTTATTTTGAGTTCTTGCCCGATGGGTCATTATTAGTAACGACATACAGGCTGCACGACAAGGACTATCCCGAAAACTGGTACGACCGCACCCACGAGTACTATTTCGACACCTGGCGGGGACAGGAGGTGCTGGAAAGCGGCTATTTTATGGGATTTGAGCACCACCGGGTCGAGTTCTACGAGATCGACGGACGCCAGGCTATGGACGTCATCACCATCAGGGAGGACAACACGGAATATATTACTTTTACGCTGCTAAAAATTGAGGAGTGAATTTGATGAAATTTCTATCAAGCCCATTAACGACAGGTGGCGCTGACCTGACCGTATTTACCACGATGATGGACCTGTTCTCCAAGGGCGTCGGCGCTCTCGGCATGATTTATTGTGTTGTCGGCATGATGAGCATTGCCAGGGGGTACAAGGACCACGCCGGGGCCGACATGAACACCGGCATCAGCCAGATTGTCAGCGGCGCGATCTACATTCTCGCAGCGGTGACGCTAAAAACCATCACGCTTGCCTAGGGGGTGACGCTATGTTTTGGGATGACGAGTTCATGCTGCAACTGATCGTGGCCATTCTAAACCGGATTCAAAGCCTGGGCGTGACCGCCCTGGGCTACTCGGAGGTCATCAACCCCCATGTGCTGGATCCGCTGGACAATGTGGTGACCTACGGCGTGAAGCCGCTGGCAAGTGTATTGTTCTCCTTGTTCGCCGTGATGCAGATGTACAAGGCCGTTTCCTATCTGAACGACGTGGGCGCTCCCCAGGGCGGCTCCGCCCGGCTGGAAACCATGGGCGTCAACCTGGCAAAGATCGGGTTTGTCTATTGGGTCATCACCAGCATGTCGGACTTCATGTGGGGGGTGGTGTCGGCGGGGGACTGGCTCATTGGAAAGATCACCCTTCACGCCACCTACAGCAATGCCCTGGACTTCGCCAACTTAGAAGATAGCATCCGCAGAATACTGGATGATGAAAACGTTTTCGAGCAGTTCTTTGAAATGCAGGGGGCACTAATGAATACGCAGATGGTGGATATCCTGCTGATGATCTGCACAGTTGTCATTTTCGTGCTGTTCTACGCCCGGATGCTGCAAATTTACGTCATGGTCGCCATATCCCCCATCCCGATTGTCACGCTGATACACGACGAGCACAAGCAGATTGGGATCTCCTTCATCAAGTCCTTCGCGGCGGCGGTGCTGCAAGGGGCCGTTATGCTGCTGATCATCTATATCTACGGCAGCGTGGTAAAATACAGCGCGACAACCGCCACCTCATTAACCGGGATGATCTGGCACGGCGTCGGATATGCTATCCTCCTGGTCGTCGCTTTGATTACGTCCGGACCGCTTGCCAAAAGAATTGTAAACGCAATGTAGAAAGGAAAGGTTATTGTTATGAGGTTTTTTAAAAATTCATTTCGAAACGTGCGCATGGGGAATATCGGAAGAACAATATTAATCGTTGCCGTCTCCCTGTTCATTGTTGCCGCTATTGTATATTTGTTTTTTTTCTAAAAAAGGATGGGATAAATATGGGCATGAGCTTTACCCTTAAAAAAATCTATAAGGACTTGATATTGGACGAATCCAAAGCGGTGCATCTAATCGATCCGGAAAATGAGTACGTGGACGGGGCCGCTTCCTCGGCATCCAAGATGTGGAAGAATGCGAATGCTGTAGTACTCGGCAAGCCTGGGGGGCATACGCCACGGGAAGGACGGAAAAATGGCGATTGAAGTACCTGTAAGGAAAGAGATATCGACATTTGAAAGCCGCCCGGCCTTTGGCCTGACGGTCCGGCAGTTGGTTAGCTTCGGCGTTGCCCTGCCCCTGGGCGCAGTTGCCTATGTTTTATTCATGCTTTTGCTCAGTCACAAAGCCGCCAGTTCCATAACCATGCTGATCGTCGCTCCGATTTTCGCCATCGGGCTTGTCAAGATCAAAGGGTATCCCCTGGAAAAATACATTGCCATCGTGTGGGCGCACCGCTTCACCGAACAAAGGACGCTCTACAAGACCGAAAACGCCGTTGTCCTGTATCTGTCCGAGGAAGAATACCGGGACGATCTTTCAAAAAAATTCCTTTCCCGCGCCGGGAGAGAAGCAAAACCGGGAGAGGAACCAACGGTTTCACGTATGTGGGACAAAAAATTGGGGGGGAAAGCCGTTCAGCTTGCGAAAAAGGAATGCGCGGCGGAGGCTGTCAGCCACAAAAAGCGCCTAAAGGCGCGGCAAAAGGCAGATGCCGGACGGAAAGGGGGCACAGACAATGGGACTGTTCACTAAAACAGGCGAACCGAAATTGAAGAAAAAGGAACGCCAGGAAGCCCAAAGGGATTTACAGGAGAAGGAGCGTTCCCTCAAAGAAGAAATTAAAAATATGGAAAAGGTTTCCCAGCTAAACGAACAGTTGGAGTATGAATACACAAAGCCGAAAAAATCGAGTACCATCGGCGTGTTGCGCTACAATTCCATGTACGAGGACGGACTTTGTGAGGTCTGCGCCAACGTTTATTCTTTCACAGTCGCCTTTTCCAATATCTCCTATCAAATCGCCGGGGACGAGGAACAGGCCCGGATATTCACAAAATACTGCGAACTGCTGAATTACTTCCCCCACACCGTCAATGTGCAAATCACCATCCGCAACTATTACCGGGACAATGAGGTGTTCTTTGACAGTATCAGTATGCCGCTTGGGGGGAACTACGACACCTACGCCAAAGAGATCAATATGATGCTGGCCGACAAGGCCACGCATGGGGACAACAGCCTGATCGCCGCCAATTACATCACCGTGACCTTTGCGTCCGGAAACCTAAAGGAAGCCCTGGCGTTGAGCGCCAGCATCAAGGCCGAACTCCGAAAATACTTCAAAGCCATCAAATGCGGCTATCAGTTTCTTTCCGGCGTGGAACGGGTTAAGCTACTGGCCTCCTATTTCCAGGGGAACTACTTTAACTTCAACTACAACCATCTGCTGGCAAGCGGCCTGACAACCAAAAGCTATATCGCGCCGGAGGCATTTGACTTCAAGCCGGACAATTATTATTCCTTTTCCGGCGGCGGGCAAAAAAAATACGGCCAGACCATCATCCTGAAGGACCTCCCCCCCAATATGGCCGACAACCTGATCGCCACGCTGACGGACACCAAATGCGAATTGACCTTTAACATCTTTATCCGGCCCATCCGGCAGGAAGCATCTTTGCTGCTGGTAAAAAACCAACGCGCGAAAATGGACATGCAGGCAACCCAAATCCAAGAGAAAAATTTGCAGCGCGTGGGAAATATGGGGATGCTCCCCTTTGAACTGCGGTCCTCCATGGAGGATGCGGACAACCTGTTACACGATATGGAGAAGCGGAACCAGCGCCTTTTCCGCGTCACCCTCTTACTGTATACCACGGCGGACAGCGAAGAAAAGCTTTCGGAAAATATTTTTCGCCTGAAAGCCTCCGCCCGGAAATGCAATTGTGACTTTGTGGACCTTCCGGAGCAGCAAGAATCCGCTCTCAATTCCATTTTGCCCATCGGGGCCTGTTACATCGACGTGGAGCGCAACCTTACTACCGTGAACACCGCCATTTTCATGCCCTTTACCACCCAGGAGGTACAGCACGAGGGCGGCATATATTACGGGCAAAACGCAATCACCAACAATCTGCTGATCGTCAACCGGGACAATATCAAAAACGGAAACTGCGTCATTTTGGGTGTGTCGGGCGGGGGCAAGTCTTTTAAGGGCAAGGAGGAAATCTCACAGGTGTTGGTGAAGTATCCGAATGACCGCGTCATCGTCATCGACCCCGAAAATGAATTTTCGACGCTTGGAAACCTGATGGGGGGGGAGATCATAGAGATATCCGCCGGAAGCTCCACGCACCTGAACCCGTTTGACATGAATATTTCTTATGGCGACGGGGAAAACCCCCTTCTCCGAAAAGGCGAATTTATTTTGAGCGTGTGCGAAACCGTGCTGGGGGCGCTGTCCCCCATGGAGAAGTCGCTTCTCGACAAGACCATGCGGATTGTCTATGAGCCGTTTTTTAAGGAACAGATGAAAGCGGAACACACACCCACGCTCAAAGAATTGTGCGCCGTTCTCACAAAAATGGAGGAACCGGAGGCCAAAAGGCTCGCGGCCTCCCTTGACCTGTATACCAACGGCTCCCTTTCGGCCTTCGCTCACCAGACGAACGTCAATATGCAAAACAGGTTCACGGTGTTTAACACCTTCAAGCTGGGCGGACAACTGAAAACCCTTGGCATGATGATTGTCATTGATTACCTCTGGAACAAGGTTTATGAGCATTGGCAAAAGGGAATCCGGACATGGATTTACGTGGATGAAATGCAGGTTTTCTTTGATTCGGCAACCAGCAGCCGCTACTTTTCCGACATTTGGGCCAGGTTCAGAAAGCGCAATGCCTACGCCACCGGACTGACCCAAAACGTCCAGCGGATTATTGCCAACGAAGATGTAAAGCACGTATTGTCCAACAGCGAATTTATTATCATGCTGGACCAGGCGAAGGGTGACCGGGAAGCGTTGACGGAGATATTGGAGATTTCCGAGGACCAGCAGGATTACATCACAAATTCCGACGTGGGGCAGGGCCTCTTGCGCGTCGGCAGCGCCATTATTCCCTTTGTGGACGAATTTCCAAAGGATACGGAATTGTACAGGGTAATGAGTACGAAGCCCTCCGACATGATCTTTGAGAATTAACCGATTAGGGCGGTGACTTTATGGAAAAGCTACGCATCCGGTTCGGCCAAAGCGATGAAGATTCGGCTGTGCGCCTTACCGATAAAGAACCGCCTTTCTCTGACGAAATGCGGCACGACAGCAAAATCCGTTTTGATACAAACCGCTTCCGTGAAGAAGATTTACAGGGCATAATGAAACCCAAAGGCAAGGTTTCCGGCGACGCCGGGAGCAACGGCAAAGTCAGGGGCAGGGGCAAGTCTGGGGCCAACGGCAAAGCCGGGGCCGCCGGCAGAGCCGGGGCCAACGGCAAGGCCGAGGCAACCGGCAAGGCCGGGGCCAACGGCAAGGCCGAGGCAACCGGCAAGGCCGGGGCCAACGGCAGGGTCGAGGCAACCGGCAAGGCCGGGGCAACCGGAAAAACCAGGATCACCGGCAGGGCCGGTAAAGCGGTTTTGGGTACGGTTCGCAAAGGCGCAGCCGCCGCAAGCGGTTTACACCGCATGTCTAACGAGGATTTGCAGCGCGAAGAAAAGGAAAACCCGGGACCGCGCGCAATTTCCGAAGGCAAAACCGCCGTTGTCCGCACGAAACGGGTAATCACCACCGGCGTCAGAACCACAAAAGGCGCCGTTAAGTACGCCAGGTACGCCAAAAAAACCGCCGACACCGCCGTCAAAACTTCAAGGGCTGTATCCACGATATCCAGGACAGTCGCTAAATTAGCACAGCAAGCGGCCTCCGTAGCCGGAAAGGCGGTTTCCAATCCTTATGTTTTGCTTGCCGTTGCGATTATCCTTCTTGTTATCGCCATTATTTTAGTCATTATGCAAATAAACACCTTTTTCCAGTCTACGCCTAAAAATTTGATGGGCGACGAGTTGTACGACGAGATACAGGCGTATTTGTTCGAAAAGGACGCTGCGGTTATCCTGGAATTTGAGGAATACGAAGATAACTATGGGGGTGATTACGACAAAATCAGGAAGGTACAGGAAATTTACCCGGCGACGTCCATCGGACTGATGTCTGCCTATCTCGTCGCAAAATACCAGGGCGGGCTTACCCTGGAGCTCGCCAAAATGGAAATAGATGAGATCCACGGGCAATTGTATTACATAGAGGATGATATCACCGTCAATTCCGACGACGAAATCATTCTTACCGTAACGCTGAAAGGGCAGACCCTACAGCAATACTTTGACACAAATATCGACGATATGCTGACGCAAAGCCAAAAACAAAGCTACGACTGGCTCCTGTACGTTTCTGAAATCAACTTGGCGTCCGGCGCGTTCGGGCATCCCTTTGCGGATGGAAACTGGCGTTCGCACACCACGGACGAATACGGAGAAAGAACGAGTCCGACAACCGGCGTACACGAATTTCACACCGGATTGGATATAGCGTATCCCGCCGGGACGCCGATATTAAACGTAATCAGCGGAACGGTCGTTGAGGCAAAGGCTTCCGGCGGCGATTACGGCCTCACCGTTGTTGTGGAGAGCGCCGACGGGCGATATAAAGTGAGATATGCGCACATGAGCAAAATTTTAGTAATGAAGGGGGATTCTGTTCAGAAAGGGGAAAATGTCGGCCTTGTGGGGAATACAGGCTACAGCACAGGCCCCCACTTGCATATAGAGATTTTTGACAACGGAGTACGGAAAAATCCCAGAGAGTATTTGCCGATGTAACGTTCTGATCGCAAATTCAATCTCATATGTGCTATAATTATCTCGTTCACTTCTTTTTACCAAATAATGAGCACGAATCCGCCCTTTTAGATGGGCGGATTCGTGTTTTTCCTATAAATTGGATGGTGTAATACAATTTGTCCTTCAGGAGCCGTGGCAGCAACAAGGGAAATGTATTACACCGTCCGATGTAATACACTTTCTGATCAATGCTGCGGCAGTTGCATATTTTTTAATTTTGGGATATACTAAGGATATACAAATGATCGGAAAGGAGAATTTTATTATGCAGACAACAATAGTGAAATGGGGCAATTCGCAAGGAATCAGGCTCCCTAAATTTTTGTTGGATAGCGTGAATTTGACAGACAATGACACGGTTGAAGTCACCGCAACAGATGACACGATCATCATAAAAAAATCAGAGAGCAAAAGGAAACGCGAGACTATTCAGGAGATTTTTGCCGATTATGATGGGGGATTTTTTCAGACCGAAGAAATCGATTGGGGTAAACCGCAGGGCAATGAAATATGGTAAAACAAGGAGATATCATCAAGCTTGATCTTTCACCAACAGTTGGCCACGAGCAGAGCGGCTATCGCCCTGTTGTAGTTGTTTCCAATGATTTTGTCATGGCACAAACAAACATGGTCTATATCGCGCCCATCACCAATACGATACGGCAATTCCCGCTCCATGTTGAGTTGGACGACCGGACAAAGACAATGGGTGAAATCCTTTGCGAACAGATTAAGGCAGTTGATTTGAGCGCCCGAAAATTTACGCCTGTAGAACACATACCAGATGATATCCTTAAAAGGGTTTTGGATCGTATTATTGGATGTTTTGATGCATAGGGAAAGACCAGGCGGCAACTGCCGCCTGGTCTTTATCCAGCGCCGCGCTTTTCCTGTATTCACCTTCCTAAATCCATATCCCTATAGCGGCCCTGATCCCTCTCCTGGCCCTGATCCTTGTAGATCAGCAATCTTTCTATCAGCTTTTTGCTGTCCTTGACAGCCAGGGACCTCTCCGCCAGTTCCATGCTTTTCCACTGCAACCCTGACTTCTCCTGCCGCAACGCCTCCATCCGCTCCCTCTGACGCTCCGGTGTCACCGACGCCGGGTCTATCCCCAGCCTTTGCAACTCCCTTTCGCTTCCCGCCAGCGCTTGCAGTTCCAGGCTGTATTTTTGTTCCACCTTCTTTTTCCGGAATATCCCGGCTTTCTCCACCGCCTCCCTGTATTGCAAGTGCTTGTTATAGATTTCCAGAGCGCCCAGCGTACCCGCGATCTCGTCTATTTCCCTGGTGAGCGGATCGATCCGGTCGCCCAGCGCGTCAAGCTCCCGCCGGTACTCCCCTGTACGGCGGTCAAAATCGCTGTAGCTTTGGATGCCCTCCTGCCGGATGACGCGCAAGGCTCCCGCCATGGCCTGGATGTTTTCAAGCTGGTGTTTCCGCAATTCAATGACGGCCCTCTTGTCCAAGGGCAGGGGGAAGCCCCGCACAGCCGCCACAGCACCCCGCATTTGCGCTCTTTGAGGACGCGCGGGGGTAGTTTCCCCTTCTTTCCCTTCCCGCGCCTCTGAGGGTCTTTCAAACCGCTCTGGGGCGCTTTCCTTTTCCTTTTCTCTGCCCTGGTAGTATTGGGACAGCTCGCTCCCCTTGATTTCCCGGCTTTCCAGCCCGTTCCACCCGTACAGCATATAGCTCTTGTCGGGGTCGATAAAGGCGCTCAGCGTATTATCGCCCTTGTACCATGCGGCATGGGCGTAATCAATCCAGACATATTCCTTGGAGTAGGGCACCTTCGTCCAGTAGCTTTGATAGGCGTCATTCCCCGCCTTAACCAGCTTCTTGTTCAGCGTAATGTGGTGAAGCTCCCTGCCGCTCCCAATGAGCCGCTCCTGTATCCCCTCAAACGAATAGGCTTGCCCCAGGCTCCTTCCGTTCGCGCGGCTCCAACGCTCCTTCCCCTCGATGCGGTACCGCAAGTACCGCCCTCGTTCCTCCACCTCCACGCCCAGGCCCTTTAGGTTGGCCTGAAAATCCGCAAAGGTTTTGGTGCCTGTGTCCTGGATGGCCCTCTCAATATTCTGCTCAATCTCCGATTTCCAGCTTGTCCCGTTGTTCCGGGTCTGCCATTCTTTGTAGCTTTTTCCCCTGCCCTGTGGGTTTTCGATGACCGATAACCCGTTTTCCTCGCACAGCCTGTCGCTGATCTCCCGGAACCGCTGCGCCGTCTTATACGGCTGGCTGTGAAATTTCTTCATCGTGTCCACGGAATAGGAATTGAAAATCACATGGTTGTGAACGTGCCCTTTGTCAACGTGCGTCGCAAGCACAAACTGGTGGTTCCCTCCCGTTACCTCCCGCGCCCATTCCTCCCCTATCGCGTGCGCTTCCTCCGGCGTAAGCTTATCCTCCGGGGCAAAGGACTGAATCATATGGAACGCCAATACATCCGTCCCGCCGATGTTGCTTTTATCCATGCCGCTGTTGCCGTTCACGTAGGCCCGCGCAAACAGGAAGTCATTGTTTGCGGTTTCCGGATTGCAACGAAAACCAGACACAAGCAGCTTGTCTTGTGTCTTTTCTTCGTTCATGATGTATTCTAGCGGCTTAGTAAGCCCAGTTTTGATAGCGTGGAATTTTGTAACCGCCATATCTCTTTTTCCAGCCTCTTTACTTCGTTTACCGATTCCGGGTCGATACTGCGTACCTCGTTGGCCCGCCGGGCGATCTGGTTGATGTTGTTCCCGATCCGGTTCAGCGCCACCGTTAATTCTTCAATCGCGGAGTAGTCGACGCTCACCACCTTGCCGGATAATAGCATCTGCCGGGCGTAGTTTGACACACTGCCCAAATTTGACCGCTCCGCGTTCTCCTGAATTTGCTCTTTTTCCTTTTCGGTGAGCATCAACAAAAGCTGCTTGTTCCGTTTCCTGTTCGCCATTTCTTTTTTCCTCGCCTTTTCGCTGCAAGCGGAGGGCATAGCGCAGCGTCTATAGGGGGTTCAGGGGGTTTCCCCCTGACAAGCAGAAAGTGTATATACACTTTCCATGCTTGCTTTCTTTTCCATACCCCTATTCTACCACGCAGCCCTTTCCCTTTCAAGCCCCTTCCTGCAAAAACAAAAAAAAGGTGTCCGGCCCAAAGGGCCGGACAATTGCAATTATAAATATAATACATTCTGGTGCGTCCGACCACCGAACAAAGAAACGTTTTTGTATTACAGATAGTTTCTGATTAATTCCCTAATTACTTGGCTGCGGGATTTTGGCCGGTTGTTAAGCAAGTAAGCGTCCAATTTGTAAATAGTATCATCCGTTAACTGAATAGTAGTTGCCCTTGTTTCCTCACCATCTTGCAAATCGCCGTCCCTCGGTCTGCCAACTTTCTTAGTATTTTCCTTTACGCTCCCTGTCTCTTGCGTCACTTTTGGGAAAATTTCGGCCTTTTTTTCCTGTTCCGAAACGGTTTCAACGGCCTGCGCTTGTTCCGCTCCCTTTTCCGTATTAAACAGACCAGAAGCCATCCCTTTTTTGCTGTCTATATTCCTAGCCATATTTTACACCTTCCTCTATTTTCTCTTGGGCGGCTCAATTCCCATGCGCCGCAACATTTCACGGATGAAATAATCATAATCATCCACCGCTATGCACTCTACTTTCATACGCTTGCGGTACTCAATAATAGGCATACAGGTAGACCGGGCATTTTGTACATGGATGTTATTCCGTATCATGGAACGGAACAATTTGGCTTGTAATGCCTCTTCTGCAAACTCAATATCTGCCTTGAAAGCCCGCAAAAGTATACTGCGGGTTTCTATCCTTGTAAGCAACATACCCAAAACTACCAAATCAGGATTGCTGTATTCTTTCACTTGCTCAATGACCGCCACAAGCTGGTCAACGCCCTGCAAACTGTCACGGTTCGGTTCCATGGGCACGATAACAAAGTTTGCAGCAGTTAACGCATTGGAGAGCATAACTCCCAGCCCAGGCGGGGTATCCAAAATTATAAAATCGTATTCATCCTGCAAAGGATCAAGTATATCCCGAATGTAGTATTCCCGCCCCGGATTTGCAAATTTTGTGTCTGCCTGTTTCAATAGGTAATCACCCGCGATAATGTCCATGTAATCCGTCTTTTGTATGGCCTCATGGGGGTCTATCGCGCGTTGTCCCCTCTTGTGTGCGGCTGCATCATCCATCAAGTCATACAATGTTGTATATCCTTCTATTTGTGCGCTGTAAGCGTCTGAGACGTTGCATTGGCCGTCTGCGTCTAAAATCAATACCCTATAGCCCATAAGCTTTAGCCCATAGCCTACCGCACTTGTGGTGGCTGTTTTCGCCACCCCGCCTTTTTGGTTCGCAAATGCTATTACCTTCGCCATTTTCAAGGACTCCTTTCCGGTGTAATACATTTCCCTCGCTGCTGCCCTGGCTCCTGAAGGCGGTAACGTATTACATAATTGTCTTATTTTTGCCGTCCGCTTTCTTCTCCTAATTCACGCTCTACAAATTTCTCTATATGCTGCGCTGCCCTGTTACCCAGCCTCTCCAAATCCTCTATAATGTTCCGCAAATTTGAGAAGTCACGCATACGCGCCATAGCTTTATAATAGCGGTCTGTTTCCTTCTCTATATCCTGCTGGATGCTGGAAAGCCGTTTTTTTGCCTTTGGGACTTCATCAACACAAAAATATACTAGGTTGTGCAACTTATCCGAAAAGCTTTTCCCCTCGTATCCCTCCACAATTTCAATAAATCGTGGGTCAAGCCGGATGGTCGTTAACTTCTTTTCAGCCATAAAACGTCTCCTTTTTGTATTGACTCATTTTAATATTTATACTTTTTTACATTATACCATTTAAACATTAATATTGCAATACTATTTTTATATTTAAATTCATTAATTTAAAAACATTTTATAATTAATTATATTTAAATATTAAAACATTTAAATGTTGTAATACAAATTCGTACCAATGCATGACTGATTTCGGAAAATGTATTACATTTGCAGGCGCCTGTTTTCAGTCATGCAATTTGCATTTTTACATTATACCATTTAAACATTAATATAGCAATATTACTTTTAATATTTAAATTTATTAATGTTTAAACGTTTTATAATTAATCATATTTAGATATTAAAACATTTATATTTTAAATTTCTGTAATACAAAAGCACACCCAGGATGCGCAGCTAATCGCAGAGAAATGTATTACATTAGCCGCTGCCCTGCCCGCCGCCACCTGGCCGGTGCCACCTGGCCGGTGCCGCCTGGCCGGTGCCGCCTGGCCGGTGCCGCCTGGCCGGTGCCGCCTGGCCGGTGCCGCCTGGCCGGTGCCGCCTGGCCGGTGCCGCCTGGCCGGTGCCGCCTGGCCGGTG
>Ga0153939_1000357_pt1 | contig 16730 bp, 19 predicted proteins | sample TSNJ023MetaG_FD_104734 | JGI IMG/M metagenome (GOLD analysis project Ga0153939, IMG submission 104734) | Attine ant fungus gardens microbial communities from New Jersey, USA - TSNJ023 MetaG | ecosystem: Host-associated > Fungi > Mycelium > Unclassified | place: USA: New Jersey, Brendan T. Byrne... | reverse complement strand
GGACGGGAGCGAAATGGTGGCGGAGTACGCGGGCAGCGGCAACATGACGGCGCGGTATCTGCGAGGGATCGGGCTGATTGCCCGGGAACAGGACGCGGCGCTGGGGCTGCAATACTACCTGCACAACGCCCACGGCGACGTGGTGGAGCGGACGGACCGGTACGGAACCACCCTAAAGCGCTACCGCTATGACGCCTTTGGCGTGGAAATAGACCCCGAGCCCCTGGACTCGAATCCTTTCCGCTATTGCGGGGAGTATTTTGATAAGGAGAGTGAGACGGTTTATCTTAGGGCGAGAAGCTACAGGCCGTCTACGGGTAGGTTTACAAGTGAGGATATTGCAAGGGATGGGATAAACTGGTATACTTATTGCGGGAATGATCCGGTTGGGTTTGTTGATCCGAGTGGGTTGGCGTTCGCACCGGCGGCTCCTGTTGTCGTCGAGGGATTGGATGTTCTTTTTAATCTGTTTATTTTGGCATTAGGTCTTGAGGCCGCATCATCAGGGCCAAAAGCGCAGCCTCTTGATCCTGGTATTTTTGGTGATGTGCTCGGAGATATTGCAATAGGAACGATTGGCGCCGTAGGCGGCGACAGCGTTTTGCAGATTACTAAATTTGTAAGTGATATCCAAACAAAAGCAAAAGACAATACGGAAAGATTCAAAGAGTCAAAGGGAAAATATCAGCTCGGTTTTATCTTTAATGGGGAGTTGATTCGCTCACATAAAAAACACGATATTATGGAGGCATATGGAATTTTAAGCACGGGGCAAATAGCAAGCGACGTTTTAGGAGGTGCATTGCCCCAGATAGCGTCTTTTCTGGGTATTGATGTAAGTAGTATTACTAATAAGGAATATAACGATTTTATAAATGACTTGCATTGGGGTGTATATACAAACAATCAAATGGACGCGAAGCTGCTCGCCGAAACGTTGGGTCTCGATCATCATGACGATGCTCCTTCACTGGGAAAATATGCAGAGATTCACGGTGACGGGCACTACCAGCATTACCATTCAAAGTTAAAGGGAGGGACATCTGTTCACATCTGGTATGGGGGAAAGAAATTGTTGAGATAGGGAGGCACCAGTATCCATGGCGAATACATTACGTGAATATGCGTTGGGCATAAAATTTAACAGAGGCAAAGAATTGTATGATAAATTCAACGATGATTTCATTTATGCAGATCAGTATACCGACGATCAATATGATTCCATGCTGGCGCTGCCGGGGATAATACCGGTTCCATGCTTAACGCAATTGGATAGAGACTTGATATCGCAACATTTCGTAGAGGAATTTGTTTTAAAGCATTATGGTCGAGACCCATCAATAAAAAAAATATTTAAAAAAATTTGTGGAAAAAATCCGGGGGAATATAATATACGCAGGTTTGCAGAAGAGACGAATTTTGAAAAGGAGCTTAGCTCTTATATTACGAATTACTTAATGCCCCAAGCCGCTCGATGGTGCGAAGAAAACGGTATTCCGTATATAGAGGACTAGTGTTTGAGTTGCAGATGAAAACCCATAAAGCATAGCGAATGGACCGACGCCGGATAATCTGTCTGGCGTCGGTTCTGCGTTTCCAATTCATTGACCATCTACTCCGGCGAGGGGCCGGCGGAAAACGCGGAGCTGCGGGTGGAGTACAGCTACGACGCGTGCGGCAACCGCACCGGCTTTGTGCTGCGCAAGGATAACACAGCGCAGCTTTCACAGAGCTACGCCTACGACGCTCAGAACCGCCTGTGGAAGGTCCGGCGCGGCGGTGTGCAGATCGCCGAATACGGCTACGACGCCAACGGCAACCGGGAGCTGCTGCGGTATCCGCAAAGCGGCCTGGAGACCCGGTACGGCTACAACGGCGCCAACCTGGTAAGCTGGCTGGAGCAAAGCAAGGACGGTCAGCCCCGGGCCCGCTGGGAGTACGAATACAACCTGGACGGAGGCCAGCGGGAGAAGCGCGACCGGGACGGCGCGACAAGCTACACCTACGACGCGCTGGGGCGCCTGAAGCGGGAGAGCCGCCCGGGCGGGGAGGTGGCGGAGTACACCTACGACCACTGCTCCAATGGATAAGGTAAGCGCCGAGCTCAAAGGTATCGGGCGCAATCTGAACCAATTGACCGCTCTGTGCAACATGGGGAGAATACAATGCCTTGACCTGTCATCGGTCAAGAAAGATTTCGGCGCTGTGTTCGATTCTCTCTATGACCTGATGGACAGGCGGTGAGGCTGTGGCTACCGTCACCGCTGTGCGTAACAAGACACAGAGCAGAACGGCGATGTCCAAAGTCATGCGGTATGTTTTGCAGGATAAAAAGACATTGCTGGAACAGGAGAAAAAGATGCGGCTTTTGTCCGGCAAGGACTGTCTGGTGGAAACCGCCTATCAGGAGTTTATGGCGATCAAACGGCAGTATGACAAGGAAAAAGGGCGATATTTCTATCAGTACATACAGTCGTTCCCGCCCGGAGAAAACGCATCGCCGGAGCAGATTCATCAGATGGGGCTGGAACTGGCGGAATATTTCAAAGGTTACGAGGTACTTGTGGCAACGCATATCGACCGTGACCATTGGCACAACCACTTGATTGTCAACTCCGTCAGCCATGAAACAGGATTAAAGCTGCAATTCGGAGAACAGGATTTGATACGGTTTCGGAATCTGTCCGACAGCATCTGCCGGGCGCATGGGCTGGATACGCTGGAGCCGTATCAAAAGCAGGAGGAGAAAAACCTCGGCCAGCGCGAATACAGAGCCGCCCTGCGGGGCGACAGTTGGAAGTTCAGACTGTCCTAGCGATAAGCTACCCAATTACAAAAGCCATCATAATTAAAATAAAAGGTTAAATAAAGCGAGCCGCTGGATTCAAATTGAATCCAGCGGCAGACTGTAGACGAAAAGGAGCTCATGCCACCGCTTGAGTTCCTTTTCGTCTACAGTCTGAGCAGAGCTGCCACGGCAGCTCTGCTTTTCCCTTTTGGAGCAAATAACGGTTTACCCGTTTGCGCAAAATACGTGAACGGGTAAACCGTTATAATTGGGTTTTCTGGAATATGTTGACTGTCTGATTGAGTTATGGTATACTGGATATATAAGGAAAAAGGCTCGTCTGGGCGAGGATAAACAGGACTTAGGCCCAGAGCGTCCCGGGTGTCCGGGGGTGTATTATTTTTAATACGAGAAGCACCACAGGTCTGATACACCTGTATGATGCACGGCTTGCCGAAGTAACCTTTGTGAATTGGAAAGTGCGTCATTGACCTCGCATCAGTAATCTTTTGAACGTGCGGGTAAGCAAAACGTATCGCGTAAGTTACCCACCTTAATGAATGTATCCGGACATACTGTAGAAATTGCCGGAGAGACGATCCACTCTGAAAAGGATCCGGCAGAACCTTAACTGCCGGTGAGGTTGAATCAATAAGGCTGCACACATAAGCAAGAGAAAAAGTGTAGGGGCGCGATCCTCAAAAAGTCACACATAAGACTATAAAAAGTGTATTGCCGACTGTCGAGGATCTATGATCTGGCAGGAGGCGGCATTGCTTCAACACATAAACAGAAACACCACCTGGGGAGGAGGCTGCGCCCTGATGGGAAGAAAAAACAAATCATACTCGAAGGATCTTCACCAGCAGGCATACGACAGGCTGACAGGGATGCAGGCCTTTGGCGAGAGTAAAAAAGAAGCGGTGGCGAACGGTAGGTCAAAAGACAAAATATTCTCCTTCAACACCTATCAGACCTATTGGAAACACACAAAATATTTTATCCGGTATATCCGGGAAAACCACCTGGAGTGCACGACGCTGAAAAGCGCGAAAAAATATGTGAATGAATGGCTGCAGGCGAGGGTGGATCAGGGCTTGTCCGCCTGGACGATCCAGACGGAGGCAAAAGCTCTCGGAAAGCTGTACGGCATACAGCCGGACGATGAAGATTATTTTACGCCGCCAAAGAGAAACCGGGGGGATATCAGGAGGAGCCGCGGGGACCGGGTGCGGGACCGCCATTTTTCAGAGGCGAATAATGATGAATTGATTAAATTCTGCCGGGGGACTGGACTGCGGAGAAGCGAGCTGACTGCTCTGAAAGGGAAAGACCTGGTTACGAGGGCGCAGATCGAGGACGAAACCGCCCGGCTGGAAAGCATCCCGGAGGACAGGAGGACGCCGCCTGAGGCGAAACAGCTTGAAATGCTGAAAGATTCGGGGATGTTTGACGCGGAGTATTTCACCCATGTCCGCAGCGGAAAAGGCGGCCGGGAGCGCTTGAGCCCCATCATCGGGAAGCACGCGGAACAGATTATAGATAGAATGAAAAACACACCGGCGGAAGAAAATGTATGGCAGTATGTCAATGCCAACGCGGATATCCACGGGTACCGGGCTGAATACGCAACGGCCATCTATAAAGCCCGCGCAAGGGGCATCCAGGATATCCCCTATGACCGGGTAAACAAGGGGACGGGAAAGCGTTACCAGAGCGACGTATATACCTGCAGGAAAGACGAGGCCGGGAAGAAGCTGGATAAAGCGGCCATGTTGATCTGCAGCAAGGCGCTGGGCCATAACCGCGTCAGCGTTGTGGCGGAAAACTATATCCGGGGGCTGTGAGGGGATGTGCTTCCATGAGCGAATTTGTGAAAAAGATCGCCCTCGGGTACAGACCGATTCCCGGAGGCCATTCGGATTCGGAGTGCACGCATGTGATCCTGACAAAAGAGGAATACGACCGGATCCTGCGGGAAAAAGCGCAGGCTGAACAAGAAAAGCGGAATACGGCATATGAAGCCGAAAGAACCGTTAAGAGGGTGCAGGACGACGCGCTCAGCCGCGCTCAAAAAGCTTCAGAAGAGGCGCGGCTGAGCATTGAGGGTATGGAGCGGGAGCTGGACGCGGAAAGGGCTGAGAGCGCCTACCAGCGGCGTCTGAACGCAAACCTGCTGAGGATATCGAAAGAACGGGCGAATGCCGACAGGAAATTGAAACCGAAAAACACACACACCGGGTATGTTGTGGTATCGTCCGCGGAAAAGGAGCACCGCTATAAAGACGGCAACAGGCATTGGAAGGCGGTAACGCTTTGGGAAACGGTGCTGCAGAGCCCATATTCGGTGGACTTCACCGAGGAGCAGGCAAGAAAACAAATGCTGGATGAGCTGTTTCAAAAGGACGAAAACGAGGACTGGCCGATCCAAAAGATCGGGATTACCGGGGAGTATAGCGGCGGTTTTGCGGAAATGATCCAAGACAAGGGCTGGAGAGAGGACTACCACCAGTACAACGTGATGCTGGACCGGCATTTGAGGGCCAACTTCCGATCAGGCTATTGGGAAATCGTTTTTATGCATACAAAGCCTCTTGGTGTTATTCCGAAAGATATGAGGGTCCGGTAATAACCGGCACTGACCGCATGAATCACTAACTCAACGCCAACACTACGATAAAGGAGGTCAATCACAATGCCAATGCCTCAGCAAAATGAGCGTTACACCTACACCGATTACTGTACCTGGGACGATAGCGAACGGTGGGAGCTAATAGATGGAGTACCTTATGCGATGTCACCGGCCCCTTCACCAGCCCATCAGGAGGTAAGCAGCGAGCTTCATAGACAATTAGCCAACTTTTTAAAGGGTAAACCCTGTAAGGTCTATCCGGCCCCTTTCGATGTGCGGTTAAACGCCAGCGATGAAGATGATACCGTAGTTCAGCCCGATTTAAGTGTAATATGCGACCATTCCAAAATAGATGTAAAAGGATGCAAAGGTTCGCCGGATTTAGTAATGGAGATTCTTTCACCGTCTACGGCTCGGAAAGATCGTATGATAAAGTTCCAGCAATATCGGCAATCCGGGGTACGGGAATACTGGATTGTTGACCCGGACACAAAAACTGTGCAAGTTTGTATTCTCAGCGACGGTATTTACGCTACCTACATGTACGCCGACACCGACACCGTGCCAGTGAGCGTTCTCCCAGGCTGCAATATCGAGTTACAGGATGTATTTGCAGAATAATAACCAACGGGCCACTTCAGTATAGGGTGGCCCGTTGGTTATTATATTTTCTTTTTGGCGTACACTTTATCTGGCAATCTGTCTTTCGGTTTTTCCTGATTGATAGCTTGATATTATACTTGATTTTATTACTTGATTTTATTACTTGATTTCGGTACTCATAGACCCGCATAAACATAATGATTTCTTAATCTAACTAACAACATGGGATTGCAGAACTAACAACACGGCATTGCACGAGTGACAACATGGGATTGCAGAACTAACAACACGGCATTGCACGAGTGACAACATGGGATTGCGGCTACAGTTAAATATAACAACCAATATTGACAGCTGTTGTTAATTGTGCTATTGTTTTCCATGAGGTGGGTATGGTGGCTATTAAAAAAGATTATTTAGTCCAAAAACGCAATGTGTTAAATGAAATTCGCTCCAATAACATGACAATTCAGGAACTACGCTTTTTCAGCATTTATCTTTCCAAAATAAATAAAAATGATACTAAAACACGGGTAGTGCGGTTCCCGCTAAAGGATTTTCAGCGGATTATGGATTATGGACGCTTAAATATTGCCCAGCTTCAAGCTACAACGAACAGCCTGCTTTGCAAGGTGGTCAACATCCCGACTGAGACAGGTGGCTATACGGGATTCCAGCTTTTTAAGAGGTGTCGAGTAGATCGTGAAAATAACGATGAATGGTATGTTGAGATAGATGCCCATGATGATGCACTTCCACTTATGTTTGAGTTCAAAGAAAGATACTTTTCATATAAGCTCTGGAATGCCCTGCGACTACGTTCTGCTAATCAAGTCCGGATGTACGAAATTTTGAAGCAATACGAGAAAGCCGGAGAACGTATTATATCTGTTGAGAAATTACGAAATCTGCTAGGTATTGATAAAAAAGAGTATCCTAAATGGGAACGGTTCAGGGTTCGTGTCCTTGATGCCTGTCAGAAAGCTCTTTCCGAATCTACGGACATCAGTTTTACATATGAGCCATATGGTAAGCGGGGACCGGGTGGAAAGGCTTACACTCTTAAATTTATTATCAGTAAAAATGATAACTATATCGACCAGCTAACCCTTGATGAATTTATCGCCATGAAAGACGATGAGGAGCCGGAGGCTACGCCCATCAAGAATCGCCATGATGAAATAATAGACTTACTGTCCGATGCCTGTAGCTATGAATTTACCCGGGATCAGGTGCAACTGCTATTAGACCTTGTGATTCAAATTATTCCGATTGGGATAACTGGCATCGGCATAGACCATCACGATTATTTATTTCGCAAATATAACGAACTGAATTATCAGGTCAAGAAAAGGACAATCAAAGACCCATTTGAGTATTTACGGGCCATGATTAAAGCGGAGGTTCCAAGGAAATGAAAAATGAATAGCAGATAGCGGGTGAAATCATAACTGATCTCCTTATGCCCCTTCAGTATACCGTAACTTTGCTTGTTACGCTGTTCAAGACGGCATACTTTTCAATTATAATGTCCATTCATTTTCGCTTGAAAAAAGTTAATCCATATCCACCCAATTTTCCAATAGCTGATTTATGGCTTCATTCATTGAGATTCCAATTTTTTTGCATTTAACTTCGGCTCTATCATGTAAGGAGGGTTGTAATAGAATTTGCTTTCGTTGGCTCCTAGCCTCCCGCTGCGGGGGGGGAACAACCAACACTGAGGCCGAGGAGAACGCAGCGGGAACTGCTAGTTCCTTCTGAGTCTGCTGCTGCGCTGCGTCTGAGGTGGCTAACTGAGCGGGAAATGTTGGTTCCCCTGTATTAAATAATCCTGCGGCGGGGTTCTTTATTTCTCTTTTTGCCATGCTATATGATTCCCCTTTCTGCCAGTTCGTCCAGAAATTCAGTATAATCCTGCGCGGTGGTGCTGTTCGGGGCGTGGTCGTACAGGGTTGTCCGGTTGGTCTGTGCCTCTTTGGTGACTACGCTCTCTCGGACATATGTACTAAAAAGCTGGGTCCCCATTTCGGCGGCTATGGCCGGAAAACTTTCGGACACAACTTTGCTGAGGTTCGTCCGCTCGTTATGCTTGATCAGCAATAAGCCGCCTACTTGCAAATCGGGATTTGTGTTCTCCTGTATGGCCGCAATGGTATCCCGAAGTTGCGACAAACCTTGCAGGCCGTAACGGTCAGCGGTGATGGGTATTATCAGGGATTCCGCTGCCGTGAGGGCGTTGTGTAGCAAAATTCCTGCGCCAGGTGGCGTGTCAATTATAATATAGTCATAATCAAGGGAAATGGCCGCAAGAGCCTTCCGTAAGAGTTTTTCATCCCCTAACCCGGTTAGCTTCTTGTTGGCGTCGGCCAATAAAGGATCACATGGGATTATATCTCCGCTGGGCGTGTGTTGTATGGTTTCCTGTATCTCTTCCCCGTCACAAAGCAGGTCATACAATGTCGCTGCTCCGTTTATCTCCGCTTGGTATGTATCGGATGCGCTGCATTGAGGATCCGTGTCAATCAGCAATGCTCGGTTTCCTCGGAGTCGGAGGCCTGCGGCAAGGGCGGTTGCCGTAGTGGTCTTGCCTATGCCACCTTTCTGGTTTGCTATGGCTAGGATTTTTGCCAATAATATACATCTCCCGTCTATCCATGCAGTTTATGTATGTATTCTATGTATAATATATTTCCATATATTATACATAGATGTAATAATATTGTCAATGATTATAAAGTATATAAATCACATGTGTGTATGATGTATGTGTAATATATATTACACATACATCATACACACATGTGATTTATATTGTATAGGCAACAAGGAGACCGCCATCTTTCTCAGTACGTCCGGCGTGGGTAAAATACACTACGCTATCGCGCTCGGTATTGCCGCCTGTATGAAAGGAAAAAATGTACTGTTTGCTCACGTTCCCAACCGTATCATCGAACTCAAGGAAACGATGAACAATAACCAGATAAACGGACTTGTCAAGAATTATTGCGGGCGGCCCCATTGGGGGCGGGAGCAATAATTCTATTCATTCGATACTACCCTCCGTTTCAAACTGCTTTACCCTGCGGTAAAAGGTGTTAGATGATAATTTTAGATGCTTCTGCGCGTCTACGGCGGTTATGCCGCCCGCTTTCCATTGATCGTACACGGCCCGGAATTTGAAAGGGTCAACGTCGATGGGCTTGCGGCCTTTGTACTTGCCGGCTTTCTTGGCTTCGGCGATGCCTTCACGCTGCCTCTGGAGGATGTACTCGCGTTCTAATTCCGCGACGGCCCCGAACACGGTCAGCATGAATTTACCGGTCGGTGTATTGGTGTCAATGGCTTCCTTCCTGGATATGAACACAACGCCCTTGCCTGCTAGCTGCTCGACAAGCCCCAGCAGGTCGCGGGTGTTGCGGGCGAACCGGCTTATACTCTCCACGATCACCGAATCCCCTTCCCGGACGAAAGCAAGCATCTCTTTCAGCCGGGGGCGGTTGGCGTTTTTGCCGGAGGCCTTCTCAATATACACCTTATCGACGCCCATTTCTTCCATGAGAACCTCCTGGCGGATGGTGTTCTGCTCCTCTGTGGATACGCGAATATAACCCACTTTCATTTATTAATCAGCTCCTGTTTCACAAGGGAGGGTTTCTGCCCGGATTGGCATATACGTTGGTAGGTGATGCAAGTATGACATAGTATCTATAATATACTTTTAATTATATCTTTATATATATTTTGCGTCAATAGGATACATTATCATTATGGGACATTCCAAAATGAAATTATCAATATATATGACATGCCTTGCCGTATCTCCATTAAGGCGTGACCTAATGGAGCACTTATAGCGAGCCGGACTTTTATATAATAACTTAAAAGTACTTGACAGTCTAATAACTTTTAAGTATAATATAGATGGTGGGAGGGAAATCTAACGTTTATAAAGTCTTTTACTACAAGGACAGGAACGGCGAAAGCCCAATAGCGGACTACATACAGGAATTGGCTGCGAAGCGTGATAAGGATAGCCGATTAAGTTGAATAAGATATACGAGTATATTAAATATTTGAGTGAGGCCGGATTGCAAGCCAGAGAGCCTTATGTTAAGCATCTTGAGGGCGATATTTGGGAGCTCAGGCCGATACGAGACAGAATATTATTTGCTGCATGGGACGGCAAACCTTTATCCTCTTGCACCGCTTGGGGAAGAAAACGCAGAAGACCCCGCGGCGGGAGATAGAGCAAGCCAAACGGAATTTAGCTGACTACAGGGAAAGGAGCATGGAAGATGAGTAGAGATATGGAGTATAAGCAGGCAATTGAACAGGCAAAAGAAAACTTAGCTGATTTGCGCGAGCGCGGTGAGGATGCTATTGGCGGGGATGCCTTGGAGCTTATAAGAGGCCTGCTGACCCCGGAGGAAGTGGCCGCCAGCGACCTTAGAGTTTCCATGATGCTTGAGCTTGTAAAAGCAAGAAAAGAGCGAGGAATATCTCAGAAAAAACTTGAGGAATTAAGCGGTGTCAAGCAGCCCATCATAGCCCGCATGGAACGGGGACGCACAAGCCCACAGATTGATACTGTCCTAAAGGTGCTGGCTCCGCTCGGCAAGACGCTGGCCGTTGTACCTTTGGGTGAGCAGCAGGTCGAATAGGGAACGCTTCGGGCGTCCTCTTTTTCTTTTTTACTTGTAGAATGAATGCGAAGACGGTAGCAATCCCTATCGCGTGCCCGTATATTTATGGCCTCTGAAATTATTTTGAACAAATTTTCTAAAAGGTATTGACAAGCTTGAGAATCGGGGCTATAATGAAATCATAAGCAAATTACAATTGCTTATGATCGAAACAGAAAGGGGATGATCACCGGCGCGGAGAGAACACAACCAATGGCCGGAGGAACCCGGCGGATAGGAGGAGGATAACCTGCAGCGTATCGATCATGGCAGATTCAACCAAGTAACACTTAATTAAAAAAACAACAAAAATATTAGGAGGAAACAATAATGTCAACAAGCAAAACACCGCTCGGGCTCAATAACTGGAGCACAAGCGAAAAACCCGTGATGGCTGAGTTCAACAGTGACAACCAGCTTATCGATCAGCAGCTTCGTGAGCTATCGGCAAATAAGGTGAACTAAGTATTATGAAAAACCAGCCGGTAGAATAAGGCCGCTACATGAAACTCGATCTTTCAACTTCATGTAGCGGCCTTATTCTATCGCCAAAATAAGAACATAAGTTCTTGTGGAGCATTTGCGTGCAAATATAATTTGCAATTTAGCACCAACTCCCTAGGTTCACCTTATTTGCCTACAGTTGCGAACCAAATTCAAAAAACCAGAGAAAAATTGAACCGGGAAGGCCGCCGCCGGGCGGCTTTCCCACCCCCTCGGGGGAGAAATTTGAGAGAAAGAGATCCCCATGACTGACTTCATCAAGCAATACTGGATCCAGTTCCTGTTCGGTTTGATCGCCACCGGCCTTACGGTGACGGTCAGGAGTATATATGCCAGGATGAAGAAAGAAATCCGGGAGCAGGAACTCATCAAGGAGGGCGTGCTGGCCCTTCTGCACGACCGACTGTATCAGACATGCCGGGACCATATCTGCAATGGATACTGCCCGGTGGAAGACCTCAAGAATACGGAATACCTGTACCGAAGCTATCATGACCTGGGAGGAAACGGCACAGGGACGGAGCTGTTCGAGCGGGTCAAAAGGCTGCCTATCGACGAAAAAGGGGGCGTGAACCGGAATGAATGAATTATTTGAGTCCGTAACGGCGGCTCCGGCTATTACCGTCCTGTGCCTCATGTTCGCGCAGGGGTATAAATCCTTTGCTCCGGAAAGGATGCACAGGCATATTCCCACTATTTGCGGCCTGCTGGGGCTTGTCCTGGGCATTGCCTGTCATCTGTTCGCGCCCGGATACCTGTCTGCCGAGAATATCGTGTCAGCCGCCGCGGTCGGAGCGGCAAGCGGGTGGGCTGCCACCGGCGTCCACCAGGTTAAAAAGCAGTATGGAGAGGAGGAAGATCAATGTTCCAAAGGCTGATCCAGCCCGTCAACAACATGACGGTGAGCGCGTCCTACCTGAACTCGGCGTACGAGAAGAAGTTTGGCTTTATGCATTACGGATTCGACTGTTACGGGGCGTCCACAACCGTCTGGAGCCAGGGCTACGGCGTGGTGCTGGCTACCGGTACCGATACCTGCTACGGCAACTACGCCGTCGTGATGTACTTCGACGTGGATGGATTTGAAAACGTGATCGCGAATTATTTCCACTTCGCCAGCGTCGCCGTCAAACCGGGGCAGCTCATCGACAAAGACGTCCGGCTGGGCGTGATGGGAAAGACTGGGATCTACGCCACAGGCGTGCATCTGCACACAGAAATGCGCTGGTACACACCCGAGCAGGAAAAACTGCTGTCCCCATTCGGTACAAACGTCTTCAAGAAAGATTTATCCGCTGGATGGTTCGACCCGCTCAGCGTCACTTACCGCAAGGCAAGCACGCCGGATTTCCAAACATACGCCACAACGAACGATGAGTATATCAATGCTTGTGATAAATCAATTGATGCCGCAGATTAAAAGGACGTAATTTGTGGCTCGCGTGCCAGTCTTCCCGGTTCCGATAAAGGAGGATGAACGACATCAACGCGAAACAGGAGCTTGCCGGCAGGATCATTATGCTGGCATACGACGAGATAAAGCCTGATACCCAGCGCGTGCTGGACCTGCTCACCGATTACCGCATCGACCATGGCACGGGAATCGAGGATATGGACTTCTTACGACAGGTGAACCACTTCCTTGGAGCAAAGAAATCCGAGGGAATGGCGGACAGGACAACTTCCAATTACCGCCTGTACCTTGCCATGTTCGATGATTACCTGGGCAAAAAAACGTCGGAGATCACATCCAACGATATCCGGGACTTCATCATGTACCTGAGCGAGACGCGCGGCATGAAAACCAACAGCATCCAGTCGGTCATCAACATCCTGCGCAGCTATTTCAGCTGGATGCATGGCGAGGAGTTGATACCCAAAAATCCGATGACGCGGATCAAGTCGTTTAAGATCAACAAGAAAGATGCGCGACACCCGCTTACGCTGGAGGAACTGGAGAAGCTGCGCAACGCCTGCAAAACATACCGCGAGAAAGCTATTGTGGAGTTTTTCTTTTCCTCGGGCTGCCGCATATCGGAGGCGGTACAGATCGATTTTGCCGCGGTCGACATGATCCACCGTTGTGTGGATGTTATTGGGAAAGGGAATAAACCCCGCACCCTGTACTTCTCCATCCGTGCACGGCTGATGATTGAGGAATACCTGAAAGAGAGAAAAGGCGGCACGGCACTGTTTTGCTGCGGTCGGCGGCCTTATGACCGGCTGGGAAAAAGAAGCATCGAAAAGATCCTCCAGCAGATCGGGGAGCGTGCCAGAATCGCGAGGCGCGTGCATCCCCATGTTCTCCGCCACACTTTCGCCACCCATATGCTCAGCGCAGGGATGGACATCACCGTCATACAAAAGCTGCTGGGCCATAGCAGCGTCGGGACCACCGAAATCTACGCGGAGATCAACCAGGACGGTGTTCGCAGGGAATACGATAAGTTCATTACATAACGCGAAATAGAATTTTCGCAGGAGAGGAGGTAAAGATCGATGGAGACAGTTACAAACGCCCACCTGCCGCTCATACAAAAAGGCGACGCCTGGAGGCTTCAGGCCGTCGCGAATGCCCGCAAATACAAAACGGTTCTTGAACTGCGAGACAAGCAGGGTTTATCGTGGCGGGAAATCGCGGAACGGATGAATTATTCCGAGTCCTATGTGCGCCGCACATATACGCGGGCAAACATGATTTTGGGAACGGAAGAAAAATTCAAGCGTTATCAGCATTCCCCGAAAACAAAGGCGGAACGCACCAAAGCCGCTGCCGCCGCAATACCTCTTATCAAGGGTGAGGAGATGAGCTTCATCCGTAGCCGCATCCGGCTGGAAAAATACCGTGCCGTGATCGCCCTGCGTGAAGAAAAGAATCTCAAATTTGTGGAGATCGCTGAACAGATGGGATTCAGCAAAAGTTATGTCACCGCGCTGTACCACCAGGCAGTCTCCGTAAGGAATCAATCACCAGATCTATTTGAGATAACATCATAATAATGAAGTAAAGAGAGGGGTTACAGAAAGAAATGTTAGCGAAAACAACATGCCTGCATATTCCGCCGCTCTACGAGGAGGGTACGGCGCGGATCATGTGGGAATCGTCTGACGGTGCTGACGGATATGAGCTTGATGTGCATTATGACGAGGATTTTGAAACGGCGTCAACCGGCAAAACGTGGTCGGATATTGAAAACGCGGGGATCAGCGCCGCTGAGATCGAGGCTCTTGACTTAACATGGGAACAGATCGCGAAGCTTCCCGCGCAGGGGTTGAACTGGCGCAATATTGAATTTCGCAGTCCTGCATGGAGCGCGATTGACACAAGCAATATGTCATGGCAGGATATCCAAAAGCTTCCGGTGGAGTTCACTGCATTTAAGGGCATTGGAGAGAAAACGCAGGGGCCGGATCAGGGGCTTGCCTGGGCGAATATCAACAGTTCCGGGTTAAGTTGGTCCGGAATTGAGGAATTGAGATGGAATTGGGAGGATTTCATGTTCCGTCCATCCGTCGGTATTAACTGGTCTCAGATTCAAAGCGATAACCTGAGTTGGGCTGAGATTGAAGCGCGTAGCCAGACATGGCACGATTTTGAGCGTCAGGCGGCGCGGGGACTCGGTTGGGGCAGTTTGGACGGAAGGTTTCTCGGTTGGGGAGATATCGAATCGAAGAATTTGACCTGGAAGCTGTTTGAAAATCTGCCGCCCGACGACAAGATCCACATTGCCCATACGGTCGATATCCCCATCTACAAAAAGAAAGCCATCTTTCGGGTACGGTCATACAAGGACGGGGATTATTCTGATTACCTGACGTCATCGCTGATCAACACCCTGCCGCGTAGCCTAGCAAAATACAAGCCCCCCTGCCTGCATATCCCCGAGCTTCACGAGGGGGAGACAGCGGGCATCACTTGGGGCGGCCTGTACGGTGCCCAGGCCTATGTGCTGGAGCGGAAGCTGGGAGGTGGCAAATTTGTTACACTGTACGACGGTCCGGGACAACCGGTGGCTGAGCCCGGCAACAAGCAGGGCTGCCCGGCGCTATCCGCCGTGCCGGATGTGGGCAGCCACCTGTTCTTCACCAACCACATCCCCTTGTGCGAAAAGACCGCCGAATATCGGGTGAGGGCTTACAACACCACCGACAGCTCCCGGTATGCGGAGTCCGGCCCGCTCATGATCATCCCGGCTTTTACCCGCCAGGGCACACTGGACATCCAGGTGACGGCGGGCGGCAAATACGGCCTGCTGATCGCGGCGCAGGACGTGCAGAGCTTCAAGGATATCCCCATCACGCTGCGATACCCCTCCGCTCATCTTACGCCGGACACCCTTAGCAGCGGTGACAGCTACCGCATGCCCGACCTTCGCATCCTCAAGGAAAGCGTCGGGGAGCTGGTGTTCAGCTGCGGCAGGCGTATGGAAAACGGACAGGCGTGGTCCGGTCCGCTGCTGCTGCTCACATTTACGGCAAGGACCGGCGGAACAGTCATATTCGAACTCGCGTAAACACAATAGGCATCGCCTTAGGGCGGCCGGCGGAGTGTGGCGTCACACGCACCAGCGCCGCTCAGGGCAAATGTGGCAAAAAATTATAGTAGGAGGAACAAAATAATGAACGAGATAGAACAAGGCGTCCCTTTGAATGAACAGGGCGAGGGGCTTCTGGAGCCCTCCCCACAGGCCGATACCGAGCAGGCCCTGAACAGCATCACACCTCTCATGGAAATTGGCGCTACCGACGGCGACGACAGCGAGGACACCGTGCCCGACGACGCCAAAAACTACGTGGAGGCCCCTTTCAACTACAACCACGACAGCCACGAGCACGTGCCGCTCAACAGCGGCACCTTCAGCTACACTGTCACTGACCTTGCGCTGCCGGGCAAAAACGGCCTGGACCTGGTAATCAAGCGCCGATACGATACCACCCAGGCGTCCTCTTATGAATTCGCGCGCGGCTTTCGGAAAACGACCACCCTGCAGCGCAAACGAAAAAAGCCCTACCTGGGCATCGGCTGGTGCCTGGACCTGCCCTGGATCGAGCACTCCCAATCCGGCCTGTATCCCCGCTTTTTGCATCTGGAGGACGGCAGAAAGCTCAGCGTCAAGAAGCTGTCCAGCGGCGTATATCTCCGCCACTACAAGCTCAAGGATATGCAGCTCACCCAGGAGGGCTACCACGTGTATGTACACGGCGAGCAGGTGAACTACGCCTACCGCCTGGACCTGAAAGACGGTAAAAGCCATTACTTCGACCGGGATGGCCTGATCGTGGCCACCATTGACCGCTTTGGCAACCAGCTCCGCTACATCCTCTCGGAGCACGGTGCTGTGCTCATCGACACCTACGGCAGAAAGCTCACATTGTCCTATGCGGAGATCCCAACCTATGAGGGTGGCAAGGACTATAGTGGCACGCCTCCGATCACAGTTATTCCCATCGAGGTGCCCGATCCGGAGCGCCCGGTTGCCAAAAGCTGGGAGTACACCGGCACCTACACCTGGAACGG
>Ga0153939_1000356_pt1 | contig 16788 bp, 12 predicted proteins | sample TSNJ023MetaG_FD_104734 | JGI IMG/M metagenome (GOLD analysis project Ga0153939, IMG submission 104734) | Attine ant fungus gardens microbial communities from New Jersey, USA - TSNJ023 MetaG | ecosystem: Host-associated > Fungi > Mycelium > Unclassified | place: USA: New Jersey, Brendan T. Byrne... | reverse complement strand
TATTGGATGGTCTGTGTGCCTATCTCCTGCAATCACATGACCCTTACTAATAGCTATATATATCTTACATAATTCTTCCCAGCTATTTATATCTTTCCTGCATTGTATTCTTGGATGTTTCCCATCAAGTTGATGAATGTGCAAGAAATAGTTTTCTTCTTGGGAGTCGTCCCATAATACCTTGAGTCTACTATGTTTTTTTGGCTGGTCCTGAATAGCAGTGGGCTCTAAAGCTAGAATAGAGGGGTGTTGATTCTCTTTGTCATCTGAGAGTTTGGCCATAGGAGAGGGGGAAAAAAAGAGAAAAAAACTGACAACTCAGTCTGATGTGCACAGTCAGACTATATTTAATTCTCATGTCAAAAAATGGTTTCTGAACACTTTTGTATTGGATAGCAATGTGAAAATGTCAAAAATTATTTTTATATCCTTGTCTTATCCTACATATTAAATTTGGCAGACAACTGCTTATCCTATCTGAGTTGCAGAACAGGCCCTGATAGTCGACTGCACCTGGAATTTATCGATCGGAACATAGATTTGGTGGTGGACAGACAAGTTTATTATCATGACGTCATGTAACAGACCACGCTTGTTTGTTCTTGGTCATCAATAATGTATCGTTACAGACTGTTTTGAATCTGTTTTGAATTGAGAGTGTTTGCTGCACTCATGACTTTGGGCCCCGTGATGAGATTGCAAATTTTCTTGAAGGAAAACATGAATGAGGCATGCTTGAGGTTCTGGCTGTCGACAGTGCTGACACTGGTGATGTCATTCAGAGGCTTTAGTTTGAGTGGATGCATGGTTGTATTAGAACTGAGGTTATATTCTCATCCAAACGAAGGGAAGGATCCGGACTTTAGAGCAATGGTAGAATAAAATATGTCAAGAAGAGTCACTTGTCTTGAGTTTTGAATTATTAGCGAGACTGAGTCTGCGCGTGAACTGGAGATTTCAAAATGTCAGATCTATATGATGTATTGCACACGTAAACCTTGTAATCTCAGCACTCTTATATCTGTTACCGATAGACACGGGATTGTTCGATTATGTTGACATGAACGATAAATTGACTACTGCATACAGAATAAAAAGCAGTGAACTGGATGGGTAGGAATAGAAGAAAAGAAGATTATCACAAGTGTTTTCAACACATATTGTCCACCAAACAGATGTCGAAGATTCTCCAAGGATCGAAAAAAACAAAAGGATGATATACAATGCCTTTTTTTTGAGGCGAGCTCAGTGTCCAAGATATCCTTCCTTATTGTCCGGCTGATCGTCATTGTCCTTGGAATCACCACTGTCATCCCGAACATTATGGCCATCATCTTAGCCTTGAACATCAGTTTCAGCCTCACGCTGCTCCTCAAGTTCATGTTCAGCATGATCATAGGAATTTCCCTCTCCCTCAACGTCTTCCTGGTTGCCTTCTGTGTCACCTTTTTCCTTTTTTTCTTCCCACATGGTGAACTTGTTCGCTTCGTAGAACCTGACTGCCGCTGCATAGTCAATAGTTTTGAACTGATGAAAATACCGCTTCTCCAAATCAAACTCCCAATACCATATAACCGACTTTTCCCCATGCCCAAGTTTATAAAGCCCGCTATTCCTCCTCAATGACTTTTTGCGGGAGAGAATGTGAAGGAGTGCCGAGGCACGGCTTGAACCGAAGAAAGGAACATACGGCCGGATGACCTTTGCTTTCTCCAATTTATTAACAATCTGGTCATGTGTGGGTAAATTCATTGTGGGTAGTCATATTTGAAACATACCAGAAGAAATGCAGCAGGAACCAGCTCATCAATTCTTTCGGTGCGAATGCGCTCGAATACGGTGTGGGACAATGTTTTGGCAGTCGCCCAAATGCCGAAAACAAATCCATTTGATGGATCCCAGAGTTCCCACGACATTCGGTCCGCTATCAGAGACTTGCGGTAATCAATACCTGCCAGTCGCTGCAGCATAGCGAATGGAACATCCTCGAAGAAGTAGCAAAAGTCTGGGTGATCACAGGATAACCATAACGAGAAGTCGGTCAAAGTTGTCAACTTGAGATAGGAATCAGCAAACTCGGTTGCGTGAGGCCAAGAGAGTGTGGTAGAGGAACTGATACCCGGTGCCGACACAAGGTCTGTAATAACAACTAAGTTTGGGGGAGATACAAGGGGAGAGAATACATGCTTGAACCGTCAATAGCATAGCTTGATGCATAATGATGGTGATTTTGAATGAGTTGATCAATGACTTTGCGATAAATGGCAGGAGTTGTGACACAGAAGGCACCAGAGCGAGTAGGATCGCAGATGAAATCACAGAAAGATTTGTGATAGAAGCGAAATGTTCCATGAACATTATAAACATGGTGCATGATCGACTTATCTGGATGAAACCTTTGGTCAAAATATGGCCGTGCGAGGTCAATGTGAGGGTCAATTGAACTGAGAGGATCGAAAGACACTTCATATGAAATCACGGCATGTAGATGGTGACAGATGTCTTTAAACGTATACTCGGAAATCCTAAACATGCAAGAAAGCATGAAAACATAATGACGATTGTCGGCATGCCAGTTACCTGAAGAATAGAAAAGCAGGAATTGTGCAGACAGGAGATCGCGCTCTGGAATCTGCTTCATGATGTGGACATAGAGAGCATCGAGTTGCGAAAAGGGTGATGCGGTTGCCTGTTTTCCTGCATGGGAAAGGGCATTGAGAACAGATTGAAGTCTTTCACAGAATTTTGAGTCTCGTGGATAGGCCACATGACGCAACACGGCAGCGGGGTGTGCAAATAGGCCTGCCGCTGCATCGACAAGGGTCCAGATATCATTGTCAGATGGCCACGATGATAGCAGTTGCGGAAAACCTCGGTGTTCAAGTATGTTTTTGAATTCTCCCCGAAGATACATCTCGATCTCGCCGTCTGCCTTGCGAGAGACAGGGAGTTCAACAGAATGAGTAACGAAATGAATGATGTCCTGCTTGAATGTGGAAACGATGCGAGGTTCAGTGCGGCTGAAGATGGCCCAATGGAATGGAGTGGATCTCTCCCTAACAGAGGATGCAATTATTTTGATAATTTCTGCTTGAGCGTCCTCGCCTGCACACTCATCTAAGCCATCAATGAAAATAGCTTTTGGTGGTACTCTCTTTCCCTGTCTCTCTAACTCCCGAATCGGCTCAACAATTAGTGATCTGAATTGGGATGGCATCTTCTTTTCAACAAGTGTCTTTTCCCTTGAAATCTTCTCATCAATAGATGCGCGATAATCAGGGAGGGTAGTGGCAAGTTGGTAAGCGATAGAAGTGAATAAGCGTAAGGGATGAGAGTGTTTGTTGACAGTGAAGAAAAATGCAGCACCAAGGTGTCCACTTTCTTTGAGTTTCTCGGCACATGTTTGAGCGATGGCCGATTTTCCAACACCAGCCGGTCCCCTCATCCAGTATATCGACGAGGGTGGGTCGACAGATTCGGTTACCCAATTTGTGATGTCAGCGATATATTGTTCCCGAGTACCAGGGAAGCAGCGACGATCGTAATGGTCCTGAGAATCAGATGCAGCTCCTGGATCGGAGGCATCATGGAGGACATCGATTCCTAGTACTGCATTGACTAACATTTCACTAGCCGAAACATAGCTGCTCACCAGACCGGCCATATTGGTTCGTGATGTTGGCGTTGAAGCTACTATCCTTAATTATGAAGTCTCTGGCACCGGTAAACATGGACATGGTGGTGGCAAGACAGATAGGTGATGAGAACAGAAGGCTAGATTTATGTCAACGTGTGAGCACAAATTATCCACCAACGGTGAATTCTTCCCATGTTCTATTTTTCTCCCCCATATGATTCTCCCACTCAATCTTGTGCTAAGATAAGCCCATTATCTGAAAAATGGGAATGCTGCAGGACATGAACGGATACTGTCAAGCCAAGAAGGCTTCAATAATTGCGGCATGAGAATGTTAGAAGCGGGACTTCGCATAGTATAGATGCAAGTATTGGACTGATCCACCCAGGGTGCTACATGAAAATGTTGTTTGGGAAAAGGAAATAAAAATAGGGTTTTATACATACTGGGCAGCAGAGACAATATATATTAGAAAATGCAAAAAGAAGGATTGGGTAGAAACTTCCACTTGACAGGATGTTGTAATCTGGGGATGGGTGGTCACCTGTAACGAGCATGTTATGAGAAGACAATCACAGCCTGTGCAGGAGATGGGCTGGGAAAGCTAGTCAACTGTGACTGCTTACACAAAGAGACAAGTTGTGGCTAATACCCAGTTTCAAAAGACTTGAAGTGTTCCATTGGACTAGAAGTGGTAAGTGTATTCAAGGTAGGACACGACGCCGTTCCCTCTTATCTCAACATCTACCCATAGTCTTGCCCAATTCAGTTAACAGAGATCACATCTTCCTTTTCCGGGACTTCGAATCGTCGACCTAATAGCTCGTTGTGTGAATGTAGCAGTCGATTCATCGAAACAACGATCCAAATATTCGAATCTCGAGATTTGTTCCATTATGGTCTGCAGGCGCGTAAAGCTGATCAGTTGACAGCTATTTGGCTGTGTTGCTCCAATAGATCACAAGTGTTTATTCCTGTGAGCTTTCTATACTTCTAAATGCAGTCCAATTTTGTTTACTTGTACAAGTATTGCCACACACATATATATCAAGAACAATCCTACGCTACTCCATTCACTACCAAGGTATGTTGCACCATAGCTTGCATGGGGCAGAGATCACCTCAACAAGTCCAGTCAACGCCTAAATGGCTGATCAAGGAACGCAAAATAACGAACAGTACCAGTCGACGTGGATGCCAATGTCACTCCCGATGTCCCCGTACATGCCCAGCCCACTATTGGTCTCATTGGAATGGCTATATATACGCAAAGTTACTGAGCCAAGCTGGTTGGAGGAAGTCTGTGTATTTTCGATGTGTTGATCAGCACTGACGACATCCTGACCCGCCGGAAAAGTATGCTTCTCCAGTACGCTTCCATCCCTGCTCTCTTATTTCAAGGCCGAGTTTACCATGCTGTTCGTCAGCAGACACACCAGGAGTCTACCCTCAGAAGAATGGATACGCAATTTTGAGGTCGTCTGACTACATCATCTATTCCGTAGGAGCCGAGTTCATTGAACGCGTCGTTGCGCAATATGGTCCTTGTGAGTATGGGAGTGGACGATACTTCAAACATAAACTCACTTGAATATTAGCCACGAAAGTGAATGCAATTATTGCTGGCCAGACATCTGTCAAGGCTCCTGAGAAAGCGGCCGTCCAAAAGACGTCCACATTCTCTCTTGTCATTCATTACACGGGCTAACTGTGAGCCCTGTTGGACAACCTCTCGTGCTATGCACCTCTCTGTGTTTGGCCCAGGAACTAATTCAACACCGGTCCAGCAAAGATGCCCTCACTCTCGTGGAGAATATTCTGCGCTCATCTCGCTCTCGCTTTTTTTACCTCAGGTTCGATGAACACGATTTTGTAACGGCCAACACTATGCTGCCTTCCTCAGGTGAATAATTCATGACACTTCTCAGCACACCTTCTATCATTGACGGAAGATTATCTTTTCATTCGGTCCCATCATATGGTCAGTATGGGTACTGCTTGGGTTTCCACAGAAGCATATCCATGGGAACAAGGCCTCTACGTTGGTAGAATTGAGACTGCGAAAGTGAACCTCACACTTCGAATCTACTCGAGCGCTTGGCATGTCTATGCAGGACTCGCCATTTTGAACCCCAGCGCCTGTACTCAAATCGATCAATATGCCAAAAGTGCTTCGAAGCTATTCAAATTAATGTTGAGTGCGGGTAGTGGCTCATTGCAAGATAAAATGAAATTCAAAAAGCGCGTTCAATTGGCTAGACGGGCTGCGTTCGGGCGAGGAGCAACAATTATAGAAAAAGAAAAAGATGTCTAGGAAAACGGTTCAACGACTCCCCCTTCGGATTCCTCAAGATCCCCTTCACTGACAAAGCGGAAACCAATTATGCTCTCAGAGTCCATTCTTGACAAATTTAGTTTGGGCAAACACCAATGTTACGATATCACGGTTCCAGAATCCCCAACTAATTTCCCAGAATCTTCTTCCTTCATGCCACCATCGAACTATGGCCCAAACTCTCATCTTTCTTTATTAGCCATGGTGGATTGTTGTTACAACCTCCAAGCCTACTCAGGTTACAATCCTTTCTTCTTTGTGAAAGAGAATGTGAAAACCTTGTTTTGTGAGTTAGACCTTTTTATGGTAGAGGGAAAATAGTAATTGGTTTTGAGTATACAAAAGGAGTTTAGTGTAAACTACCCTTTATATACAATATACTGGAACCCCCTTTCTATAGTTAGTAAGGCTATTGACTTTAAGAGCATATGGTTGGGAAGTGGAGAAGAGTAGGTGGTCTATATGGTAAGAAAAAGGAGATGAACACAAAGAACACAAGGAAGAGAATACAAAGAAGAAGAAGAATAGTGTGACACATGATACCAGTCATATAATGAAGAAAGAAGGTTTTAAACTTTTAATGAACTTTTCTAAAGATAGAAAGGGATTGTAACAATTGTTGGGCACATCTTGGGATCAACTCATATGTACACCTTGACCTTGTGGATATTTTGACTATTCCTGGGTGCAGCAGAACACTCATTCCAGTTACTCACGCTACTAGAGAGTGCACTGCATTCGGCAATTTACGGTCATTGGCACATAAAGATGATCTAGAGCTTGTCACTGATGTGAGAGGATGGAGTCAATGTGTCTATTCCGGCAACTTTGAAAATTACAAGAGGAGATTTGAGGAAACGAGAGAGTTCTTTGAGCTGCGGGTCGAGAAGGCTGGGAAACTTGGTAGTGAGATGATTAAGGCTGTGATGGAGACTGAAGTCATCAGGGAAGAAGACGCTTGGGGCATTGAGCGATTGTAAGATTTGATGGAAACGATGGCCGTATATTAAACAAGAAAATCATACACCATATTTAATAATGGTCATCGTTATCTTGAATTTTGGTGATAAAATGCGGTATCGCGTTTTGGGCGGTTATGGTTCACCATACGAGAAGTTGATGATACGATTCATAAGCAACTGACCACTGGTGCTGCGACATTACATTACTTTCAAAACCGGTTACTATCCTAGGTATGGAAGCTTCAATAGGTCATTTATCGTAGTTGACGTTGGTGGACTAGGTTCATAAACCAGTCCCATCTGAAACCCAGAAGCTCTTCTGTAGCTCCAGTGTAGATTCCGAGCAAACTATATTTCTCAGAGAGGAGCTGTACACCCCGAAAACTCCACTCCTTCGGCCTACACTGCATTTAACTTTTCAAAACTCATTTGCGTGGTACTCCATTCTCAAAGATACGCGAGACATGAATGTCTTTTTTATTCAAATGATCGTAGGACAGTCATAAGTCAGAATGTGAAACTTCTCAGCTACACTACTTCAACGACAAACCAACTAAATTACGTGTTCAATGAGAAGACTTCGCGTAGTAGTGACAAGTCAAATTTGAATGGATAGCGATTGCAACTAGAGGGAACCAAAAAGGGACGATCAACGGGAAACAAAGATCATAAAATACAGCACTGCCGTGCAAAACAAACTTGTTGATTGTCCTGTTTGTGAGGATAATGATTGACACAGAATGATGGCCATGACGATATAAAAATGCCAAAATAAGTGAGCAAGAGTGGGTTTCAAAAATGAAGCAAAAAGAGGAACAAAGGTCGTGGTAGAAAACGCTTCATAAAGTCTAACCCTTGCCAACTACCGCCTTTGTCTTCTTCAGCAGCCTAAAGTCAAGCTTCCTAGGCATGATCAACACTTTTCTCAACTCCCTCGCTCTGTTGCTGAAATTCGTTTTCATTATCTCTATCCCCAATAATAACCCTTGCCTTCCGCGAAGGCTCCGTCTCAAATCCTTTGAAGTGCTCGCATCATCTGTTGGTCCCTCTTTTGCACATACGGGATATTTTCCTTTCGGTGCGTTGGGAAAGAGGACGGTGGGTCTGCAAGTCATGTCAGGCGAATATGGGTGCTTAATAGGAAAGAGAGATGTGGGAAGAGGCGTAAGGGGCCGGTTTTCCTTGTGGCTGCGAAGCAGATTCTGACACTCGCAACGCACACCATAGCTGAGAGAGATAAACAGAAATAAGATTAACCCATATTCGCATGAAAGGAGAAAAGCTCACAAAACATATGTCATAGTGGGCTCCTCATAATGGGTGGTACCAGGTATTTGAGGACTCATGCGGAGAAGGCGAACCTTGAGCCATATAGAAAGTCCAGCGATTTCAAGCCTTTCGTGAGTCTTTCCATGTCTTGGGTGATGGAGGGCGCGGCAGTCGCTGAAAACTCGGGAACGCCAACAGGTGAAGTTGCCAAAGGCCGTAGATGAGGCTTGCAATGGGATGGCGGAGATGTCAACCCACTACTAGCCTCTGAATGTGACTGCTTCATAGGTTGCGATACAACAACGCAGCAGCTGATGAAAGGTCAACAACGTCAGCTAACAACGTCAGTTCCTTCCTCCTTGCCGATATCCGAGAGGTATTCCTCATCCAAATCCTTTATCTCCGACTTCGGTCCTGCTAACCAGAACGCTTCTCTGCTTCGTCTCCGTTTTATACGCAACCGTTGGAATTGGGTATCTCCCTCATCTGTGCTTGAGAACGCTGAGCCTTGGTTTCCCAGATCATCGCTTTCAGAGCCACAATCGTCATGTGAGCATTCTCTTGTATCTCCTCGCTGGAGTAGGTAACGAAGTCGTGAAGGCCGGATGCTTCAGGATACTTCTGTTGGCGAGGGAAAGATCTCTATTTCCGATTCATGATTCTGAAAGCGATCCAAGAAGTCGACGGTGGGAGAGAATGGTAGTCACACGGTGGACAAATAGCTATCAACTGATCAGCCTTGCATGCCTGCAGACCATGAATTCTCGAGCGCTATTCAGTTGACTAATGTTGATTGCTATATCAATACATTGGCTACTGTAATCACACTACCAGCTGTTAGGTCGACACAATCCTCTTGTAGCAATGGTTCGAATTCTTAGACGTGATCTCCGACAATTGAAGAAAACCAATTAGTCAAGACTGGAGTGGATGTTGAGATGAGAAAGAACAACGCCGGCGTCGTGCCCTGCATTCAGCTTGCTTGGGTCGAACACTTGCTAATTCTGGTCCAACAGATTACCTGACGTTGCTCGGACATACAGAAAACTGGGTGTGACAGTGAGGATTGGCAGGAGTTAATAAACAAGTAGGTTTTTTGGTTGCATGTAAACATCAACATATCACTTTGTACAAGCAGTCACAGTTGACTCGCTTCCCATCACTCCCATCAGTTGCTGTGATCCATAACATGCACGTGTGCCCACCCATCCCCACATTGCAACATCCCGTCAAGTCGAAGTTTCTACCCAACTCTTCTTTTCAAATCTTCTACTACACATTGTCTCTGCTGCTCAGCCATGTATAAAACTCTATTTTTAGTTTGTTTTCCCACGTGGCATCCTGGGTGCAATATTTTCATCTATACTATGCATACCCTCACATAATGCTCTCATGCCATAATCGTTGAAGCCTTTTTCACTGGACAGTATCTATTCATGTCCTTCAGCATTCTCATTTTTTTCAGATAATGGACTTGTCATGGTGCAAAATTGAGTGGGACAATCATTCGGAGGAGAAACATGGGAAGAATTCGCCGTGGTTGGTTAGTTTGTGACCTGTGTTCACACGTTGATATGAATTTAACAGTCTTCTGTTCTCATCGTCTATCTATCTAGCCACCTCCATGTCTATGTTTCCCGATGCTAGAAACTTCATAATCAAGGATAGTAGTTTCAATGCGCAGTCGATCACCAACATTACGGGGCGATCTGGTGAGCAGCTTCATTTCGGCTAATGAAATGTTAGTCAATCCAATACTAGGTATTGATATCCTCTATGAAGCCTCCGATCAAGGAGCTGCATTTGATTCTCAAGACCATTACGATTGTCGCTGCTTCCCTGGTACTCGGAAACAGTATATCAGTGACATCACAAATTGGGTAACCGAGCCTGTCGACCCACCCTCGTCGATGTACTGGATGTGGGGACCAGCTGGTGTTGGAAAATCGGCCATTGCTCAGACATGCGCCGAGAAACTCAAAGAAAGTGGACACCTTGGTGCTGCATTTTTCTTTGCTCTCAAGAATTACGACAATCCCTTACGCTTGTTCACTTCCATCGCTTATCAACTCACTACTGCGCTTCCTGATTATCGTACCGCTGTTGATGAGAGGATCTCAAAGGATAAGAGTCTTGTTGAGAAGAAGATGCCATCTCAATTTAGATCACTGATTGTTGAGCCATTTCAGGAGCTAGGGAAGCAGGCAAAGTTAGTACAATCAAAAGCCATCTTCATCGATGGATTGGACGAGTGTGCGGACGAGGACGCACAAACAGAAATTATCAAGATAATTGTATCCTCTGTCAGGGAGAGATCCACTCCATTCCATTGGGTTATTTTCAGCCGCGCTGAACTTCGTATAATATCCACATTCAAGCAGGACAACATCGCCTCTGTCACTCATTCTGCTGAACTCCCTATCTCTCGAGAGGCAGATGGCGAGATCGAGGTGTACCTTCGGGGTGAATTCAAGAACATACCTGAACAACGAGATTTCCTGCAGCTGCTGTCATCATGGCCAACTGACAACGATATCCGGATGCTTGTTGGTGCAGCGGCAGGCCTATTTGCATACCCTGCTGCCGTGTTGCGTCATGTGGCCTATCCACCAGACTTGCAATTCCGTGAAAGACTGCAGTCTGTTCTCGATACCCTCACTCATGCAGGGAAACAGCCGCTCACATCATCCTTTTCGCAACTTGATGCCCTTTATGTCCGCATCATGCAGCAGATTCCAGAGCACAATCTCCTGTATGCACAATTCCTTCTCTCTTTTTCTGTAAGCAACTGGGATGCCGATGCTCGTTTTCGTGTTTCCACGCGTTGTTGCATGCCGGGGATCTCCGAGTGTACGTTCAGAGACATTTGTCACCATTTACATGCCGTGATTTCATACGAGCCATCTTTTCATCCTTTCAGTTCAATCGACCCTCGTATTGACCTCACACGACCGTATTATGACCAAGGTCAATGGTTCCATTCAGGCCATACAATCATAAATCAAGTTTGGGATGTTCATGGATTCTTGCGCTTCTACCACAAATCTTTCTACGATTTCCTCCGCGATCCCACTCGCTCTGGTGCCTTTTGTATCACCACCTCTGCCTTTATTATCAAACTCCTTGACCACTCGATTCAAGATCACCATCATTATGCATCAAGTTATGCTATTGACGGTTCAAGTATGTATTTCCTCCTGGCATGTTCCCTGAACTTACTTGTCATTCCAGACCTCGTGTCGGCACCGGGTATCATCAGCTCCTCTACCACACGCTCTTGGCCACATGGTACCGAGTTTGTTGACTCCTATCTCAAGTCGAAGACTTTTTCCGTCCTCTCATTCAATTTATCCGGTGATGACCCAGTCATTTGTCATTTCTTTGAGGATGTTCCGTTGTCTATAGTGCAGCGACTGGCAAATGTTGATTACCGCAAGTCTCTCATAGCAAATTCGACGTGGCGTGAGCTCGAGGGTTCGCTAATTCCTTTTGTTTTTGGCATCTGGGGGACTACCCAATCATTATCCCACACCGCATTTGGGTGTATTCGCGCTGAGTCCTTTGATGGACTGGTTCCTACTGCATTTCTTTCGGTATGTTTTAAATACGATTACTCACAATCAATTTGTCCACACATTGCCAGGCTGTCAATAGATTGGAGAAAGTAAAAGTTATCCGGCCGTACCTTCCTCTCTTTGGATCGTACCGTGTCTCAGCACTTTCTCCCGTAAAAAGTCGGTGAGGAGGAACAGTGGGCTTTATAAAGTTGGGCATGGGGAAAAGTCGGTTATATGGTATTGGGAGTTTGATGTGAAGAAGCGGTATTTCCATCAGTTCAAAACGATTAACTATGCAGCTGCAGTAAAGTTCTACGAAGCGAACAAGTTCACGATGTGGGAAGAAAGAGAAAGAAAGAGATAGAAGACGGTGAGGGTGAGGGTGAGGGTGAGGGTGAAGGAGATTTCCATGAACATGCTGTCGAATATGAATGCGAAGAGCAGCATGAGACCAAAACTGATGTTCAAAACCAGGATGACGGTCAGAATGTTCAGGATGACAGTGGCAATTCCAAAGACAATGACGATCAGCAGGACAATGAGGAGGAGCGAAGATGGAATAAGTTCATTCATCGTAGCTGGACCCCTAAAAAATGCATTTATATCATCGTCCTGTTGCAGTGGAATAGATTCATTAAACCGTTCAGTCTTGTGCGTTGTCGGTTAATAGGGTAAACACGTGTGATAGATTTATTTCTTTTCTTCTGTTCCCGACTGCATCCGAAAAAGATGCAAGCAGGACAAATGGGGTGACTGAATGTGTAGACACCCCCCTTGCCAATCTGGACGCGGGGACCGGCTAGAGTCGGCAAGTCAGCCACTGCTCAAACATGTGCCGAGAATTACCTTATTGCTGCCTTCTTCTTTACTGTCAACAAATACTTTAACCCCTCCCACTTGTTCACTACCATTGCTGAACTTGCCACCAGGATTCCTGCTTATCACGCCGCTGTTGATGGTAGGATCTCCAACAACAAGACTCTTGTCCTGAAGAAGATATCATCTCAGCTCAAATTACTCGTTGTTGAGCCGCTTCAGGAACCAGAAAGGCAAGGAAGGAGAATACAACAATTTTTTTATAGATGGACTAGACGAATGTGTGGGTGAGGATGCGCAAGGAGAAATCATCGAGATCATCGCATCTTGTGTCAAGGCAAGATCCACATCATTCCGCTGGGTCACCTTCAGCCGCACCGAGCCTCGCATGTCACATTCAAGCAGGACAGTATCGCCTCTATCACTCATTGCGTTGAATTGCCGATTTCTCGCGAGGTAGATTATGAGATTATGGGATTGAGATGTACCTTGGAGGAGAATTTAAGAACATCCTTCAACGCCGAAATTGTTTGCAGCTTTTATCATCATGGCCGACTGACAAGGATATTCAGACCCTTGCTGATGCAGCGGACGGTTTATTTGCACATCCCGCTATCGCGCTGTGCTACGTCATATATCCCATCAGATTGGCAGTTCCGTGAAAGACTCCAATTGGACACTTCGATGACTTGGAGCCCGCAACACTTCTTTCAGTGCGTTTCGAATATGATCATCAGCAATGGACTAACTCACGGATCAATAGCTGATAAATAGACTTGAAAAGGCAGGATTCGTCCGGCGATATCATCGTCATCCTTGCTACTGCTTTTTTTTCACACTTTCTCCCGCAAAGAGTCTATCGGGAGGAACAGTGGGCTTTATGAACTTCGGCATAGGAAGAAATCGGTTGTATGGTGCTGGGAGCTTGATATGGACAAGCGGAATCTCCAACTATGACTATGCGGCTGCTCAAGAGTTCTATCTGGCAAACAAGTTTACGATGTGGAAAGGAAAAGGTGAGAAGATATCAATGCGAGAGACCCCGGGCAAAGATACGATGCCAATACTGGTATCAAGGCCTTGCATGGCAGTGAGAATGGTATCTGGCATGTCTATATTCTCCTCTCTCTTGTCCTGTCTATTGTTTTTGCATTTGATATCAGGATTTTGAACACTGTTCTAGACTTTCATCTATGTATCTAATCTCCACATCCAACAGTGAAGAAGCACAAATGTAGAAACACGTTTATGGAGAGATGGTTCGATAATGAATATAGAAGCCAAAAGGTAAGGGGTATCAAGTCGAGATAGAAGTTCTAATCCATTCATGACAGTTCACCTGATAATGGTGTGGGCATGAGGAAGATGGTTATTTTCTTGCTTGACCGATGTAAGTCGTTTCCTATATTTTTAAATCAACTAGATGATTCTTCTGTGATAGCGACTGATTCAATGCCCACTTCCATTACGGTCTAACCACAGAAAGACTAGCAGTGACATGGAAGACCTATCTACTAGTTCACATACACTTCACTATGTGCTTCGTGCAACTAGGCCACTGATCTTTCCAGAACTGATTGAATTGATATTTGCTCATGTCTTAAAGAACAGACATTTCCTGGAGCCGATCATCAAACAGCTGTGTGACGAGGGAGAACGCAGAACGTCGAAGTGACAAACATTGATGGGTGGATGGATATACAGTTTTCAGAAGTTGAATGGATGTCCCATGACGCCAGCTCCCTGACGAAAACTACCACACAAACTTTTCACTGTACACTCTGTACACAAGGATACTGGGCAACGATTGATACGTGAAGTCGGATTGTTTGGCAAGAATTGATAAACAAATAACATCTGCGGGCATCGGAATTACACCAGGTTCTCTACTTTCATCTGTACTTCGACTCCCACATTGCATTCTTATGCCTCGACCATGTTGGCCGGAAATTATGTGCTGTATCCTCACAGGTAAAGGATGGACTACTGCATACAACAGGCAAAGGAGGAATCGTCGTGGAAGATCAAACATTTGTTCTCGTCGCCTATTTATTGCCCCACCACATGACCATGTTCTTTGATGCCGGCAACTTTTCAATCCATGACATTGATCCTATACAGATCATCAACAATAATGAATATGATGAGTGGACTCTTTTGGTGGTGTTAATCGAGTGTCCTGGTATCAGATCCTCCATGATGCCTTCAGTTCATTTATTGGCCAGAACACTACGATCGCAGCTGCTTCCCTGAAACTCGCAAATAATATATTGCCGACATTAGAAATTCGGGTTACTGAATCTGTCGACACGCCCTCGTCAATGTGCTGGGTGAGGGACCCAGCTGGAGCAGGCATTGCTCAACCATGTGCTGAGAAGCTGAAAGAAACTGTACATTTTGGTGCTGCCTTCTTCTCCACAATCAACAACTCCTTACACTTGTTCACTTCAATCGCTCACCAACTTGCCACTGCGCTTCCTGATTATCGTGCCGCTGTCGACGAGAGGATTTCAAAAGTCTTGTTGAGCATAAATAGCATCTCAATTTATCGTTGAACCATTCCATGAACTTAGGAAGCAGGGAAGTAGAATAATCGAGATCACCGCATCTTCCGTCCAGACAAGTTCCACACCGTTCTGCTGGGCCATTTTCAGTTCCGAGCCTCACGTTGTATCGACATCCAAGCAGGTTGATATCGGTCGCATAACGCATCTCAGTCGAACTTTTGGTCTCCCATAAGGCAGATGGTGAAATTGAGACGTGCCTCAAGGATGATTTCCTTGACCCCGAAACTGTGTGCAGCTGTCATCATCATGGCCAACTGACAAGGGTGTTTGGGCCCTTGTGTTCTGTCACGACTCACGAGATCGGCGATTCCGCGACAGACTGCAGTCTGTCGCGGATGCCCTATTGGAACAGCCATCAATATTCCCAACTCGATGCTCTTCATCTCCATATTAGATCCCGGAGAATATTCTCCCATCTGCTCGACTTTTCCTGTGTCATGCTTCACCTGTAACTCGTCTCGGTAATGACAGCGATTGTTTTTTCGTCACTTCATTTTGTTGTGATATTGGGTGCTTAGAATCGACATTGAGAAATATCTGTGACTATCTACATGCCGTGGTCACCTACCAGACATTTCCTGCGTTTTGATCTCATGCGATCCTTTTATGACCAAGGTCAATGGTTCCATCTCATTCTTAGACAGTCTCTATGGCGTTCATGGATCAATATCTTTCTACCACGAATGATTTCCTTGGTAATCCTGCTCGTTCAGGTTTTTTCTGCATCACGACTCCTGCCGTTTACTGGAAAATTTTCTTCAGTCACTTGGTTGAACAGCACCACCATCCTGCATCGATCGAGCTACGTTATTGAGGGTTAAAGTACGTCTCTCCTCCCTCCTCATGTCTGCTCTCTGACCTACTTGGATTTTTGAGGACTTGCATTGGCGCCAGCTTCTCTGCCTCGCTCCTCTTGGTCACATTAAACTGAGTTTGTTGGATTCTTTTTTCAAGTTAATATTCTTTGCTCAGCTGTCATTCCGGTTGTCCCATGGCGACGCAGACTTTTGTCGGTTTATCGGAGATATTTCGTTCCTTACTTTACAACCGCTAGCAGAACTTGATCATCGCAAGTCTCTAATGGCGGATATGAATGACGCGGGAGCTCCCCGCTTGGGTCGGCACCATTATCACTGTTTTCGGTAGTAGATAACAGCAAGAGAGACATGGAATGAAAATTTAAAGGGTAAGGATGGCAGTACTCGTACGGATATCACATGCCTTAGTTTACGAATATGACAACTCACTCACTGGCACACATGGACAATATCAACTGAAATCCAAATGAAATCATGGTTGATCCTGCCTTCAAATACTTCATTTTTATTATGAGCTCGTTCTATTATCGCAAGGCCGGGAAAGATAAATTATTTAGGGCTGTCAAAATACAGTCCAAAGCAATATAATTGGAACCATCAAACAGAGATCCGACTTTCAGCCATACCAAGCATTCCCCTTCAGCTTGCCCGGAAAAGATTCCCCGTGACCTCGAGCACCAACGCCATACGGTTGAAACCTATTCGGCTTTTTACCACCTCTCAAAACACTTGAATGCACATCATAATATTTCGGATCTCTTCCGTAAACTTTACTTTCCCTTTCGCTACGTTGGGATCCTGACAGCGTGACAGTTGGAATCGAAGGT
>Ga0153939_1000355_pt1 | contig 16821 bp, 13 predicted proteins | sample TSNJ023MetaG_FD_104734 | JGI IMG/M metagenome (GOLD analysis project Ga0153939, IMG submission 104734) | Attine ant fungus gardens microbial communities from New Jersey, USA - TSNJ023 MetaG | ecosystem: Host-associated > Fungi > Mycelium > Unclassified | place: USA: New Jersey, Brendan T. Byrne... | reverse complement strand
TTTTGCTGAATTTTTGGTGCGGAGGACGCCGCTTGGCTGACGCCAAGCAAGGACGACAAGCCAAAAAGGCAGCAAAATTTGCCGAAATGATGGGTGCGAAAAGATACTAAACAGGTTCTTATAGTAAACCAACTTCAAAATGCGATCATTTTGAAGTTGGTTTACCGGCTGGGAATCAAATTTTCCTCTTTCTTTTTTCCATTTTTAAAGTTGATTCACTATATCACCCTTAATGGAGTCAAAAACGGTTACAATACTGCCGGAAACAAAAACGTAACCGCTAGCCACCGCGGCGTCCGGAACGCTGCGGTGGCTAGCGGTTACATGCAAACGACATGCAAATGAAACCCACCGTGTCAATTCAATTGTGTTGCGAACGGTCGCCGGACATGCTATACTTAACCGGCAGGGATATGATGCAGGGCGGTTGGCCACTCCCCGGTAAAGGGGGGGATGCCATGACGATATTTGAGGTTCTAACTTTAATGTTGGGCTTCGGAGCGTTTGTCGTTGCGTTGTTTAACGCAAAAAAATAACCGCCCCTGCCTAATGGTGACGGTTATTTTTTACTATACCGTGGGCTAACCGCTTACGCGGCATATTCCTACATATATATTGTACATCATTCCCGCAAAAAATGCAACCACACAAAAAATGCTTATCACATCTATCGGTCCGAATCAAATCTTAAACAAAATCTGAGGAGGAAGCAGTATGATGATCCCTTCACAAAGAGCGGAAGGACAGGCAATTTTGAACCTGGCATACGCCGTCTGCGCGGCGGCCCGGACAGCGCCGAAAGCCTGTGGTATCGACCACATGGATACGGCGGTGCTGACCGGCGAGGATAAAAAGCGGGTTGCCGACGAAATGCGCCGGATCGGCGAGAGCTTCGGTGAGAATGGCAATTTCTTTCTCCGGGACGCAGGCAACGTGGATACAAGCGAAGCTGTAGTTTTAGTCGGCGTGAAGTATCAGACGCGCGGCCTTAACGAGTGTTGCGGATTGTGCGGGTTTCATAATTGCGCCGCCTGTGCGGCGGCCGGCGCGGCCTGCGTGTTCACACCGCTGGATTTGGGGATAGCGCTTGGTTCGGCGGTATCCCTGGCAGCCGACAGCCGGATAGACAGCCGGATTATGTTCACCATCGGCAAGGCCGCGGCTTCTTTAGGGCTGCTGGGAGAACATAAGCTGATCATGGGCATTCCCTTGTCAGTTTCCGGTAAATCACCTTTCTTTGACCGAAAATAAAGCCTGAAGGAGGAAACCGCATGATTTCGCAGGCTGACAAAGGCTTAACACGGGAACTCAAAACCGCGCTTCTCTCCCGCGGCGCGGCGCTTATAGGCTTCGCCGATTTGCGGGAACTGCCGGAGGACGCAAGGGACGGCTTCCCTTATGGCGTCGTGATCGGCATGGCTTGGGAGAAGGATGTGCTGCATAGCATCGCCGACGGGCCCACCCACGCCTATCATCAAAATTACGACGATTTAAATGAAAGGCTGGACGATTTGAGTCTATACGCGGAGAAATGGCTTGTGGAAAAGGGGTTCCGAGCCCTTGCCAAAACGCGGCAGGTTGTGGGAGCATATGACGGTGTAAGGCTGACGACAAAGCTTCCCCACAAAACGGTGGCCACCCGCGCCGGGGTGGGCTGGATTGGCAAATGCGCTTTGCTGGTCACGCCGGAATTTGGCTCCGCGCTGCGCATTTCCAGCACACTTGCCGACGCGCCGCTGGAAACCGGAACCCCTGTCAATGAATCCCACTGCGGAGAATGTGCGGTCTGCCGGGAAATCTGCCCCGCAAAAGCCGTGTCCGGCAACAAGTGGAGCGCCGGCCTGCCCCGTGAAGAATTCTGGAACGCGCAGGCGTGCCGGGAAACAGCGCTCGCCCGCAGCCGCGAAAAACTGGGCGAGGATGTTACCCTGTGCGGATTGTGCATCCTGCGCTGCCCCTGGACGCAGAAATATTTAAAGGGATGAGGAGCTTTTAATTGTACCGGCATCATCGGCGTGTCAATTCTTTATTAGCATGCCGTTTTTCCAATGTGTTTTTGGAATGTTCGCAAGCAAAATATCATCTTGGTATGAGTTTTATATCCCTAACGCAAGATGATTCGTAAAAAAAACTCATACTCTGTTTTTTTTTGCGAAAATATGTCTCGAATTTTTTTTGCAAATCTCATACCGGGCTAATTTTGTTGCCGCGCATTATGCCTTATAATGGAGCTACCAACAGCAAATATAAAAGGCGGGGATTTTGTGAAAGAAGGATCAATTGAGAGAAGCTTTGATTTTTCCATCCGATTGACGGAACTCGTCAAGTATCTGCAGGGCGAAGACCGTGAATTTCCTCTTTCACAGAGGTTGCTTATTTGCGGCGTGGGGATCGGGGTTTGTCTGCGTGCCGCAGAGACGTCCGACGCCAAAGGGCGGGCGGCAAAAATCGAACAAGCTCTGCTTTACGCGATTGAGAGCGGATACCTGCTGGAATTGATGGTGAAAACCGGATATCTGGGCGAACAGCAATCAAGACCCATTCTGGAGGATTGCCGCCAACTGAAGGAATTCATTGCCAACGCAAAAAAAAGACAAAAACAAGTTGATACAGGAGCATCTTCCATATGAAAATTTGGAGAATACAGGGGATCGCATTCATCGCCGCGCTTTTTTTGCTCACTGCTTGTTCGGCCTCCTCCGGCTCCGGGGAGGGGCGTCTGTCCACCGATATGGGACTCTCGTCCACTTCCGGCAGGGAGGAGCTCCTTGCAGCCGCTTCCTATTTTGTGGAAGATTCCGTGGCTGCCGCGAAATTTTCCATGATCAACATCACCTTTTACGGAGATTCGAGAACCTCCAGGGCCTTTACCTGGCACACCGATGCTTCGATTACCGGCAGCGATATCCGGTACGCGCCGGTGCGCGACGGCGCGGCGGACACGCTGCGCACGCAAATGCGGTCCGGCGAGGGCGGCGTCTCGGAGGATCAGGAGACCACGGGCTGGCATAAGGCGATTGTGGACAACCTGCAGCCGGGCGTTGAGTACCGCTATCAGCTAGGCGACGCCGAACAGGATATTTGGGGGCCGGTGGGAAGCTTCCGCATGGCGGAACAACAGGACGACTTTACCTTTTTGTTTGTATCCGACGCCCATGTGCGGGATGAAAAAAGTGCGGGCGTGGTTTCTCAGGCGTTGGAAAGAGCCCTGGAAACCGCTCCGGACGCCGAATTTGTCGTGCAGTGCGGCGATTTTGTACACAACGCGAACGAGCCGGAGCAATGGCGGCTGGCCATGGAGACCAATCGCCACTGGCTGACCTGCATCCCCAATGTCCCGGTCGCGGGCAATCATGACAATGACGACGGAGCCTTCAGCCGGCATTTCCACCTGCCGTCCCCCCGGGAAAGCGACCCGGAAAAGGGCGCGTTCTACAGCTTTCGCTATGGCCCGGTTCACTTTGTGGTACTGAACACGAACGAGTGGACCGATGATTACGGGTATCTGTCGAAAAAGCAGACGGCGTGGATGCGGGGCGACGTGCGGACAGCCAGGCAAAGTGGCGCACAGTGGATTATCGTCCTCATGCACCGCGGAGTCTATACATTGGGCGAAAACGCCGAAAATAAACGGATCACTCAAATGCGGGCGTCGCTTCCGGCGCTGTTCGACGAACTGCGGGTGGATTTGGTGCTTCAGGGACACGACCACATTGCCTCAAGGACCAAGCCGCTCAAAAACGGCGTGCCGGCCGATGAGGGAGTTCTCTATCTGAACTCCGGCCCGATTGGCCGGTACGGCGACGAGCTCAATACCGGCATGCCGGACGAGTACTTCGCTTTGTTCGACTTCTGGACGCAGCGCCCTCTCGACCGGGAATACCAAAGCTTCTATGTCATCCGCGCCGAGGCCGGCAAGGCTGTGTCCGGTACGCTGTATGAAACCTATAGGGCGAAAGACGCACCCGTATACACAGTGGACCGGTTCACGCTGCCGTTGGCGGCGCCGGCTCCGGAACCGTCCGGGGAAGAGGAGGCTTTGTTTGATTCCGCGGTGTCCTGACGCCATCCGTATCCGGCAAACGCAAATTTTTGCGCAGCCGTAATAAAAAATAAGGGTTGATAAGCCATGAAAGCTTTATTGGTCGGCGGTTTTAACAGTTTAACAAATGCACTGGCGGTCAAGCTGATAAAGAATGGATTCGGCGTGGCCGTGCTGAACGAGGAAAAGAACAGGAAACATCTGCATCCGCGCTGCGCCAAATACACCAGCGATACCGGGCATATCGGCAAGGTGTACGCCAACTACCGTCCCGACATTGTACTGGTCACATCCTTTTACGACGAGGCCTGTTCCATCAACGACCTGGCAAATATCCTTTCGCAGGGAGTATTCCACGGCATCCGGCGGATCATCTTCTTTTCCTCCACGCTTGTTTACGGAATCCAGCCGGAGGAGTGGTATCTTCCCGCCGAAACCGACGCCGCCAGTCCCGCCGGCAAACGGGGGATTGAATTTTCGGTGGCCGAAGAACTGTGCCGCCAGTGGGAGGGCCTTTCCGCGATTCAAGTGACGGTGCTGCGCCTGGCCATGCTGTACGGGCCCGGCGCCGACGACCAGGCATTGAATATCTGGATCGATCAGCTGCTGGACGGCCAGACCGTCGAGCTGCCGGTATCCGCCCGCTATTCCTGCCTGCACATGGACGATATGGCCGAGGCGGCGCTTCAGGTGGTCAACGCCGGATTTTCCCCGGTTTATAACGTTGTGTCGGGGGAAACGCTCACCGCCTCCGAGCTGGCGGAGAATCTGACCCGCTGCACGGGCCTGACGGCCGCTCCGCTGGAGCTGAAAATAGGCGAGGACGCGCTCTGCCTTGCCGCCGATAACAGGCTGCTGCGCAAGGAATACAACTGGAGCGAGCGCCACAGCCTGAGCAGCGAGATGCCCGAGGTTGTGTGCTCCGTACAGAACCGGCGCGAAAAAGCGCAGAAAAAGGCGCTGCGAACCACCCGCCGCCAGCGGCGTGTTCACGGCGACCAGCTTCATCCTGTCGCAACGGCGGAAACACTCTTGCTGTTCGCGTTAACCGTGTTTTTGACGCTGATTCAGGACACGATACCTTTAATCGACAATATCAATTTCATCGCGCTGTACCTGATTTTGATCGCGGTGTCAATGAACCTGCAGCAGTCGGCTTTATCTCTGATTTTGACCTGTGTGTTTCTGGTATACCAGCAGGTACAAAAGGGATACGACGTATTCACCGCGATCATCACCGCGCAAACGCTGCTCAAGGCCGCCGAATACTGTGTCATCGGCATCTCGGTCAGCTATGTATTCCATCGGCTGCGCACAAGGATGCTGTTCTTGCAGATGGAAAAGGCCGACCTGCAAAATGAGCTGCGGGTGGTGGAGCAGTTCAGCGAGGACAACCTGCGCACCCGCCACTTCTTTGAGGATCAGATTCTGAAATATGAGGTCAGCCTGCCCCGCGTCATCTCGATGACGGCCCGGCTGGACGTCATGGAGACCGAGCGCATTATCCCGGAGACGATACGCGTGCTTGCGGAAAGCGTTGGAGTAGAGGACGTGGCCGCCTATGTGATCGGTTCCCGCGGCGGGCGTATGCGCCTGTCCCACGCGGCGACCCGGGCGGCCCGCGCGATGGGGCGGTCTCCGGTCCTGGACGACTGCAAGCCGCTTCTGTCCGCGCTGGAAAACGACCAGGTATTCATCAACCGGGCAATGGATCCCGCCTACCCCTCGATAGCCTCCGGAGTGAAGACAGACGGCAAGCTGGCGTTTGTATTCGTTATGTGGAACATTCCTTACCGCAAGATGTGTCTGGACACCTCCAACCTGCTGCAGACCATCACCCACATGGTCAGCGCCGCGTTGCAGCGCGCTTTCCGGTACGAGGAGATGAGCCGCGACGAGCGTTACCTGCCCGGCACCGGCATCCTGCGGTTCGACGCCTTCCATAACCTGTGCGAGGCGCGCGGCGTTGAAAAAGCGGATTCCGGCGACATCCTGTGCAGCATCCAGGCCGCGGGGACAGATCTGATACAGCTGGGCGAGCAAGTGGAACCGCTTGTGCGCGAGAACGACTATATGGGCGACGGCGCCGACGGATCGCTTCTGCTGCTGTTGTCCGGCACCAGCATGGAGGGCTGCCAAAGCTTTCAAAACCGCTTGGCCCGGCATGGCCTGAGCTGTGAAGTGCGGGAGGCGTTGCCGATATGAGGGCGGAATATATCCTATTGCTTTTATTGCTGTGTGGTTGCGCGGCCGGCGTGGTTTTCTTCGCGCTGTGCTTTCGCAAGGATTTGAAAAAAGCGCTGATTTGCCTTCTCATGAGCACGTTTGTACCGGTAGCCGGCATCCTGCTGAGCGCTGTCCTGATCATCCGGTTTAAACGCGGCCACTACGCGATGGACACGGAGGAAACCATCCGTAAGTACAAGATCCGGGAGTCCGAATACATAGACGAAGAACGGCTGATGAACACGGTGCCTGCCAGAGACGCGCTCTCAATTAGCACCAACCGCCAGCGCCGCAGCTACCTGCTCGGCTTGCTCCGCCAGCACGAGGCAGGGGCGCTGCGGAGCCTTTTGCATCAGGCTGTTCACAACACGGATGCGGAGGCTTCCCACTATGCCGCCTCCGCGATCATGGAGCTGCAGCGGCTGTCCTACAACTCCATGGCCGAGGCGGGAAAGGCTTACGAGAAAACCCCCGGCGACTACGACGCCACAAAACGCTACGCCGCGTCGATCCTGGATTATCTGGATAACAGCGAGATCGGCAACCTGGAGCAATCCACGTTCCGCGCCCGCTGCGAGGAAGTGATGCTGCGCATTCTGCAGGATATGCGGGACCGGTGCGACGAAAGCGACTACGAAAACCTAATCCGCCTGTATCTGCGCCAGGGCCGGTACCGGGAAGCCCGGGATTGGGCGCACGCCTACAGCGAAGCGCACCCCGGCGGCGAAAGTGGATATTTGTTGCAGATGGAGGCCGCCTATCTGCTGACAGACCTCGGCGCATTCCACAACGCGCTGGATGAGCTTTGCGCGCGCAGCGACGTGCTCCTTTCCCATGACGGACTGACAATAATCCGGTTCTGGATGCGGAATCGGGAGACGGGAGGAAACATGATTTGAGAGCAAGATTCCTGTTCCGGCGTGTGTTTGTTCTGATGGTCATTGTGAGCCTGCTGTCCGTTGTGTATATCCTTGTGCGCAGGGATTATTCGGCAACCCTGGACTATGTCGGTAATCCGGCGCGGTTTTTGGTGAAAGATGAGGCTTGGGACCTCTCGGATCCCAAGGCCATGTGGGCGGACGACGGGTTCCTGGTGGTGGAGGATCCCGGCGATCCGGTGTCGGTGGAGCTGCGGGACGCTGTGGAGTTCGCGCTGGACTGCCTCGCCCAACGGCCGCGGTATGTCACCCAGCCCACCCAGGAGCAGATTGCCGAAGCGAAGCAGGGTATTATCGTCACCACCACCTTCCTGGACAAGATAGAATCGCTGGAGTTGTTGCTGGACTACGCCCAAAACGGCGGAAACCTGATCTTTGCAATCCGACCGGAGGTGAATCACTCGTTTATGAGCATCCACCAGCAGTTGGGGATCATTGAACACGGGTTTTTCTACTCGAGTGAGGGATTTCACCTGCGGGAAGGATACCTGACCGCAGAACCCTTTAACGTGGAAGGGCCTTGGCTGAACAACTCGGTCATTCAGCTGCACGTCGGCTCGGACTGTGATGTGAAGGCCGTCAACGACGACGGCGTGGCGATGATTTGGATTCGCAAATACGGCGCAGGCAGCATCCTGTTCATGAACAACTCATTGATGACCTACAAATCCACCGGTGGGCTGATGACCGCGCTGATCGCCGATCTGCAGGGGCCGACGCTCTACCCGGTGATAAACGCCCGGGCCTTTGCGCTGGAGGCGTTTCCCCTGCCGGCGGATGTGAACCGGGAGGTTCTGCGATCCATGTACCTGCGGGCCGGCAGCTCCTTTCTGCGGGATGTGTGGTGGCCGGATATGGTTCAGTTCTACTATTCCCACCGCATACCCTACACGGCGGGTATCCTCACCGGCTACGTCAGCGAAGCGCCGTACGCGTCCTCCGAGGTGGCCGGCGAGGAGCTGGATCTGATCTTTTACACAAAGGAGCTGGCAAGATACGACGGGGAGCTTGGCTTTACCGGATTCAACCAAAAGCCTTTGTACTTTTCCGTTCCGCCCGAGCAGATGACCTTCGAGCCGTGGGCCGACCCCTCCACCGCGCGGGCCCGCACCTCCGAAGTCTTTTCGATGCTGTCGGTGTTTCTGCCGGACTACGACCTGTACGCCTATCTGCCGCCGGAACGCCTGCTGGACGAGGAGGGGCGGCGCGTCATCGCCGAAACCATGCCCAATCTGCAGGTCATCTGCGGCGACCTGTATGACCGGACGCTCTGGTACCAGGACTTCGGTGTCGACAAGGACGGCATCGTACGGATGCCGGTGGTTACCTCGGGCTTCGACAATGGTCCCGAAACCGGCTGGAACCTGCTGTGCGCGGCCGCGGCCAAGGGAATTGTGTTCCATTCCTGCGACGTCAGCGACCTGCTGCTGGAAACCGACCCCTCCCATGACTGGGGCGCTCTGTCCCGCGGCTTTTTCAAATTCGGCGAGGACTATGTGCGTGCCACCGGCTACCTGGAGGGTATGACGGTCACCCAGGCGGCCTTTCGGGTTCGGGAGATGACGGCGCTGAATCCCCGGATCACATACCGTTGGGACGCCGTGGACGTGTCCTGCACGTTGATTGGGGAGCAGGGATTTTTCATACTGCTGTGCCCCGGCCTTCAGCCGGTTCCGGCTGAAAATGTAAGCTGTACAAAAATATTTGACGGACGCTATCTGATTACGACGGCAGTCGAACAATTCTCTTTGGAGTTGATAAACGCATGAAGGTATGTATAATAGCGGAAGGCTGTTACCCCTATGTGGTGGGCGGCGTTTCCAGTTGGCTGCAGATGATTCTTGAAGGTATGCCCGATGTTGATTTCACCGTGTTTACCATCGCCGTGGACGAATCGCAGCGGGGCCAATTCAAATATACCCTGCCCGCCAACGTAACCGCCGTTCAGGAAAACTTTTTGATGTCCGACAGGGGCGCGTACAATGCGGGCCGGCGCCGCAGGCGGAAAAAGCCCTTGCCGCCGCCGCATGCCCTGACACTGCGCAGCCTTGTGATGTCCGCGGAGGAAATCCCGTGGAAGGCGGTTTGTGAGATCGTACACGCTCCGGATTTCGACGCGTCCGCCTACCTGAACGGCTGTGATTTTTTTAACGCCGCCAAGGAACGCTACCGCCGCGACGGCATAAACTGCCCGTTCTCAGATTATCTGTGGACATTGCGGTCGATGTTTCAGCCGATGTTTACGCTGCTTACCTGGAAAATTCCGGAGGCGGATATCTACCATGCCGTGTCGGCCGGATATGCCGGCGTGGCCGGGGCGCTGGGTTCCGCGCTGTACGGCAGCCCGTTCCTGCTTTCCGAGCACGGCATCTACACCCGTGAGCGGGAGGAGGAGTTGATCCGCTCTACGTGGACCAAGGGCTACTTCAAGGACATGTGGATCCGGCACTTCTACTCACTGTCCGCATTCGCCTACGAGCAGGCCGACACAGTGGTGTCGCTGTTCCATCAGAACGCCGAGGCCCAGGAGGATCTGGGCTGCGTCCCGGACAAAATCCGCATCATTCCCAATGGTGTATCGGTGGAGTCCTACCGGGACGTGAAGCCCTCCCGGCATCCCGACGGCATTGTCAATATCGGAGCCGTGGTGCGGGTCACTCCGATCAAGGATATCAAGACAATGATTCTGGCGTTCCATGAGGTTAAGGCAAGGCTTCCCAGCACCCGGTTCTACATTATGGGCTCCGGCGACGAGGATCCGGAATATTACCAGGAGTGCCTGGACCTCATTGAGCAACTGGATATGAGGGATATCGAGCTGACCGGGCGGATTAATATCCGGGATTACCTGCCCGACATGGATATCCTGGTTCTGACCAGCATCAGCGAGGGACAGCCGCTGGCGATCCTGGAGGGCATGTTGTTCCGCAAGCCCTGGGTGGCCACCAACGTGGGGTGCTGCCGGCAGCTGCTGTACGGCGCCCCCGGCGACGGCGAAGGGCAGGCCGGGTTTGTCGCCCCGGTCATGGACGTTCAGAAGCTCGCCCGGTATATTCTCCGGCTGGCAAATGATGCGGATATGCGGCGGGAAATGGGCGAAACCGGATACCGCCGCGCATGCAAATACTATCGGCTGGAAGACATGTTTGAAGCCTACAGCAGCCTGTATCAGGAATTGGGGGTGGCAAAATGGCCGGTATTGGTTTCGAGCTAAAAAAGCTCTACAAGCAGGGCGGCGGAATCACGCGGACAGTCGGCGCCATGGGGTATTCCACGATGACCGCCGTCGGCTCCACGCTGCTGATTGTCGGGGCGCTGATCGTCACGAGTCTCTTGATGTCTTACTGGGGTGTGGGCGAATACGAAAAGAACCTGTTTGCGGGGTGCGTGTTGTACTGCTTTGTATTTTCGCTGATCCTCACCTCGGTCTTCGACACGGTGCTGTCCCGTTACGTGTCCGACTGCATCTTCAGCGATCAGGAGCAGAAGCTGCTTCCCGCCGTACAGGGCGCCACCGCAATATTTGCGGTGATTTTCGGCTTGGTGGGCGGTGTTTTCGGGGCGATGCTGTATTTCATCGGGGACTTAGACGCCTACTACGTGCTGATGGTCTACCTGTTGTTGATGGGGGTGGGGCTCACCTTCGGCATATCGGTGTTCGTTACCGCCATCAAAGCGTATCGGCGCATCACCTTCTCCTATCTGTTCGGCAGTCTGCTGATTCTTTTAACCGGCGCAGCGTGCAGGTTCGTGCTGCGCATGCCCATCGGCCACAGCATGATTACCGGCTTTGCGGCCGGCTTTTTGTCCATCGCCGTTCAGCTTTACTTTTTCTTGCATCTGGCCTTTCCCCGCGGGGATAAGAGCTACTTCAGCTTTTTCCGGAGCGTGCGCGCCAACAAGCTGTTGCTGCTCAGCGGTTTGTTCTATTCGCTGGGCTTGTATGCGCATAACGCCGTATTTTGGCTTGACTCGGATTTACAGGTGATCGTCGCGAGGATTATCCATTGCGCTCCAGCCTATGATATGGCCAGTTTCGTCGCAATGCTGACAAGCATCACATCAATGGTGGTGTTTGTCGTGCGCGTCGAAACCAGCTTCTATCGGGAATACAAGGGCTATTGCGAGTCTGTCATCGGCAACAACCTGAAAAACATCGAGCTGTCCAGGGAGAAGATGTCCCGCACCCTGGTCAACGAGGTCTACTTTATCGGCGAGTTCCAGATCATCATTACAATCGTCCTGATGTGCGTGGGCATCACCTTTTTGCCGGCCCTCGGCATTTCCGGCGTCACGCTGGATATCTACCCGATCCTGGCGCTGGGCTACTACGCGGTGTTCATCATGCACCTGCTGATGATCTTCCTTTACTACTTCGACGACCAGCGGGGCGCGGCCTTCGTAGGCTTTATCTTTTTCGCGTTGACGCTGATCTGTACGCTGATCAGCCAACGGATGGGTATCGCCTATTACGGTTTGGGCTTGGTGGTCTCTGGGGTCATCGGGTGGTCGGTGGCTTTTATCCGGCTGCGCCGCGTAATGCGCAGGGTGGACGATATCATGTTCTGCGACAATGTGAAAAGGGGCGCTGCCGATGCTGTATCATAACATAAAGCTGCGGCATGAATTGAAATATTACATCAGCGACAAAGAGTATCATCTTCTGCGGGCGCGGCTCGCTCCAATCATGCGGCTTGATGAAAACACAACCCGCCCGGAAGGGTACTGTATTCGCAGCCTGTATTTCGACGACATGTACGACACCGCGGTCATGGAAAAGCTCACCGGCGGACAGCGCCGGGACAAATACCGCGTGCGCGTCTATAACGGCTCCGATCATCTGATCCGCCTGGAGCGGAAATCAAAATACGACGCGTACATCGCCAAGGCATCCGAGTCCATCACCCGCGCGCAGCTTGAAGCGATGCTGGATGGGGATTATTCCCCATTGCTTGCGATGGGTACGCCGCTGGCGCGGGACGTGTACGCAAAGCGCCAAACCGTGCTGCTGCGGCCCGCGGTAATTGTGGATTACCTGCGTGAGGCGTATGTTTACCCCGCCGGCAACGTGCGCGTCACCTTTGATAAGGACGTGCGCGCCGGGTACGGAAACTACGATATCTTCTCCGGCCGCGTCTTGACCTGCCCTGTTGTGGAAGCGGGACAGATGGTGCTGGAAATCAAGTACGACGACTTTTTGCCGGATGTAATCCGCCGGCTTGTCCGCTCCATTAACGGCGACTATTGCGCGATCTCCAAATACGTCATGTGCCGGATACGGCTGTCGGAGATCAAAACCAACGCGAGACGGGTGGTGCTGTCCATCAATGGATAAACGTCGAAGCCATGAAGCGGTGAAAGCCGCGTGTGTCCTGCTTGTCTGCCTGCTGCCGGCGCTTCCCGGCTGCGCGGCGGCGGATAATCAGGTGGACTCCGGCAGGATTTACGACAACAACGGCGTCTACAGCATCGACAAGGACGGTTGGGATGAATTGTGGCTGGACGTGGGCGCCCTGTCCGGATATGAATTCGCGGCGGTGACCGGACAGACCGTCAACGGCGGCGAAAAACCCCGCTTTCCGGTGGCCGTCTACGACACGGCGGGGCAGTTGGGCGACGAGGTCAATCCCGCCTACGGCACGGTGCAGGTCAAGGGAGCGCAGCCCTATCGCACGACCTACCGCTCCTTCAAGATCAATCTTGAGGGGGAAAGCCTCTGGCACGGCAACCGGACGTTTGTGCTGTACAAGTGCCCCGACGACATTGCCAAGATCTCGATGAAGCTGACGCTGGACGTCTTTGCCCTCTTCGACGACATCGTCAGCGTTCATTCCGGATTTACACGCCTGTATATTCGGGACGGCGGCGGTTACAAAGACTACGGCCTGTACACCTTCACCGAAAACCCCGGCGCGCGTTATCTTCGCACCCACGGCCTGGACCGGTACGGGGAGCTGTATGAGGCGAAGGACTTTGATTTTTCGCTGGATACCTGGCAGCGGGTGGACGAGGCCGGCCGGGAGGAACTCATCGAATATAAAAACGGGGAGGACCCCGACAAGCTGCCGCTGTTACTGCTGGCGCTGGACCTGGCCGAGGATTTCGACGCGGTTTTTGAGCGGTACTTCGACCGGGAAAACTATCTGACCTGGCTGGCGGGATCGGCGCTGCTGGGCAACAGGAAAGCGGGCACCGATTCCTTTTACCTGTACAGCCCCTCCGATTCGGAGAAGTGGTACTTCTTTCCCTGCCCCACCGACGACCTTCTGTGGGAGGAGGCGGACGCGGGATACAAGATTCCCACGCAGCAGATGGGGCTGGGCATGTTTACAACCAGCAAGCTGCACGCGCGCTTTCTGGAGGACGCGGACAACCGGGTCGATCTTGCCGAAAAGGTGCGGGAACTGCGGGGCGTTCTGACCGACGAGGTGATCGCGGGCTTGTGCGGGCAGTACAAGGAGGTGCTGGCGGAATTTGTGGGCAGGGAGCCCGATTACACCGCGCTGCATTTTTCACCGCGCGAAACGGAGGACCGCATCAATCGCATCCCGGCTCTGGTGGAGCGCAACTGTGAATTGTTTTTTGAAAATTTGGAATTGCCGATGCCTTTTGACATTTACGGGCCGGAGCAGCAGGCGGGCGGCTGGAGCTTTCACTGGCAGCGCCGGGAGCAGCCGGAGGGCGCGCTTCCGGTCACCTACCACTTTTCGCTGTGTACCGACTTGGGGGGAAAAGAGGTCGTCTTCCGGGCCGACACGCAGGAACCCCGAATATTCGTTGCCGAGCCCCTCAGTGGCGCCTATTACCTGCACCTGACCGCCAGCTATAACGGCGGCCAGAGTGCGCAGCCCGCCAACAGTTGGATCCCCGTTGGCGGCGGCAGGCGGGCGTGGGGTGTCGCCCTTTACCAATTAACCCACAGCGAGGGGGTGCGGGAGGATGAGTAAAACGCGGGCGTTGCTGGCTGTCTGCTGCGCGCTGGCGCTGGCGGGAACCATGGGAGTCATGGCCGTCCGGAGCCCAACCGGATCCGGTGATTTTTTGCGGGAGCTGCGTTCAAAAGATCCGCTTCTCCAGGCGATACTGTCCGGCGCAGGGGAATCGCCGGCCGTGCAGCCGTTGTCGGACTACAAGCTGGAGGACAGGAAAAGCCTTTACAACCTCGAAAACGCAGGCAACGTCGTCACATTGATGGTGGAGGTGTACGGCAAACGCGGCGACAGTCTGGCCTCCTTCGAGACGCCGGAGACGGCCAGGACGCTGAAGCTGCCGGCCATTGTGCGGGAGGGTACGGAGCAGGGCACCACGGCTTGGAACGGCTTCGGTTCCAACGCCGTGGCCGCCAATGCCACCCTTGAGGTTAAGGGCGAGCCGAAGATCAACCGCAAATATCACAACTTCAAAATCCGGCTGGAATCCGGAGCGGGGCAGTTTGACGGACAGACGGTCCTGAACCTGAAAAAAGCTTACGGCAAGCCTTGCCGTATCGAGGAAAAGTTTGCCTTCGACCTTTTCGCGATGCTTCCGGAGATGATGTCGCTGCGCACCCGTTTCGTGCATCTTTACATTATGGACAAGGAATCCCCCAATCCCGGCTATATTGACTACGGCCTTTACACAATGGTGGAGCAGCCGGACAAGTATTATTTCACCAACCGGTCGCTGGATGACTCGGGCAGCATGTACCAGGCGGAGAACTTTGACTTTTCGCTGTCCGCCGAACTGGTGGACGTATCCAGCCCGACGTATTCAAAGAGCGCCTTCGAGGAGATTCTGGACATCAAGCAGGGCGACAACCACAAGGACCTGCTGGAGATGCTGGCGGCCGTGGGCGACGAGAGCCGGGACATCGACGAAGTCATCGACGCCTATTTTGACCGGGACAACGTTCTGACCTGGATGGCGATGAACGTCGTACTGGCCAACAGCGACTGTGTCATCACCGGCTACCTGCTGTACAAGCCGACGCTTTCACAAAAATGGTTCATCCTGCCCGGTAACATGAGCGAGGCCATGCCGGCGGCGGGAGATCCAAATCGGATCAAGGTCTGCCACACCGGCTGCTCCATGTTTTACGGCAACGTGCTCTACGAGCGAATCCTGCAAAAGCCGGAGAATGTGGCGGAGCTGCAAGCACGGGTGGCGGAGCTGATGGACTACTTCGACGACAGCGCCGTCCGGGCGCTGACCGACCAGTATATCGTAACGCTGGCGGACTATCTTGTCCGGAACCCGGATCGGGGTATGCTGCGGTCCAGCCCGGAGGCGGTCATCGCCGCTGTGGGACGGTATCGGGAGAGCATGCTGCACAATGTGGCGGCCTTTGAAGACACGCTGTTGTCCCCCCGGAAGGTGGAGCTGCTGGACGCGGAGCGGGACGGTTCCGGCGGCGTGACCTTCCGCTGGACGCCCTCGGCCCAACCGGGAGGCGCGCCGCCGGCCTATACGCTGGAAATATCGGCGCAGCCGGATTTTTCGATTGTCGCAGCCTCTTTCGAGACCGAAGCAACCGAGGCGACGATCCAGGGACTGCCCCAGGGCTATCTGTACTGGCGGGTTACCGCTGCCGACGCCGACGGTCGGATCGCCGGCTGTGTGAACACCGCCGAGCTGCCTGATGAAACGATCCTGTACGGTGAAGCGGCATTTCTGAACTTTGTCTCGCAATAAAAAGAAAAGGGATGGCGGAACATGATAAATTTTTCCGATATTTTTAAAAACAGCTTTGTAGAAGGAGGATATTTCGGGTCGTTGTCCCTGCCGCAGATCGGGCTGTCCATGGGGATGGCGCTTGTGTGCGGTATTGCCATCTTCCTCTTCTACCGCTTTTTCTACAAGGGCGTGGTATACAATCACAACTTCAATGTGCTGCTGGTTATGGTCTGCATGATCACCTGCTTTATCATCATGACCATCAGCTCCAACATTGTGCTCTCGCTGGGCATGGTGGGCGCGCTGTCCATTGTCCGCTTCCGAGCCGCCGTCAAGGATCCGCTGGATGTAGGCTTTCTCTTCTGGGCCGTCGCCGCCGGAATCACGGCCGGCGCGGGGCTCTATCTGTTCGCGGCGATCTCCACTTTGAGCATCTGCCTGATTTACGCTGTGTTTTCGTCGATCCACGGGAAAAAGGAAACCTATCTGATAATCGTCAGCTACGACACCGAGCAGACCGAAGAGGTGATGGCGCTGCTGGGAAAAATCCAGTACAAGCTGCGCAACAAAACCTGCTCCAAAAACGCAACCGAACTGACTGTCGAGGTGAAGGCAAATCAGAACAGCACGTCGATTGTAGAAAACCTGTCTCGCCTTGACGCGGTCCGGTATGCCACACTGGTGCAGTATAATGGAAGTTTTGAGGGATGATTATGCGTAAAACTGTATTATGCTGCCTGCTGGCGGCGATGGTTTTCTGCACGTCGTGCGGCGCCCCGGCACCCGGCTTCCTGCCCGGGGAGACCGCGGCGCCCGGGTACGTGCTGCCGGACATCGATCCGGTCGACGCTCCAAGCGACGATTCTCCGCTAATCAACCGTAATTATTACAAAAGCGTCGAGGATATTGATTTAAGCGTCGAGGAGCTGTACATAGAAATTTATCCCACCTACAACGAGGAAA
>Ga0153939_1000348_pt1 | contig 16962 bp, 22 predicted proteins | sample TSNJ023MetaG_FD_104734 | JGI IMG/M metagenome (GOLD analysis project Ga0153939, IMG submission 104734) | Attine ant fungus gardens microbial communities from New Jersey, USA - TSNJ023 MetaG | ecosystem: Host-associated > Fungi > Mycelium > Unclassified | place: USA: New Jersey, Brendan T. Byrne... | reverse complement strand
ATTGCCACAGCATCCAGTCACTATGATGATAATACCCCTGCGCATTTTGAAAAACTCTGCCACCTTATACAGGCCACGGACGTCTCCAAGGCCATCACTGAGCAGGGAAACGGACAATTTATCCTCTACAGCGTAAAAGACAAAGTAGAATACCACATCCGTCAGGGAGAGGATAGCCTGTTTATCCTTGATTGTTTTTCAAATAGCGTCTGCCCGTCAGGAAAGTCCCGCATCATAGTTATCGAAGATGGCGGTAGTGTTTCTGTTTCCGATGAAACGAATCAGCTACAGAGGAAACTGGAGAGAGACTCTGACGAGAAGATTAATATCGATGACTTGTTTGATGCCACCACATCAAACAAGTTGGTTATCGTCTCCGGAAAGCAAAAGTGCGGCTGCTTTAGCTGCAAAAAGATATTTCCCAGTGATGATATTGCTGAATTCACAATGGAAAGAAATGGTACAGAGTCCGCCATCTGCCCTTACTGCGGCATGGACACGGTTCTGCCTGAGAATCTTTCTCCTATTGAAATCACCAAGGAACTTCTTGGCTTGATTGATACACAGTAAAACCAGGAAACAATTATAAGAGAGCATAACAGACCACATATATTTGAGACCTGTTTTCTCACTCAAATCGGAAATTATCATCGACAATTTCTTGACCAGCCTTATTGTAAAATCACTTGCAGTATACAATTAGACAGTGCAGGAAAAGCTCCAAAAACGGGGCTTTTCTGTTTTGTAGAGAAAATGAGCTATATAGAAATATTGAGGTTCAACGCCGTTGACATTATTGATAATTTAGTATATTCTTTGAGTGAGGAAAGGGCGTGACTCCCCCTTCCCCGAATCAGTTCTCTCTTTGTGTTGTGAAAAGTCCCCGCAGTAAATAAGCTGCGGGATTTTTCTGTATAAAGGCACATTCTTATATTCAATTGTCACGCTTTAAATTCTGACATACTTATATAGGACTTTTTTATTGATAATTGGGAGATTTTAGTTGGAAGGAAAAATATAAACACAAGGAGGTAACGTAACGAAATGTTTTTAAGTGATGTCACACTTAAAAAACTCTGCCAAGGAGAACGTCCTTTGGTTGCTAATCTGTGCGAGAACGCAATTCAACCGGCAAGCATCGACTGTCGTATCAGCAACAGCTTTGCCACTATTATGCCACCACCGGATGGAATTATCTGTATGGATAAACCGGTGCAATACAATGTGATTGAGGCTGATACATACGTCCTGCAACCCGGTTCTTTCGTACTTGCCACCACTATGGAGTATCTCCACATTCCCGATAACATCGCCAGTTTTGTTGACGGACGTAGCTCCATCGGAAGGATTGGCCTGTTTATCGAAAACGCCGGGTGGATTGCCCCTGGATTCGAAGGCGAAATCACGCTTGAGCTTTTTAATGCAACACTGTATCCTATTCGCCTTGTTGCCGGTCATCGAGTCGGACAGTTTGTTTTCGCCACAACCGATGAAATGGTAAAATCGGTCTACAGAGGTAAATATCAAGGCCAAAGAGGAGTTACCAGCTCTATGCTTTATCTTGATAGTGAATTTAAAAACTAAATAATGTCTTCGACTGTAAGGGTTACAAATGAGAAACACGAAAGGAAAATAACAATGCCGATAATTATATTAAGAAAGAAAGACCCTGTGCCTGCCGGATATACTCCCGTTGACTGCACATCCGCTTCAACCAATGTATTTTGGAGGCAGTTATCACCCTTCTATTTAGGGCCGGTCACTGCCTATGACGGATTGACAGCTCAAAAGATGGAGAACGCATGGCAGTACACAAAGGTTTATCCGATGCATATGACAGACGGAGAACCAAACGCTCATTATTTTGAGTGGAGAGACAGCGGATTCGCCTCGGGACGGGCTAACCGATATCCGATGGGCCGCTACGGAATGAAACCCGAATATTCCCTTTGGAAAGAAGACGAAAAGTGGGTGAAGCTTGGATATATAGAGGCGCGAAGAAAAATCTATATCCCTCTGTATAGCAAGGCAATTATAAAAACTGTTGCATTTTCTAAGTTGTTGGAGCGTTATGAGTCGGGTGAGAACATCGCCCTGATTGATTTCGACGGTTATAACTACAAGGAGATGGGCATGAGCTATGAGAATGTTATCAGCAATTCTGCAAAGCCGCTGGGACATGCTTTTCTAATTGCCATGTTGATTGAAAACACAATAAAAGGAGAAAAACATGAATATTATCAATAATTATACTGTCAAGGAGTTGTGGAGCGAAGCGATGTCTCAAGTAAAACAGGACCCGATTTGGCTGGAAGATTGCGGCATGCTGGACTATGTTCTCGGTGAAGACGAAAGTACGCCGTTCACGAGCTATGAATTTAACAACTACGCCACAACGGAGTTCGGAGGCAGCGAAGGCATCTATTCGCATATTATGCTGGACGGCAGATTTTTCGATTACCAGAAAAGTTCCCGATACCGCATCGGCGTACTGAAGACCCTTGGCTGCTCAAAAGAGGATTATCTTAAGATGGCACGGCTATCTACCTTGATTGCTTACTATATACACAAGATAGTAAACGAAAACATCAACAGGTTTGAGTCGGATGAAAGAGCTTCAGTCACACTTACGTATAACGACAAGTTCGGGTCGGTTACGCTCAAATCAATTTTGAACCGGAAACCGGTAATTCGAGTATACGGCAAAGAGGAGCCGCTGCCCGTTACGCCGGAAATAATGAGACGGCTCCTGGAAGATGCATTCAGATACTATGGAAACAGCCTTACAGAAGAGGCAATGAGGGCTTTCCAAGCGCTTTCAGAAAAAACGGGTTACAAGGGATAGCAATATAGCCAAAGAAGTTCAAACTCCTTCCAGAAAAAGAGGCCAGCTTAAATATGCTGGCCTCTTTTTGTCATCCCCACAATTCTGACAGAATAATAGTTGGCACCTGTGAATAATCGTTGGCGTTAGCCTGCGAATACGCGGCTGGTATTGAATAGCGCAATCACACCAGTACACTTGTACTATGCATCTTTGTACTGGCACAGAAATACGGCTTAACATGCCGTTTTTTATCTGGTAGCATTTGAGGTGAAGACTTGATGAATAAGTACGATACAGTGATTAATTATATTTATAAAGACTTTGGGTATGTCGGGGTAAGGATACATGAAGTGAGCTACCCAACGCTAAAGCAGTTGGGCTTCCTGTTTCACTGACGGCAACTTGCTGACTGTTCGAGAACAAGCAGTAGAGGTCGCAGCCTCCGCAGGACTCTTCGCTGTGCGCTCCACACAGACGTTTAATATTTTCAAGCTACGCCGTTCGTCTTAACGCTTCCATCAGAATCATTTCCGCACTTTTTTGGTCTCTCGATGGGTGAAAGTATCCACAATAAGCACACTCATAATGCCTTATATCCAGCGGATGCTTTGTGTTCTCGCCGCAAACAGGACATTTTTGTGTTGATGGAAACTCCCGTTCTATGACGTGGGTTTTGGGGCTGGTTTTCAGCCGCGCTTTAATGAAACCCATTGCCGAGTGTTGAACCTGTTTCCCAAACAACCCTTTGTGCCAGTTTGCTATCATCTCATCTTGAATGGCAATTAAGTCGTATTCCCGTAGAAGTTTAGAAGCTATTTTCTTCGCGAGGTCCCCTTTTTGATTGTTTTGCTTCTCATAAGCAATGCGAAGACGCCGGATGCGCTTTTTATGGTTTTTACTTTTCTTATTACGTCTATTCTTTACGAGAGCTTTATTAACTTTCTTAGAAGAGCGTTTAACAGTCTTTGTTTCCGGTACGCAGACATTTAGCTCTTCTCCATTATCAAGAGTAAGATTTGTTTTTATTCCAAAGTCTATGCCCACAACCGCGCCTGTTTTATTTTCATCCGGCTTAATGCTGTATGTAGTGATATGGAAGTAAAGGCCGGACGGTTTCCTCACAAGCTTTGCGTTGGCGAACTCGGCGTCAGCCGGTATCTGCTTCAATCCACGCACCTTAACCGGCTTTCGCAGCCCTTGTATAGAAACTGTATTGCCCTCGCGGTCCACACGGTATGTGGCCCCAAACTGCCTTAAGGGGATGGAGTTGCAAAATGATTTGAATTTTAGCTTGCCGACTTTTTCTCCCTGCTTCTTTTTTGTAGCAAGACCTTTGATTTCACTCTTTACGGAATCAACGATATCCTGCTTCATTTGAGAGCCGATGACGGTAAAGCCGCGTTCTTCGAAAGCGCCGCCGACCTTAACAAGTACGGACTTCGCGTTCCGGTCAAAGGCGAAAGCGTTTTCTGAGCCGACAACGGCGTTGCGCAACCACTTGGCTTCGAGGAACAACCGGCTTAAATGCTCAAGCTTTTCACGCGACAGCTTCCCCGCAGCTACTTTTACTTCAAAGACGCGGCAAGCCATATCTTTGCGCCTTGCCCTTGTATTTGTCATCGTTGCTTTAATGGCTTCATTTTTTGTCATGATTCACCGCCCTTTTTGATTTTCTATATATTCTTTAACCACGTTGAGAGATACACTCCCGACCGTTGCTATAAATTTGCTCCTTGTCCACAAAGTAGGTAGTTTTCGCCGAAGCTCCGGGAACTCACGGTTAAGCATGTGCGATGTTTTGCCCTTGATTCTCGATACCACCGTTTGCACACCGACAGTCGGGTCTATATCGAGCAATAGATGAACATGGTCCGGCATAACCTCCATTTCAAGAACAAAGAAGTTGTTGGCATCTTGCAGCGAATAAACAACTTCTTTGAATCGTTCTTGAATTGGCGGCGTCAAAACCTTACGCCTATACTTTGGGCAGAAGACGATATGATACCTGCAACAGTATACGGTTGTTTCTGTTCTTCTGTAATTTTCCATAGTATATATTATACCACATACCTATTGTTTTATCAAGCGTTTACGAGGAGAATAAGGAGTTCGCTTTCATCCCAAGACTAAAGTTCTTGGGGTTTCCCGCTCACATTTTCTAAAATATATACAGGCCACTTAAAAAGTTTAAAAAGTGGCCTGTATTTTTTATTTCTCTATGGATTCTGACATATTAATTCATAGGCTATTTTAATGATAACTTGGAGAGAAAACAGTATATAGCTTAAATTAACACAAAGGAGAATTTCTCATGAGGCCTTACAAGCAAAAAGAAGAACTGGAAGCTTTCATAGGAAACGTTTTTACCGCCACCAGTGACATGCTCAGCGGCTATAACGGGCTGAAGGTCAAACGGGTTATCCGCGAGCTGGATGGCAGCGAATACGAGCGGGAGCTTGTGGATGAAACTGATGTAAACGACGCCGGTGAGTGCCGTTATCTCATTAACACGATGCTGCGTGTGGAGCTGGAAGACGGAACCGAGATTGTTGTCTATGAAGATGAAATCGGCGGCACTGCGGCATACCAATCTTTCAGTGAGCTGCTTGAAAGCGAGAGTATTCTGGCGGTAAGTTAATAAATCACGATAAAAGGAGCACTCAAAATGATTTGGAATGATATGAGTTATATATCGGATACGGATATGCTTGCCGTTGAACATGGCTACGCAAAGATTGACGTTCATAGCCTGCGTCTCAGCGCCTACAATGGGGACGTGATATATGAAAATATCAACGGCAAGAAACGGTTGCGCGGCTATAGCCGCAGTTTATCTAAGCCGGAGCAGGAGGAACGGGTGCATGCCGTTGTAGAGGCCGTTAATAAACGATTTAAGGTGTACCAGTATGTTGACAAAGAAACGATTCCATTCAAAAGCAAATGGGATTTGTTTTTCTGGTGCAACCACAAAGAAGTAGCAAAGGGTGGTGCGCGGGACTTCTCCTATGTAACATTGAGTTTCAACAACTATTGGATGACGCATGAGGAACGAACCACTCTTCTCGATACCGCTATAGCGTTTATCAAATCGCTCAATATTGACATTGACGTTGCGATTCAACATGATTTGCATTGGGATAACGACAAGGTATCCGAGACCGTCAAGGCGTTCTGTGAAAGCAACGAGGGCATGATGATGCAGTATGGACGTCATACGGGCAAGATTCGCCGTATAAACGATGGTGAGTTTGGATTTTTCAAAAAAGGTGCTCGTAAATACTACATTCCTATCAACGAGACAAACAAAGAAATTCTAATGTTGGAAATTTTAAAGGACATGAATGCTCAGGCAATTGCCCCGGAGCGGAAAACAACTGTAACAATTCAGTTATACGGTTGATAACCAAATAAATACAAAGGAGACATAACAATGGGAAAACAAGCAATTGACGCAAAACGTGGCACAGTATTCATGATTGACCCGGAACGCCTCACGCTGGTAACGGACAAAGAAAATCCTTTATATGACCCTCGCGTGGAGGAAGAGCCTGATGAAAGTATGATTGCGAACATCGCTATGTATGGGGTCTTTCAGCCAATACTCGTTCGCAAAAATGGTGACGCCATTGAAGTCGTAATAGGACGCGGACGCACGAAGGCCGCGCTTGAAGCAAACCGGCGATTGAAAGCGGAGGGAAAACCGCCGCTCCTTGTCCCAGTGATGGTAAAAGGCGGCACCGACGCGGATTTGTTCGGGATACTGATTTCCGAGAATGAAATCCGCCGTGAGGACAGTATGATAAACAAAGGGGAAAAAGCCCGAAAGCTGCTGAATATGGGATACTCTGTACAACAGATAGCGATGACGTTTGGTGTAACGCGCAAAGCCGTCGAAAACTGGCTAACCGTCCAACAACTGCCCGAACCAATTAAGGGCGCTGTGGAAACCGGAGAAATCTCTGCGACAGCAGCCATGCAACTGGCGGGACATTCACGGGAAGAACAAGTTGAACGTTTCATGGATATTAAACAACAGGGAGAAAAGCCGACCACTCAGACAATGCGAAGCGCCGCCGCTTCCCCGGACAATACCCCTGCGCCGAAGATGAAAACACGCAAAGAAATTGAGAAGAGCATCGAGTCGCAAGACGGGGAAGATGCATACGCTCAAGGGTTCAGGAATGCATTGCTGTGGGTCCTGGGCAAAGAGGTGCCAGAAGAGTCAGGTTCTATCTCGAACAACGAGCTTTAAGCTATATAAAGAAAGCCGTTTCGCTTTTGCGAGGCGGTTTTTTTTGTTAGCTCTGTATTTCTGACATATTTAGACATAGGGCTTTTCCTGATGGTTTGGAGCATCTGCTGCTGCTATCACCATGAGAAAGCCTGTTTTTTATTGTCTACAATGACGGATAAATTAAGGAGGCTTTATCATGGCTAACACAAACACAACAATCGTAAGGGCAAGCAAAGAAACGTATACCGATAGGGAACTTAAACAGCTTTGGAATCTTGCTGGAAAAGAGTCTGAGCATTTTTGTTATTACAGCGGCGTGAAAATCGACGGCATCCCCATGCTTATCCAGGCCACCCAGCATGTACACAGACGCGCAAGCCAGAGGGATTTCAAAACCCCTGCCAGGGAAGTGATCTTTATCCTGGTTGAGCTGCTTGAAAAGTATCAGGACGCTGCGATAAAGCTGCTAGACATCGAAGAAGGTAGCATTTGCATCTTCTTTGAGATGACCGGACAGGTGTTTATTGGTAATGTCTTTGTTGACCGCATCCAGCTCTCTACTTATCTCGCCTACAGAGAAGGCGGTGTCTACGTTTCTCCCGGCGACCACACCCTATTCGTCTATGAAAATGGAGAATATGACTTTGACAGAGAGTTTGACGCCCATTTTACCAGAAAGGATTAGAGAAATACCAAAACACGGAAATGAAGCTGAAATGTTAAAATTAGCAGCAGTAATGAGAACAGCCCGGTTGATTCCAGGCTGTTTTCTTTTTTCTATATACCTAATGTTCTATTTGACATTATTGAAAATCATGATATACTGTATTTGAATTCAATAAGAAATTTGATTGGTATATTAGTCTCAGGGACTGGTATGCCATTTTTTATTATTTAGGAGGAACCGTTTATGTTATTCAACGATATTCTTATGATGTCCAACGAAGCTGACTACGAAGAGAAAACGAAAATCATTGAAAAGATTCTTGAGATACTCCCTTCCGACATTGACGATACTATTTTCCGTGTCTATAACGAGGTCACCGAAACAGTCTTCAACTGCGAGAAGCAAGGGAACGATACAGTATATGTCCGATACGCGCAAGGTGCGGAACCAGCTCCGTATACCTACAGCACTTATGTTGTCTCCGAAAGAAATGAGACCCGTGTAGTCCAGCCGGACCCCATCCTTCAGAAAGAAGAAAACGACTTGCTTGACGCTCATAACGCCTCTTTCAGCAACGGGGAGGCCATGCGGAATCGCATCCAGATGTGCGGATGCTTCTGCTGCCAGAGCATCTTCAGCACCGCTGAACTTACAGAGGTGAATTTCATAAAAGAACAAGACAGCCGAACTACCGTCAGATGCCCTCGATGTGGCAGCGACTCCGTGCTGCATCAAGACTCCGGGTTTCCGGTAACGAAAGAGTTTATGAATAAGTTGAACTCCAGATTTATGTGAACCAAACAATATCATCAAAAGAGGCCGTTTCTGTAAGGAGATGGCCTTTTTGTTTGTAGATTTTTGCCTTGTTGACATCCTTGCGGTTTTCCTATAAAAGTTGTATATATATAATAGCGCGAAAATTATGCCTGAGAAATATTTTGAAAAGGAGCTGATTATGATGTTGACATTTGAAAAGGTGCTTGAAGTTTTTAATGATTTTCTCTCACAGGACAAGGAATGCGAAGTTGTGATGACCAGACGAGGCTATGTTGTATTGGACTGGGGAAGCCCTCAAAGCAAATATCCTACCGCCGAGCGTTGCGGTACGCCGGAGGAGCTTCTGGAATCCCTTTTATCCACATATGACTCTGAACTGGGTGTACGGATTGCACATGGGCAGCGCAACCTGACAGAAGAAGAAACTGCTGAAGTTAAGGCTCAATGTGAACTGATGAGGGGAAAATGCATGTGCTCTTAATTGCTTGCCATAAATTTAAAATAAAGACAGGGCTTGATTGCCCTGTCTTTTGGCTGCTGCGCAATGTGGAGTATTAAGCAAGAGGTTCTGATGCAAACACCATTACTTTGTTCCCCCCACTGCCTTAAAAGTATAGTCGTATCCGTTGCGGTGATAGTCACCAAGAGAATCTTTTAACATTGGCTCGGCTGTCTTAGATGGTAACGGGAGCCAGCTTTCAGTATATACCTTATTCCAATCCACTCCGTATATTGCCTGTTGTCGTCCATCTTCATATATCAAGGTTTGGATAGATAACCTTGTACCACCATTATAGTAAGCGCGTCCCGCACGGTATTATAGGGAATGCCACTATTTTCAGAAACATAGCTCACAATGTTGCCGTAGTAAAACTTCCAATACGGCTTTGCCTGTTTCGTATCTTACCACTGGTTATGCCAATGTTTTAATGATGCAAAATCATTTCGTAGTTGATTTATTATGTCAGCAATAGCAATCGCTTATCACATAAAGAGTCACTAAGCGGCTCTTCTTTTTTGTTCAGCGACAATTTCTTACATATTAGAATATAGGTTTTTGCAGATAGCAGGAGTAAAAACTGTATATAGCTTAAATAACAATCAAAGGAGATTAGATATGTCTACGACTCATAAGTTTCAGGAAGGTCAGCGCGTCATGGAAACCGGCACCGGCGAGAAAGGTACCGTTCTTCAGTATGCCAGCAAAGATATGGTCATTGTTGAATTCGACAATAGCTATGGCGCGGACACTCAGGTCTGCGAAGTGGCGGAAACAGAGCTTGCTCTTATTTTTAATGAGATGACAAGCGCCGATTATTCGAAGCATTGCCTTGAGGATGCGAGAAAGGCACTCATGGCGCTCAACGCCAAAATTTGCCTTGTAACTGACTGTGACAAGGAACTGTCAGAAATTTTCGTCCAGGCAATCAACAATGTGGAGGCTCTTGCCGACAGGGAGGCTTCACGATGAAAATAGGAATCACAGAGCGCGGAGATGCCGGACTTGATTTTTCCTGGGTGGAAAAGCTCAAAACCGTAGATGGTGCTATCATCATCTCAAAGTATCTCTCCGACGAGCTTATTAATAAGCTGATTGAACACCAGGAGAAGCTTGTATTTCATTGCACCTGCACCGGGTACGGCAGCACCAAGTTGGAGCCGAATACTATGTCGGTAGAATGGACCCATGACCAGCTTTACAATCTCGTTGAGAGAGGATTTGACCCTAAGCGGATTGTGCTCCGTACCGACCCTGTAATCCCTACGGAGAGAGGGTTGAGTGTCTTTGGAAAGACCGTGGCCTATACATACCATAAAATCAACCGGTTCCGGTTTAGTATTTTGGATATGTACCCTCACGTCAGGGAGCGGTTTAAGGCGGCAGGACTTCCGCTGCCATACGGTGATAGTTTCTCTGCGTCAAACGAACAATTTCAAATGGTGGCAGATTATCTAAGGGACAGGTTGCTGGCTTTCAAATTTGAAGTCTGTGCAGAACCACGGCTCCCGGCCACAGACCGCGTCCGGCACGTTGGATGCGTCTCCAAAACAGACCTTGAGATTCTTGGTTTTTCTGTACCGGAGAACATGGAAACCGGCAAACAGCGTAAAGGCTGTATGTGCCTGAATTGCAAAACTGAACTACTCACACGAAAACATCCGTGCAAAAATAGATGCCTGTATTGTTATTGGAAAGATTGATGGCATGGAAAGGAGAACAGTTTGAAGCCACACATAACCAAGATACACGTTGTAAAACGCACGTTTGAAGGAAAAGACAATCCAAATGCAAACGATAATCCTATAACAAGCAAATATATGCCTTCGAAAAAATATGCCATGCTCTATGAATGTGAAGAATTTGACCAGCCGCACATCACACTTTATGAAACAAAAAAGCTTGCGGAAATAGCGAAGGAAAACGAATTAAAGTACAATATAAATTGTATCAAAGGAGAATTATTATATAATGATTAAAACACTTTTACAATTCATGTTTGAAACAGGAGATTCTACCTGCCGGTATTATTCGGTACTGGTCGTTGTTAAAAGCGAGACCTGGTTAGATACTGGTACATTGGAAGATGGGCTGGAATCATTCATGGACTCTTTGGCGAGCGATGATTTAGAGCACGAAGACCAGGTTGAGTTCTTTATGAATGAATCCGGGCTTTCATGGTCTTTTGTTGGAAGCACGATTCCTGAATGCAGTACGATATACACACTTTGGATTTAGAGGAGACTGCTGTGAAACATACAACGAACAAAGAATTAGGGTGGCCGAAAGCGCTTCTTGTAGGCGTATTTGGAGACGCTGAAGTATATAGCTGGCCTATGGATATTGAGGAGACGATTGAGTATTTGCTGAACGACCGTTTGCCAGACCGTTTACGAAGGGTTGCTTATATGAGATTCCGCGACTTTATGACTTTGAAAGAAGCTGGTAATGAATTAAACGTTGGTGCGGACGTATCCGTCAGCTTGAAAACCGGTTGCTGTGCAAGCTTCGTCACCCCAGAAATAGTCGCTGTATAATTATGGGGATGAAGGCTATGAAGGCTATGGATGAAGACTATGAAGCAAAGATGATAGAAGAGGAGTAACGTTGCCAAGAAGATATGCAGAATATAATTCGCAAGTTTGAGATTAAGGCAGGGAAGAAAAACTCTTTGGCGCTCATGGACGTATTTACAAAATACGGGAACACTAAAATTGAGATGCAGTTAGAGCTTTCCGCCAGGCCAAGTAAAGCTCTGGCCCGAAAAAATATCACTACCCTGGAAGACCTGTGTTCGTTGAGTACGACTGAAGTTGCCGAGATTCGAAATATCGGGAAAGACTCAATAAACGAAATCGTTTCAGCATTGTCCACGCTTGGTCTTAACTTGAACTCATCCTCGCCCAAAGTAAACTAAAAAAGAAAAGCTATATGCAAAAGCCGTCCTTCGGGGCGGTTTTTTATTGCTACGGCTGCAATTCTGACATATTGTATTATAGGTTATTTCAGTGATAAATGGAGTTTAAAACTGTATATAGCTTAAGTAAACAAACAAGGAGATAACATTTTATGAACAAAGAGTATAAGCCATTTGAACGCAGCCAACAGAACTACTTTTCGTTTTGGTTCCCCAAGGTGGAAAATTGCGGCATCAGAGTTCCAAAATCTGTGGTTGTGCCTGTGCCGGTTGAAGTCATTCACGCTTTCTACATGGATAAACAAGATGAAGACAGGGCAACCGTCGAAAAATTTGTAAAAACTGAAGTGCTTCCGAAAATTGCGGAGTTCGATATTAATAAGCCGTACTTTATAAAGAACGGTACATTCAGCAATAAATTCGATGCAAATTCGAGCTGCCTGCCCAGCCCGTCTCAGAATCTGACCGAGGCGATAATTATGGTTAATTACAATTCACTTTGCGTTGAAGCAAATGGAGAGCAGGAACTTGTCATTAGGGAGCGTATCGGTTATGACAGCAGAATTACACCCTGTATTTACAACGGGCTTCCCTTCCGGCCTGAATTCCGAGTGTTCTATGATTTCGACGACCAGAAGGTTCTTTTCTCCGTAAACTACTGGGACTACGACTATATCCGGCGCAATCCGGTTGACCGGCTGTATGATATGACCGATAAAATCATCTTCGACCACGAAACTGAAAAGATTACTCAAACCTTCGACGAGAATAAAGATAAGGTGGAACAGCTCGTGAATGACGCGATGGCTGATGTCGATGAGTTGGAGGGCACATGGTCCGTTGATTTACTACTTGACGAAAAAGGGACTTTCTGGCTGATTGATATGGCGGTTGCTGAGCAGTCCGCGTATTGGGAGTGGCGAAACGGGAAAAAGCTTATTAACCTCCCACCAGATGATGTCATTGAGATTCTCATTGATAAAGTTGATTAAAACCAAAGGGAAATAGAACATGCCAAAAGAATTTGATATCTATTTTTGCGACCTGAACGAAAAAGCTCAGAGAAAACTTACAGAGTTTCTTAGTGGTGACAACGGCAACTATGACGTTTTCCCGATAGCAACTGTCTACAACGGCGATAATGGGAATAACCATAAACCCTTCGACTAAAACAGCACAATGATAGAAGTTAATACTGAAATCATCGGCGTCGTTGTTTTTACTATCAATAAGGACAAGTAGAAAAGTAAAAATAATATAGGAGAAAAATATGCCTACAGAAAACAAGAATAAGTATGCCATGAGAGAAATTTCCATCTGCCCTGAGTGTGGTTGCACAAACTTTTGCGTCTCAGCCCATATCCGCCAGAGCTGGCTGGTTGATGAGAATTTTAACTTCATAAAAGTCACAGATGGATGTGAGGAGATTCTTCACAGGCCCGGTGGCAGCGATTTATGGGAGTGCGACTCATGTCACCTTGCAAAAGAGGGCGATGAATTCCTCTATCCCCTATACGAAAATACAATCGTAAAATTTAATCTCCAAGAAGTAGCAGAGGCTTTGGTTGGAGATGCAGAAAACTACTTCCGTATTGCTAAGCTCTTTGATTCTGATAAAATAAAGGATTGCGGACTATTCGTATCTGCTAACCAAGAAGTTGAAAACGGCAAGTCGTGGTATTCAATCCATATTGTTGACAATATCAATAATGACGGTTGCTATATCGAAGACACGGACGATGCTTCAACTGGGTCAATTCTCAAAGTGCTGGAAGAAGTTTTTGAGGCAACTCTTGAGAAGCATCTTGCGGCGGGTAAAAAGGAAAGCTCCGCTGTTAAAATTAGCCGTCCTCTATACGTAAAATTGTTCCAGAAGTTGATTGAGGCATTTCCAGAAGTCGGCAGCTAAGAAGCAGCAGATGCTGTGTTTTGTCAAAACGGAGATGAGATTTTAGCCGCGAATGAAGATGCGCTTGCGGCCATTGAAACTGTCTTTATAGAAATTGGGTATATGGACATTGCGACCGGCTACTATGACCCGGATGCAGATAAGCGAAATTGTGAGATAGACAAAAATACCGGCTACTGGTATCTAACAATCTAAAGCAAGCATTTAAGCTATATAGAAAGGCCATCCTCCGGGATGGCTTTTTTGTTTTTGCAGGCTTTCTTACATATTAATTCATAGGCTATTTATTGAAAATATGGAGTGAAACAATATATAGCTTAAATTTAACACAAAGGAGCGTGTGTTATGAAAACAATAGGCACCGCTGAATTGAGTGATTTTAACAATCTAATAAATTGGTTTGAAAACCTCACCATCGAAGAAGCGGAAGCTATTTACGAAAAACTGGACAAAATGCTGCCCAGAGGATATAACGCCGATTGCGATGAGAACACAATTTGCAATAACGCCCGTGCCATGTATAACGTAAGTTCGTGGGCAAGTTATCCCCCGGAACGAACAAAAGAATACAAATGGCCTGTGCAAAGAAGTGATATCGTAAAGAAACTTCGCCAGTACGAAACGTTTGCAACCGACCTTATGCAGCCTGTAAATGTTGGATGGTGGGCAGAAAATGAGTTTGCCTATCTGTTCTTCGGTAATCCCAAACAGGGAATCGTCATCCCCACCCCTGAAAAATACATAGTTCTCCAGCCACTGAAGGATTATTCGGAAGTGACACCAGCAGAGGTACGGGCTATGCTTAACGCACAGGAAACTTCTGGTGCTAGGCTTGTTCCAACGGACCATGAATCTATGCTTACAAAGGCCAGCCTGGGCCAGACACTGGAGACGGAGAGAGATAAATTCGCTCAGCTTGAGCAACAGGCAAAGGATATAAAAGAAGCCAAGACCGAAGCGTTAGCGAAAATGAAGGCGGAGATTGACAAGAAAGTTGCCGAGCTTGAAACCATAAAAAAGAGCATGATGGCCGAGCTTGACGCAAAGAAAAAAGAGATGGAAGAAAAACTGGAGACGTTACAGAATCAAATCTTTCTCCTTGACTCTCAAATCTACTCAATCTGCTGCTATGCCGGTGAGGTCGTTCAGTTCGGCCAAATCCGTAAGGGCAAAAACGCACCGGACACGGAGCCGATTGTCGTCCATCAGAAGCTTCGCTTCTTAGATGAGGACCTGGGCAGGATAGCTTCGCTATACGAAATAAATTGGGGTCACATAGACCTCTTTGAACATTTCCTGAAGCATCACCCCCTTGCCCTGGAAACCTTTGCTCCCAATGAGAGATGTATTACATTGGTACGGATGTCAAGAACCGGCAAAACATATGGCAGAAACGATTTGTTTCCATATTCAAACATACTTAAGCAGTACGAATACTACCACGGCAAAACAGTCGGCATCATCATTCGAAATGGAGAAAGCCTGTATTTGGGCTGGACAGATGAGGAGCGCATCGACATCGCAGACGACCTTATCGTCACCAGCTCAATAGATTTAGGGCATATTGAGATGCCGGAGTTTACTTTCGAGTCTGAACGCGAACGGTTCATCAAGGAGCAGAAGGCAAACCGAAAGAAAATCGTCAATGGCATCGTATCCCGCGTATTCATATATAGCGTCTTACAGGGTATTGTCGATAGGACTCAGATTCTTCCCCTCCCGGAAGGCGTGAAGCTCAACAGGCAGTCGGAATATGTCCTTTACGCGGTGGCGGACCATTGGCTGGCAGATAATCAGTTTGGTTCTTTCAACGACATCATTGAGAAATGCAATAACAAGGTGAATAAGGGAGACATGGTTCTGACCGTGCAGCAGCTTCGTCCAGAGCAGAGGCACCGCTATAACGCTTATGACAAAGACACTTGGGAAAATCCAAGAGGCAGAGGCGACCGGAACCGTACCAGGGATTGTGAAGCAGACGATTGCACGATTTACCCGGTAAACCTGGTGGAATATGATGAGCCTGTAAAAATGGTGACATACGAATACCCTGGTTCCTCTGGGCAGAAATACACTTCAACCACAAACGCCGACAGAGCTAAAAACCTGGTAGAAGGCACAGTTATCACCGGAGAATATGAGAGAATAGACAGGCATGTTTTTATCTCGGTTCTGAAAGAATACTCCATGAGCGGCACAGCTCGCTCAAACTTTGAGCTTTACGAAAGCGAATATGTCAATCTCACCTATATGAATTCTGTGTGGCTTTCCTGGGTCGTGAACAACAAGAAGCTCGGTGACTGGCGTGTCGGAGGAGAATCTGTTGACTACGCATATGCTATCAGATACCTGAACACGGCGATGGACTTCATCAGGAAGCGTGAAGCCGCAGAAAAAGACATCATCGATGATATGGACCTCTCAATTTGCAAAGACCCTAAATGGCCTCTCAAGCTCACAGAATGGAAGTTAGAAAACGAGGTTAGAGCGATTACGCTGCATCAGGCAAAAAGATTTGCTCGCTATTATCAAAATAACATGAATTGAACACTCTAAGCTATATGCCAAAGCCGCCCTCCGGAGCGGCTTTTGTTTTGGCTTCATTTCTGACATATTGGATTATAGGCTTTGCACAGATGATGGGAGTAGAAATTGTATATAGCTTAAATAACACAAATGAGGTTTGAATCATGGAAATAAGCAATGGAGTATTGGTAAGGGTCGTACCCTCTGATATCAAGGATGGGAACGTCTCTATCCCCGACAGCGTAACGAGCATTGGATACTGCGCTTTTTGGGATTGTAGAAATCTTATGAGTGTCTCTATCCCCGATAGCGTAACAAGCATTGGATACTCTGCTTTTGAAGATTGCAGCAACCTTACGGGCATCAATATCCCCGATAGCGTAACAAGCATTGGATACTCTGCTTTTGAAGATTGCAGCAACCTTACGGGCATCGATATCCCCGATAGCGTAACAAGCATTGGAGACTGGACTTTTAAGGGTTGCAGCAATCTTACAAGCATTACACTCCCCGGCAGCGTAACATGTATAGGAGAAGGTGCTTTTGAAGATTGCAGCAATCTTACGAGCGTCAATATCCCTGATGGCGTAACAAGTATTGGAGACT
>Ga0153939_1000347_pt1 | contig 17022 bp, 13 predicted proteins | sample TSNJ023MetaG_FD_104734 | JGI IMG/M metagenome (GOLD analysis project Ga0153939, IMG submission 104734) | Attine ant fungus gardens microbial communities from New Jersey, USA - TSNJ023 MetaG | ecosystem: Host-associated > Fungi > Mycelium > Unclassified | place: USA: New Jersey, Brendan T. Byrne... | reverse complement strand
GATGTTGACGCCGGGCAGCGCATTCAGCGTGTTGATGGCGGCGATGGCCGTGGCCCCCGCCGACTGGGCGGCAAGCGCCTTGCCGGGCAGGTCGGTAACCATGGCGGGCAGCTTTACCATCACCGGGAGGTGGGTCTCCTCAACGGCCCAGGACGTCACCTTTTTCACCATCTCCGCGTTGGAGGCGATGGTGGCGCCGCCACCGGCCTCGGCCATGCCGTGGGAGCAGGAAAAATTCAACTCGAACCCATCCACCCCGGCCTGTGTAAACATGCGCGTCACCTCGCGCCACTGTGCCTCCACAAGGCCCTCGGTGTGCAGCATGTTCACAAACACGCCCCGGTCCGGCCAATCCTTCTTCAGCTTGTGTGCGTCCTCCACCCATTGAGCAATGGGCTTGGGGGAGCCCAGCTCAAAGTTTGTAAACCCCAATATTGTGTCGCCGTCCTTCACCGCCGTGATGCGCGGGTTTACGTTGGACGACAGCTCCACCTGGTAGGTCAGCGTTTTCAGCACAGCCCCGCCCCAGCCCTGCCGGAAGCAATCCGCCACCATCTCGGTGGTGGTTGTCGGCGGAGCGGAGGACAGCATAAAGGGGTTGGGCATCTCCACCCCCGCGAAATTTACCCGTAATGTCGGTGCCATGGAATTCCTCCTTTCATTGTGGCGTTTTGCGAAGCGCAAAACGCGTGTCTGTCACTTAATGTCCTTCGTCCACAAGCTTGTCGCGCCCCGAATTGTATTCCCTCTCAATGCGCCGGATCTCCGGCAGGCCCACCAGCTTGTTAAAGGCCTCAAAGGTAATCATATCGGGGATTTTTCCCTGGGTGGTGCCGGTCTTTTTCAGCTCCTCCATGAGATCCCACACGGCCTTGGCGGCCACGCAGGTGGAGGACACGCAGAAGATAACCAGCGAGTAACCGATGTCCTCCAGGGTCTGCACGTCCAGCAGCGGGGTGCGCCCGTGCTCCAGCATGTTCGCCAGCACCGGCACCTTGAAGGTGGCGCAGGCTTCGCGCATCTCCTCCTCGCTCTCCAGGGATTCGATAAACAGGATATCCGCCCCCGCCTCCTGGTAGGCGAGGCCCCGGCGTATGGTCTCCTCCATGCCGTGGTCGGTGCGGGCGTCGGTGCGGGCCATAATCAGCATGTCGTCGGGGTCCCGGCGGGTATCCACCGCCGCTTTGATCTTGCCCGCCATCTCCTCTGCGGAAACGATCTCACGGCCCATCATGTGCCCGCACTTCTTGGGCAGCACCTGATCCTCCAGCTGCATGCAGGCAACGCCCGCCCGCTCGTATTCCTTCACGGTGCGGATCACGTTGATCACGTTGCCGTAGCCGGTATCCGCGTCGGCAATGACCGGAATATCCACCCCCTGGGACATGCAGGCGGCGCGGTACGCCATTTCGTTGAGGGTCAGCAGCCCCACATCGGCGGAGCCCAGCAGGCTCGCCGTGGTGCCGTAGCCTGTCATGTACACCGCTTCAAACCCGGTGGCCTCAATAATTTTTGCCGTCATGACGTCGTGCGCCCCCGGCGCAACCAGAATATCCTTTTTTGCAAGCCGCTCCCGCAGGAGCTTTCCTTTTTTCTCGCCCATCTCTGGTTCTCCCTTCACTGATTCATATACATCTTGAGATATTCCTTCAATCCGCCGCAGCGGACAATTGCCAAGACATGCTCCGGCAGCTTGCTGCCCTGTAGTATCTGCCCGGTGGTCCGGTTTTCAATGACGCCCTCCAGCAGATCGATCTCAATCTCGTCTCCCTGGTTCAACGGCGCCGTGTCCTCCAGGGTGAGCACCGGCACCCCCACATTGATGCAGTTGCGGAAAAAGATGCGGGCAAAGCTCTGTGCCACCACCGCCCCCACCACCGCGTATTTCAGCGCGATTTGCGCCGTCTCGCGGCTGGACCCGGAGCCAAAGTTGCTGCCCGCCACGATAAAATCCCCCGGCGCGATGGCCTGGGCGAAGCCGGGCATGGCCCGCTCCATGGCGTGGCCGCCAATAACCTCATAGCTCTGGTCCATATATTCGGCAGGCGAGATAATGTCGGTGTTGATGTCGTCGCCAAAGCGCCAGACCCTGCCGCGCAGCTTGTTTTGGGACATATTTGATCACCCCGTCCTTTACAGTTTTATGGTTTTAATTGGTTTTATAGTCCCACTTCAAAATATGGCCGGGGGTCGGCGATGTGGCCCGCGATGGCACAGGCCGCCGCCGTTGCCGCCGAGCTCAGGTAGACAAAGCTCTCCTTGCTGCCCATGCGCCCCAGGAAGTTGCGGTTGGAGGTGGATACGCAGACCTCCTCCGACGCCAGAATTCCGGTGTGCGCGCCCAGGCACAGCCCGCAGGTGGGGGCAACCACCACCGCCCCGGCCTCGCTGAGATCCTGTAGAATCCCCTGTGCCATGGCCTCGCGGTACACGCGGTTGGATGCGGGGGAAACCAGCAGCCGAAGACCCTTTGCCACCTGCCTGCCCCGGAGCACCGCGGCGGCCGTGCGCAAATCGCTGAGCCTGCCGCCGGTGCAGGAGCCGATGTACACCTGGGTGACGGGCGTGCCCTCCACCTGGGTGACGGGCTGCACATTGTCCACCTTGTGGGGCAGGGCCACCTGGGGCACAAGCGCCGCCGCGTCGTGGGCAAGCCTGCGCGCATAGGGGGCGTCCCCGTCGGGGCAGAGCAGCTCCTCCGACCCGGAGCCCAGGTAGCGCAGCGTCTTTTCATCCGGCGGTATGTACCCGATTTTCGCGCCCATCTCCACCGCCATGTTGGAGATGGCCATGCGCTCATCCATCTCCAGGGCGGCAATGGCGCCGCCGCTGTATTCCAGCGCCTGGTAGGTGGCCCCGGCGTGGCCGATGACGCCGCAGTCGTACAGCACCATGTCCTTGGCGTAAACGCCGGGGGAAAGCGCTCCCTCCCAGCACACGCCGATGCTTTCGGGCACCTTGAGCCAGATTTTCCCGGTGACCAGCACGCCCAGCATCTCGGTGGAGCCGATTCCCGTGCCGAAGGCCCCAAAGGCGCCGGACATGCAGGTGTGGGAGTCGGTGCCCACGATGAGGTGGCCGGGGCGGTTGTAGCCGTTTTCCGCCAGCACCTGGTGGCAGGGCCCCGCGTATTCGTAGTAGCGCACCCCCTGCCGGAGGGACCAAGCCTTTGTGAATTTGACTATCTCCGCCTGCTGAACGTCGCAGGGCGGTGTGTAGTGGTCGCTGATGACCACCACCTTGCCGGTGTCCCAGATTTTGGCGCCCAGCTCCTCCAGGCCCTCCGCGATCTCGATGCGCGGTCCCAGAATGTCGTCCATCATGGCCACATCCACATAGGCGTCGACAATTTCGCCGATTTCCACCGCCGGCTTTCGCCCGGCCCGGGCCAGCGCCTTTTGCGCAAAGGTCATGCCCATTTTTTACACTCCTCCTTTATTGTGTATACGTGTATAAGGAAACGTTTACCTATCGCCGGATTAGCCTGCGATCCGCGCGCCCCCGGGCGCGGTTTGGGAAACGGAAATCCACCGGCCCATATATGCGGTCCCCGCCGCTTATGTTGAATTACTATAGTATGAAGAACAAGAAAGGGAAAGGCGCACAAACAACAGTATCCCCCTGTTATTCAGCGCCTTTGCTTTTATCGCATATTCTCTACGCGCGGTTACACACTATTTGCTCTTCCGTTGCAACCATTTAACCAATTGGCTGCGCGGGCGTGTACAGCATTGACCCCATCACCAAGAATTCCTGCGATCCTCTGGAATGTGCTGGCGCCTCGGCCAAGACGCAATTGTGTATACCCTAAAAAAGAAAATGCAAGGCACTTTTGTCGGATTTTTTACTTTGCGTCAAGGTCTTTCACGGTGTCACGGGAAATCAGCGTACAATCCAGCAAGCGCTGGACGCTTCCCCCGGGGGGGTTGTGTTCCTGGGATTCCACGATATCGATAAGCAGCTTCGCCGCCGCCATACCAATTTCGGAAGCGGGCTGACGGACACAGGTAAAGGGTGGGATGGTCATCTGTGACCAGTCGGTGAGACCGATGATAATCACGGAGATGTCGCCGGGGATGTCCAGATGCATATCCCGCAGGCAGCGCACGCCGCCCTCGGCCAGCACGTGGTGGCCGTACAGGATCGCCGTGGGCGCTTCGGCCTCCAACAGCTGACTGGTCAACTGGTAGCCGCGCTCGGCGCTCAACTCCCTGGAGGAGCGTATGAAGCAGCTTCCGCCCACATCGATGTGACTGGAAATCGCCGTTTCAAAGCCAATCCTTCGGTTGGTCACGTTGATAACATTGCGCATCCACTCGATATACGCCAGGCGCCTGTGGCCCTTTTCCACCAGATGGCGGCCAGCAATGGCCCCCGCCTGCAGGTTGTTGGAGCCCACAAAGTTGTACTCGCTCTCGTCCAGCACGCTCAAGGGGCGCTCCACCGCCACAAAGGGGATGCCATAGGTCTGAATGGGGGTAAGATTTTCAAAGGCCCATTCGGTGCCGCACACCAGCAGCCCGTCCACGCGCTGACTGATGGCCTGGTCGATGATTTCCTTTTCCCGGTTGGGATTGTCGAAGGTGTTGCAGATATTCATGACATAGCCGCTCTCAAAGGCGATTTCTTCAATCCCCAGAGCGATATTGGTAAACAGGATATTGGAGAGCTGGGGTACCAGCAGCGAAAACAGCTTGCGGCTCTTGCCCTTGAGGCCGGAGGCCACCAGGCTTTTGGTGTAATGCAGCTCCCTGGCCGCGTCCAGCACCCGCTGGCGCAGCTCGTCGGTAATGTACCTGCCCTTGGTTTCGTTGAGGACATAGGACACGGTGGCAATGGAGGTATCGGCCAGCCGCGCCACATCCTTCAAGGTGGGATACTTCATTTTATTCACGAGGCACCCTCCTCCAGCCCGGTCACATGTAATCCAGTAATCGTTTACCTGTTGTTATTATAGCAACCAAATTCTCCCTTGTCAATGCAGTGTTTGTATCTTTATACAGTTATATGAAGTAATTCCGTTACATATGTACAAAATACCGAAATCGCAACAGAGCGGTAAAACAAACAAGGGGTGTTGAAAAATGCAATACTATGCATTTTTCAACACCCCTGTTAAGAATGTTATTGTATGTTTACGATCTTGAGACAAGCTTTTTGGCTGCTTCAAATTCCTCTTGAATATCGGCGGAAGGTTCTTTGGTCCACAGGGAGACAACCACTATCGCGATGCAAGCGGCAATAAAGGCCGGCAGCAGCTCATAAATTCCAAAAATGCCTCCAAAGGGTTTCACAACCAATTTCCAAAGGAATACCATGCCTCCGCCGGTCAGCATTCCCGCAACGGCGCCGGCGCGGTTGAGCCGTTTCCAAAACAGGCTGAACAGCATCAGCGGCCCAAAGGTGGCGCCAAACCCCGCCCAGGCAAAGCTGACCACTGTGAAAATCACACTGTTTTCGTCCCAGGCTATGAGCATGCCAACAACAGAAACCACCAGCAAGGTAATGCGGCTGATTCGCATAACCTGCTTGTCCGTTGCGTTCACCTTGAGAATTCCCTGATAGATATTTTTCGAAAACGCGGACGCGGCAATGAGCAGATAGGAATCCGATGAGCTGATGGTTGCCGCCAAAATCCCCGACATGACAATCCCCGCAAAAACCGGGTGCAGCAATGTCTGGGACATCACAACAAAAATATTTTCGGCTTGCGCGCTGGTGGCCAGCTGGGTTGGAAACAGCACGCGTCCAATCATGCCGATTAAAACCGCCGCCGCCAAAGAGATAACACACCAGATCGTTGCAATGCGCCGGGATTTTTTCAGCTCGTCCGCTTTGCGGATGGCAATAAACCGCAACAACACTTGGGGCATACCGAAATACCCCAATCCCCAAGCCATTGTGGAAATAACCGCCAATAAGCCATACGAATTTTTGTCGCCAAAGAGCGGCGCTCCCAAGCCGGATATTTGCTGCATTCCATTGGCGTCGACCACAGGCTGGGCAACGCCAAAAAACTCCGTGAAGCCAGGGATGTCCCGCAGATTTTGCACGACGGCATCCACGCCGCCCGCTGCCACAGTTCCCATAAGCAATATGGTTACCAAGGCAAAGATCATAACAATGCCCTGCATAAAATCAGAGGTGCTTTCCGCGAGAAATCCCCCTAAAAATGTATATAGGATGACAAATGCCGCTCCCAGCACCATCATCAAATGATAATTCGTATCGAAGATTCTGCTGAACAGCTTGCCGCAGGTAACAAAGCAGCTGCCCGCATACACAGAAAAGAAGATCAAAATAAACAAAGCGGATATGGTCATGATCACCTTTTTCTTTTCCTTGAAGCGGTTGCTGAAGAAATCCGGGATGGTGATGGCGTTTCCCGCCACCTGCGAATAATGCCGCAGGGGCTTTGCCACAATCAGCCAATTAAAATATGTACCCAACGCAAGACCGACGGCTGTCCAAGCCGCATCCGCCAAGCCGCACCAATAGGCAACCCCCGGCAGTCCCATGAGCAGCCAGCCGCTCATATCCGAAGCCTCGGCGCTCATGGCCGTTACCCAAGGCCCCAGAGTCCGGCCACCGATAAAATAGTTTTCCGAATTCTGATTGGCACGGCGCGCAAAGAACAAACCGATTCCAATAACCACCGCAATATAACAAATCATTACAACCAAAATTTGTAAGGACGAACCCTCCATCACACTTCAACTCCCCTTCTTTTCAACCGCCCCATTGTATCATGACGCGCCAAAAACTGTCAAGAAGCATTGTAATGAAAAGCAGGGAAACCCTACGCCAGGGCCTCGGCCACAACAGAACCCGCTTCCTCCCCGGCGCCCACCGGCTCTGTCCTGTCCTCGACGCTCTCGTACTCCAGCTGGGAGACGCCCTGGGTGAGCTTTGCGTTGGCCAGCATGAGCTTGATGCGGTTTTCCTGGTTGATGCGGCTGGCGCCAGGGTCGTAGTCCACGGCCACAATGTTGGCCAGGGGGTAGGTGTCCTTGATTTTGCGGATCATGCCCTTTGCCACGATGTGGTTGGGCAGGCAGCCGAAGGGCTGCGCCGAAACAATGTTGGAGACGCCGTCGTGGATGAGCTCCAGCATCTCGGCGGTGAGCAGCCAGCCCTCGCCCATTTTGACATGGTGGCTGATATACCCCTGCTTGGACATCTCCACCGTCTTGGCGAAATCCGAGGGCGGCGCGAAGACGCCGTGGCGCTTCACCTCCCGGATCATGTCCCGCTGGCGGGCGGTGAGGTAGCGGGCAATGAGCTTGCAGACGTGATGGCGCACAGCGCCGCCCGTCCCGTAAAATTCCCGGTCGTAGATGTTGTTGTAGACGCAGTACATGCAGAAATCCAGCAGGCCGGAATTCACCACCTCGGCCCCCTCGCTCACCAGGTACTCCTCCAGCTTGTTGTTGCCCAAGGGCGCGTATTTCAGGTAGATCTCGCCCACAATGCCCACCTTGATTTTCTGCTGGGCGCGGTCCAGCTCCAGGGCGCCGAAGTCCGCCAGTATGGCCCGGTAATTCTGCTTCAGCCGCACAAAAAACGGGGTTTCCATCTGGGCCAGCAGCCGCTCCAGCCACTGGTCCACCAGGGCCTGGGAGCTGCCCTTCACCGTCTCGTAGGGCAGGCACTGGTTGTGGACGCACATGAGGAAATCCGCGTAGAGCAGCGCGTACACCATTTTGATGAGCACCTTCACCGTCAGCTTGAACCCGCTGTTTTTCTCCAAATCCGAAAAATTCAGGGAGATAACGGGAATGTGTCCGTATCCGTTCTGGGCCAGCGCCTTGCGCAGCAGGAATATGTAGTTGGAGGCGCGGCAGCCGCCGCCGGTCTGGGTGATGAGCAGCGCCACCTTGTCCGTGTCGTATTTCCCGCTTTTCAGCGCGTCGAGAAACTGGCCGATGACCAGCAGCGCCGGATAGCAGGTGTCGTTGTGCACATTTTGCAGGCCCTCCTGGGCGATGCCCTTGTGGTCTGTTTTCAGCACCTCGACGTTGTAGCCGTCCTGCCGCAGCACCTTCGCGATGAGGTCAAAGTGGATGGGCAGCATCTGCGGCGCCAGTATGGTGTGGGTTTTTTTCATCTCCCGGGTAAAGGGCATTTTCTCAGCCACGTGCGTTTCTTCCAACCGTTTCACCCTCTCTTTCCTCCATGGCAGCCAGCAGGCTGCGCACGCGGATTTTCGCCGCGCCCAAATTGCTTATTTCATCGATTTTCAGCTGTGTGTACAGCTTGCCGTCCCAGCGCAGGATGTCCCGCACCTCGTCGGTGGTCACGGCGTCAATGCCGCAGCCAAAACTCACCAGCTGAATCATCTCGGTATTTTCCCGTGTTGTTACAAATTTCGCCGCGTTGTACATGCGGGCGTGGTAGGTCCACTGGTTGAGCACGCCGTAGGTCTGCTTGGGGGCAAGATGGCCGACGCAGTCCTCGGTGACGATGACAAAGCCCAGGGATGTGAGCATTTTGTCGATGCCGTGGTTGATCTCCGGGTCCACGTGGTAGGGCCGGGAGGCCATGACAATCACCTTGTTGCCGTGCTCTTCGGCGTAGCGCAGGGCTTCCCCGCCCTGCCCAACCACATCCCGCCGGTACCGCTCCATGGCCGCCAGGCCCGCCTGTGCCGCCTGCCTTGTCTCCCCCTTGGTGAGGCCGGGAATGACGTCGCGGAATATCTCATAAAACTTCTTCACAAACAGCCTTTGGTCGTTTACCGTTATCTGCGGGCACAAAAACCGCGTGTTTTCCACGCCCATGTTGGCGCGGATGAGCTCGGGGTAATAGGCCACCACCGGGCAGTTGTAGCAGTTGTCCGAGATGCCCTCGTCCACGTTGTAGGTCATGCAGGGGTAGAAGATGGCGTCCACCTCCTGCTCCAGCAGCAGCTCCATATGGCCGTGGACCAGCTTGGCGGGGTAGCACACCGTGTCCGAGGGGATGGTGTTCTGCCCCTTCATGTACAACCCCCGCGACGACTCGCCCGAGAGCACGCACCGGCAGCCCAGGGCCGAAAACATCGTGGCCCACAAAGGCAGGTTCTCGTACATGTTCAGCACCAGCGGAATGCCGATGCGCGCCCGCGTCCCCTCCCCCAGGGGAAAATTGCGGATATATTCGTATTTGTACTGCATCAGGTTGGGCAAGCTGGCGCTGTGTTTTTGCCCCGCGCCCTTTTCGCATTTGTTGCCCGAGATAAAACGGTTGCCGTCCCGAAAGGTGTTCACCGTCAGGGAGCACTTGTTGGTGCAGCGGCTGCAGGTGGCCGCCACCGCCTTGTGGGTGAACTTTTCCAGCCCCTGTGCCGTGATGGTGGCGCTTTGCTCCCGGCGGTTTTCCATGGCGTACAGCGCCGCGCCGTAGGCCCCCATGAGCTCCGAGATGCTCAGACGCACAACGTCCCGGCCCAGCTCCTGTTCAAAGCTGCGCAGCACCGCGTCGTTGAGGAAGGTGCCCCCCTGCACGACGATATGCTCGCCCAGCTCGTCGGCGCTGCGGGCCCGGATGACCTTGTACACCGCGTTTTTAATGACGCTGATGGCAAGCCCCGCGGAGATGTCCTCCACCGTGGCCCCGTCCTTCTGCGACTGTTTTACCGAGGAGTTCATAAACACCGTGCAGCGGCTGCCCAAATCCACCGGCGCCTTGGCCCGCAGCGCCAGCCGCGCAAATTCCTCTATGGGATACCCCAGGGACTTTGCAAAGGTCTCGATGAAGGAGCCGCACCCGGAGGAGCAGGCCTCGTTGAGAATCACCGAATCCACCGTGCCGTCGCGGATGGTAAAGCACTTGATATCCTGCCCGCCGATATCGATGATAAAGTCCACCTCGGGGTCGAAGTGGCGCGCCGCCGTGAAGTGGGCCACTGTCTCCACCAGCCCGAAATCCACGCCGAAGGCCTCCTTCATCAGCTCTTCGCCGTAGCCGGTCACCGCGCTGGACGCGATGGAGACGCGGTCCCCGCACAGCGCATAGATGTGCTCCAGCTGTCCTTTAATCACCGGCAGCGGGTTGCCCCCGTTGGAGGAGTAGTACTGGTAGAGGATATTCCCCTCTCCGTCGATGAGCACCAGCTTTGTGGTGGTGGAGCCGGAGTCGACGCCCAGGTACGCCTCGCCGCTGTAAGTGGCCAGGTCCCGCTGCCCCACCGTCATTTTCCCGTGGCGCTCCTGGAATTCCCTGTACTCCTCCTCGCTGTGAAACAGCGGCGGCTGGCACTCCAGGGACGACGACGTGTCCGGCGCCGTCTCCAGGCTGCCCAGCAGCCCCTCAAAGGTAAAGGTCTTTTCCTCCGATATCTCCTCGGCGTAGTAGGCGCTGCCCAGCGCCACAAAGTACGGGGCCAGCGCCGGGAAAATCGCGTTTTTCCGGCTGAGTCCCAGCGTCTCGGCAAACCGCTTTTGCAGCCCCTTCAGAAAGCTCAGCGGCCCCCCCAGAAACAGCACGTTGCCCTGGATTTTCCGCCCCTGGGCAAGTCCCGTGATGGTCTGCTCCACCACGGCCTGAAAAATGCTGGCCGCGATGTCCTCCTTGCGCGCGCCCTGGTTCAGCAGCGGCTGGATGTCGCTTTTGGCAAAGACCCCGCAGCGCGAAGCGATGGGGTAAATTTTTTCGTATTGCAGGCTCAGGCTGTCCAGCTCCTCCGGCGTCACATTGAGCAGCGTCGCCATCTGATCAATAAACGCCCCGGTGCCCCCCGCGCAGGAGCCGTTCATCCGCTCCTCCAGAGTGCCCTGCAAAAAGATGATTTTGGCGTCCTCGCCGCCCAGCTCGATAACCACGTCTGTCTGTGGGATGGTGCGGCGCACCGCCCCCGCCGTGGCAAAGACCTCCTGCACAAACTCCAGCCCGCTGTTCTTGGCAATGCCCAGCCCCGCCGACCCGGTCACCGCCACCTTGAGAGGGTGACCCCGGAGCAGATGCTCCAGACTTTTCAGATGCTCCACCGTCATCTCCCGCACCTTGGAAAAGTGGCGCTGATAGCTCTTTTCTATAATTTGCCCTTCGTCGCCCAGAACAACTGTCTTTAACGTCGTGGAACCAACGTCAATACCAACCTTATAGCTCATTTTTTCACCATATGTTCCATGCTATTTTTTTGCGATCCGTACGTTCCGCCGCTATTCTTCCGCCCGCTCCGGTATGCCCCGGCGGGCCCCTTGTTGCTTATAACTATACGCTAATTGCGTACCATAGTCAACATTCAACCTTTGACTAAATTGCGAATAATTTATGATAGTAATGCATTATTTTGCTAAATGATCAAGGCGATTCCTCCCCGCCGGACCGGCATTTTCCAGCGCGCCCCGGGGGGATGCAAACACTGACCCACCATTTACCTTTTATTATATTTTACTATACTTTAGGCCGGATAGCAATTTTACAAGGTATTAACGCGGCAGACCTTGGGGCATGAATTTCCTTTTGTTTACAAATTATTCATTCACGCGTTTGTCATGAACAGTCCCTGAGAAGTGCTTGACTCTTTACGCACATAACAGTAAACTAAAATGCATCCGTTAATGCTTTTACACAGGAGGAATATGGTCATGAGAGTGCCCAGCGCCATACTGGCAGTGCTTTGTTCCATCACCCTGCTCAGCGGCGGCGCCGCCGCAAACAGCTCCGTCACCCGCGCCCATCTGGCCCAGGAAAAGGCGGCTGCCAACGCCGACACCGTGGGCTGGCTCACCGTGCCCGGCACCGCCATCGACGAGCCCGTGGTTCAGTCACTGGAAAGCAACGACTACTACCAGCGCCGGAATTCCGTGGGGAGAATGAGCTGGGAGGGCTCGTATTTCGCCGACTTCCGCTGTGATTTCGGCTCCGGCAAGCGGGCGGACCTGCCCGCCAACACCGTGATTTACGGCCACAGCGTGGACGAGGACCCCAACGGCAGGCGCTTCAGCCAGCTGAAAAAATACACCGACCCGGATTTCGCCCGCGCCCACCCCTACATCTGCTTTTCCACCCAGCAAACCAACGCGGTGTATGAGGTCTTCGCCGTCTTTGTAACAACCGTGGAGCTGCCCTACAACGTCCCCACGCTGGACGCGGCACAGCGGGCCGCCATCGTCGACGTGGCGCAATTTTACTCAATTTACGACTACGGCGTCACCATCACCGACGCGGATAAGCTCCTCACCCTGTCCAGCGAAAGCTATGCCTACGATTCAAGCTATCCCAACAACTACCGCTTTGTGGTGATGGCACGGCTGGTGGAGCAAAACACGCCCTAAACGAATCCGCAAAAAAACACGGTATAAATAATATTGCTTTTTTTTAAAAAAGGTATTGACAAACTGACACTGATGTCATAATATTATGACATCAGTGTCAGTTGTTGTATTCCAAAACGCTGTAGGAGAGAGTATATGACGCCAAAATCACTGGAAAAAAAGAATTATATCCTGGAACGCGCCCATTGCGTGTTTGTGCGCAAGGGCTACGCCAGCGTCACCATGAAGGACATCATTGAGGAATGCGCCATCAGCCGGGGCGGGCTTTATCTCTACTTCTCCTCGGTGGACGAGATCTTTGCCCAAGTGATCAACCGCCACAACCGCAGCAAGCTGGACCGCGTGCGGGGAGATATGGAGGTGGGCAAGCCCTTCCACGAGCTGCTCACCGAGTTTTTTCAGGGGCAAAGGCGCCGGCTGCTGCATATGGAGGACAGCCTGAAGGCCGCCATGTACGAGTACACGCTGTCCCACAAGGGCGAAGAGGACCGCGCGTTTTACGCCGCGCAATTCCAAAGCATTTTCCAGCGGATTCTGGAGATATTGCAGTACGGCGTGGCGCAAGGGGAGCTACAGGAGGCCACCGCGGAGCTGTACGCGCGGCACATTATGCTGCTCACCGAGGGGATGTACTCCCTGGCGCTGGCGGGGCAAATGCCCTCCCCGGACATCGACGCGCAGTTCCAACTGCTGCTGGAGCTGCTCTACAGCCACAAGGACAAGGAGGTACAGGCATGAGGGTACTCATAACGGCGGGGGGAACCGCCGAGCCCATCGACCGGGTGCGCAAAATCACCAATATGGCCACGGGCAGGCTGGGCAGCCTGATAGCCGAGGAATTCGCAAAGCAGCCCGGCACACAGATCACCTATCTCTGCGCCCGGGACGCCCTGCGCCCCGCCGCCGCGGTGGAGGAAACCGTGCCCATCGGCGGCGTGCTGGAGCTGGAGGAGACCCTCACCGGCCTGCTGCGCCGCACCCGGTACGACGCGGTGATTCACTCCATGGCGGTGAGCGACTATCTGCCCCGGCGGGTGACCGGGGCGCGGGAGCTGGCCGACAGCATCGCCGGGGCGCTGCTGGATTGTGCACAGCCCCCAAGCCGGGAGGAGATCTCCCGAATCGTGCTGGAGCAAATCCTGCAAAGCGGGGACCCGGCAGGGGGCGGGGGGAAATTCAGCTCCCGGATGGAACACATGCTTGTGCGCATGGACCAGGCCCCCAAGGTCATCGGCCACATCAAACGGCTGCAGCCCCACACCGTTCTGGTGGGCTTTAAGCTGCTGGCGGGGGTGGAGGGGAACCGGCTGCGCGAGGTCGCCCGGGCGTTGATGGAAAAAAACGAATGCGATTTTGTGCTGGCAAACGATTTGGAGGAAATACACGGCGACCGCCACCGGGCGCTCCTGATACGAGCCGGCGGGCATTATGAGACTCTGCAAACCAAGGCGGAAATCGCGGAGGCGATTGTGAATGCGGTGGTCGGGGCTGTGGGATAACGGACCGGTTTTCGCACGTACATTGAAGTAAGAAACGGAAAAGACAACTATTGGTTCGGGTCGTATTGGGCCGGGCGCGGGGACAACCGGCGGCGGCCCGTTGGAAGGAGAGTATCGCCATGAAGACAGTGATATTGGGCATTACGGGAAGCATTGCGGCCTACAAGGCGGCGGACATCGCCAGCGGCCTTGTAAAGGCGGGCTGTGAGGTACACGCGGTGATGTCCATGGGGGCGCAGCGCTTTATCACACCCCTGACGCTGCAAACGCTGACGAAAAACAGAGTGCACACCGATGTGTTTCAGGAGGACGACCCGGCCCAGGTGAAGCACATTGCGCTGGCACAATCGGCGGATCTGTTCCTGGTGGCGCCCGCCAGCGCCAATGCCGTCGCCAAGCTGGCCTTTGGTCTGGCGGACGACATGCTGACGTCGGCGGCGCTGGCCATGGGGGATATCCCACTGCTCATCGCGCCCGCGATGAACACCCGCATGTATGGCAACGCCGCGGTACAGGCAAATCTTTGCACATTAGAGGAACGGGGCTGGGAGATCATCCAACCCAAGGAGAGCATGCTCGCCTGCGGCGTGGTGGGCAAGGGCGCCCTGGCGGATGTTCCCGACATCGTCTCCCGCGCGCTCTCACTGCTGTCCGGCGCCGATAAATAATCTCTGCATCCACCCCGGCCGCAATGACATCAACAACAATTTTGAGGAGTGAACAATCATGAACAAAAGTAGTAAAAGCGCCACCGGCCTGCAACGGTTTACCCTGACAGCCATGTTTATCGCCATCATCTTTGTGCTCGCCTTCACCCCCCTGGGTATGATACCGCTGGTGATCGTCAAGGCCACCACCATCCATATCCCGGTGATACTGGGCGCGGTGATTTTGGGCCCCCGGGAGGGCGCGCTGCTGGGAACCATGTTCGGCTTTGCCAGCCTCATCAACAACACGATGAATCCGTCGTCGATTCTCTCCTTTTGCTTCTCGCCGGCCATCCCCGTCCCCGGCACCGACCGGGGAAGCTTCCTGGCGCTGATCATCTGTTTTGTGCCCCGCATCCTGGTGGGGGTTGTCCCCTGGTTGGTTTACCGGGTGCTGCACCGCTTTGAAAAGGGCCGCCCGGGCAGGCAGGTGTTCTCCCTGGCAGCTTCCGGAATCGCCGGCTCCCTGACCAACACGCTGCTGGTCATGCCGCTGATCTACATCCTGTTCAAGGACGCCTACGCCCTCAAGGCCGGCATCGCGCCGGAGGCGGTCGGCGGAACTATATTGGGGGTCGTCTTCACCAACGGCGTCGCCGAGGCGGCGGTGGCCGGAATTCTGGTGGCGCTGGTGGGACGCGTCATCGTAAAGCTGTCCGACGGCCGCTTTGACAGCCGCGCGTGATATAGTAATTCAACTTCAAAATAATAGTATTTACCTGCAAAGGGAGAGTTGCAAAATGTTGTTTGCGGCTCTCCCTTTGCCTGTCCCCCGTATCCTCTGTCACATCCGCACCAAGTCCAGAGCCGCCCGGCACACAGCGCTTGCGTCGGGCGTCACCAGCCGCTCCAGCTCCGCTTGAAAGGGGCTGGGCGTATCCGCGCCGGCGCATCGCCGCACCGGCGCTTTCAGCGAGAAAAAGGCGTCGCTCTCCACAACCGTCAAGGCGATTTCCCCGCAGAAGCCGCCGGTGGCGGGGGCCTCGTGAACAGCCAGCACGCGCCCCGTCTTCTTTGCCGAGGAGATGATGGCCCGGCGATCCAACGGCACCAGCGTGCGCAAATCCAGCACCTCCGCCGCAACGCCCCGCCGCGCAAGCTGCCGGGCCGCGTCCAGGCACACGGGCACCATAGCCCCATACGTAACCAGGGTGATATCCTCCCCGGCGCGCTTCACCTCCGCCAGCCCCAGGGGGATCACAAACTCCCCCCGGGGCACCTCTCCTTCGGTCTTATACAGCTTCTTCTGCTCCAGCACCACCACCGGATCGGGATCCCGCACCGCCTGCCGCAGCAAGCCCAACATGTCGCGGGGGGTGGCGGGCGCCACAATTTTCAGCCCCGGAATATTCGTCATCCACGCCTCGGGGCACTGGCTGTGCTGCGCCCCGGCTCCGGTGCCGCCGCCGGCGGGGGCACGCACCACCATGGGCACGCTCACCCCGCCGCCGGACATGTACCGCAGCTTGGAGGCCTGGTTGGCCAGTTGGTCAAAGCCGGTGGCGATAAAATCCGCGAACATAATCTCCACAATGGGGCGCATGCCCATCATTGCGGCGCCCACAGCCACGCCCACGCCGCCCAGCTCGGAAATCGGGGTGTTGATGACCCGCCCTGCGCCAAATTCATCCAGCATTCCATGGGTGACGCCAAAGGAGCCGCCGAAGGCCGCGACGTCCTCGCCCATAAAAAACACCGAGGGGTCGCGGCGCAGCTCCGCGCACATGGCCTCTCTGATTGCCTGGGCATATGTCAATATCGCCATTCAGCGTCCTCCTTACAGGTTCTTATGCGTATACGTCAAGAAATGCGGATTCCGGCGCGGGCGCGGGACCGGCAAGGGCAAACTCCACCGCCCGGCGAATGCGCTCCCCGGCGCGGCGCTCCCTCTCCCGGATTTCCCGCTTTGCGGCGCCCTGTTCCTCCAGATACCGCCGGGCACAGGCGATGGGGCAGCGCCGCTTCCACTGTTCGATCTCCTCCCGGCCGCGGTAGGAGTACCCGGTGTCGGATTTGGAGTGCCCGCAGATGCGGTAGGTGTCCAGAATCAGCAGGTACGGCCCGCTCTCTACCGCGTGGCGGCGGGCGATATCCGCCGCCCCAAACACCTTGATAAAATCGTTTCCGTCCTCCCGGGCGGCGGGTATGCCGTAGGGCGCGGCCCGCTTGCACAAATCGGTGTCGGACATGCTCTCGCTGATGTGGGTGCTCATGCCATAGAAGTTGTTTTCCAACACAAACACCACCGGCAGCTTCCACAGCCCAGCCATGTTCAGCGATTCGTGAAAGCTCCCCTCGTTGGAGGCGCCGTCCCCAAAAAAGCAGTAGCTCACGGCGTCCCGCTTGTTTTGCATCCGCAGGGCCAGCGCGGCCCCCACCGCGTGGGGGATGCTGCCGCCCACCACGCCGTTGGTGTTCATAAATCCAACCGACGCGTCCACCATGTGCATGGAGCCGCCCTTACCGCCGCAGCAACCGGTGCTTTTGCCGAATATCTCTGCCATCATCGCCCCGGGGTCCACGCCAAAAGCCAGCGCGTGCCCGTGTCCCCTGTGG
>Ga0153939_1000346_pt1 | contig 17033 bp, 22 predicted proteins | sample TSNJ023MetaG_FD_104734 | JGI IMG/M metagenome (GOLD analysis project Ga0153939, IMG submission 104734) | Attine ant fungus gardens microbial communities from New Jersey, USA - TSNJ023 MetaG | ecosystem: Host-associated > Fungi > Mycelium > Unclassified | place: USA: New Jersey, Brendan T. Byrne... | reverse complement strand
CTTTTCCTTCTTTTCCTTTTTCTTTTTCTTTTTCTTTTCCTCTTTTCTTTCGCGTTTTCGTTGTTGGTGGCTTGTGTTGATGACGACGACGTTTTCGTCCTCGTCCTCGTCTATGGCGTTATCCCGTTTTCTTTTGTGTTGATGATGAAACTCGCATGTCTGATGTGTCATACTGGGAGGGACGACGAAGACCATGGTGGTTGTATCGGTCATTTTGGCTTTTGCGAGCGCCATGGGTGTTGTTGTTTTTGTTTTTGTTTTTGTTGTCCCGTCATTTGGGGAGGGGGTGTAGGTTGTGTTCTGTTCGGGTGGGTTGTTGGTTAAGGTAAGTGCGAATTGAGTTGTTGTATCATCAGTGTTGGGAATTGTCGTCGCGTCGTTGGAGTTGGAGTTGGAATCGGGACTGAGAGTGGGACCGCGGAAGAAATGGGAGTAGAGGACGCGTTTGGCTGCTTCTTGTTTTGCTGTGGTTAGGAGATTTGATGATGATGATGATGATAGTGAGGGGGGCGTCGATGATCCACTGCCGGTGGTGAGTGTGGCAGAACTGGACGCGGATGCGGCGGGTGTACCACGTTTGGGCGCTTTATTGGATAGGATACCGGTGGATGTCCGGTCTAAGAGTTGGGTGTTTGAAGCAGGAAGGGGATCAGATCCGCCCTATGAGGGATTTCGTGTTTAAAGTAGTAAAAAACAACAAAGAGTACGTACAGAAGATGAATTGTCATCGTCATCGTCGTCATCTTTGTGCACCTTGACCTGGATCGTTTTCGCCGCGACAGAAAACAAACTGTTATAAATGAATACCAAAAATTCAGAAGGGAAGGGAAAAGAAAACGAAACTGATCCCAGAACGGAAATGCCTCGTCTCTGTCTTTGCCTAGACCTGATAAAGTACGTTTTGGGGGGATGGCGAGGGGGCGGATGAGGGCGTCTTGACGAAGGCCGGTGCCGAGGCCAGACCAGCCTTGGGAGATGAGATACGAGTGCCCATCCAGTGGCATTGTGATGGTTCAAAAGAATTTCTTTATTTATAGAAAAACAGGCACATCAATTATAATTGATGTATAATTTGCTCTCAAAGTTGCATTAATTAGACTAGATCTATGCAATCCATTTGTAGATACACCTCTCCACCGACAAGACACTCCAAGCCATGACTTCTCTCAACTCACCAACCCATCCGCATACTGAAATTCGCCCGAATTTTCGTACTTTTTTTTGAGATGAATCAACACTTCTCTCTTATATTTGAAACGCACCTCCCACATGTCGATGGCGACTTGGCAGCTCTCTCTCACGACTCTTGGCGCATCGTCTCGGACCATCCATTCTTTGAGGTGAGGCAATACTTCGGGGGTAGCGATGCCCCCCAAGGCTTCGGCGGCTTCGTGTCTGACCATGGCTGATTCGGATGTGTTCTGGAGGACTTGGACGAGAGAGGGGATGGAGTGCGGGGAGAGCATTTGACCGAAGATGAAGGCGATTTCGTGTCTATCAGGGAAAGGAGGAAAGACGTATATGTATATGTGGGTGGGATTTCATGAGGGGGGACAACGTACTTGAATAGAGCACTGTCGTCTGAAAATCCAGAGGCGAGTGCGTCTACTGCTTCTGCTGTACCGATATTACGGAGAGCGAACATGGCACGGTATCGTTCAAAAAGCGGAAGTTGTGTATTTGTGAGGTCCGTCTGGAGAGATGATATTCGCTCGGGAGATACGACCTCGGGTTTTGGCGCTCCGGAAAGTAGAGCCGATGTTGCTGGTGCTGGGTCTATCGAGGTATACGTGCTATTAGACAGGGCGTGAGCTTGTTGGTAGTTCAAATAGGACAAGAGAGGGACACAAACGAGGTGTGATAATTATCAAGCACGAGAGCATGTTTCTGGCCTTCGGGAGAGTTGTCCCATTCGATTTTGGCGAGTGCTATTTCGCAGGTTTCGCGTATGCTGCGGTTAGAGTCGGTCAAGAATTCTCTGAGGATGGGAAGAGAGGAAGAGGAGGATATTGCGCCCATTGCCTCTGCTGCCTGTTGTCAGTCAGTTGAATTTGAATTTAAATGATTTCCTGCAGGTTGAAAAGCATTGATAGGAGGTAGGCTCGAGGGAAAGACGCACTTCGTGGCGAACCATAGGATCCTCGTTCTCGTCACGAAGAACAGACTCGAGTGTGGGTAGGGCGGTCTTGACTTTCATTTGTCCGAGGCAGTATGCAAGTTCGTGTTTGAGGAGTGCTGAGTCGTCGGAGAAAGCTAGAAGTTATACGGTCACTAAATACATTACACACATTCCACTTGGGAGAGGCGTACCCTGAGAGATAATGCGAACGGCATCCTCGTTTTTTAAAGATTTGAGGGTGAATAGAGCGCGAAATCGTTTGTGTAGGGGAATATTTCCAGTACGGCTGAGGAGAGTGTTTTCGAGGGAGTTGAGCTGATCTTGTGAGACGGTCATTGGATAAGATAATGATGGTTGGTCACAGGTCACAATCAATTTTTTTTTGTTGACTGCCATAATTCTGATATGCCGAAATCAAAGCGCTCAAAGCTGGGTGAGACTGCAGTGGTTCGCAAGGGAGGATACCAGACTGACACGATGACTAGTGTCGTTGACCCAGGTTCCGAAGAAAACAAAAGAGCACAAAAGTTCGCTGATGAACGAGGTCGGATAGATGTGTCTCGTTGACTGGGTGGTCACTGATGCTTTGGCGAAACAGTTGCAAGAGACCTCCAAAAAATGGGAATACTGCTGGTTGTTCGAAGTCGGAAACATGCGGAATACGCATCTGTCGACGGTACGACAACTGTGGAAGGGGTAAGCACCTCATGGCGTTGGCCCAACCTGGCTTGATGGGACATTGTTAGGACTGCACGGATATTTTTTGCTAAAGGAAAGGTTATGGCAAAGGCACTCGGACTGACACCAGAGGAAGAACACCTCGTTGGAATCCACCAACTTGCACGAGTGCGTCCCACCCATCTTCGTTTCCGAATATCTCACGAAATCAAGTAGCGAATCCAAGGCCAAGTAGGCATCATGTTCACAAACTCAAAGCCAGAAGAGGTCACCGAGTGGTTCGCCGACTTCCAAAGACCAGACTTTGCGCGGGCAGGAAATACAGCCAGCCGAACGGTCACCCTGCCTGCTGGACCCGTCATGCGGACATACTCTGACCCTCCCGAGCCATTTCCCCACAACGAGGAGCCTCAGCTGCGGAAGCTCGGACTACCGACACGCATGGACAAGGGTGTGCCGACGCTGAGTGCACCACACAAAATCTGCGAAAAGGGCAAAACGCTGACGGCTGAGCAAGCACAGCTGCTAAAATTAATTGGGGAGCGCATGGTGAAATTTCGTGTGAGATTACGGTGCTATTGGGACTCTGAGACTGGGAAGGTAACAGAGACAGCGGAGACGGAAAGAGACGATGACGACGACGAAAGCCCTGAGGGGATGAGCGAGTAGATAATATTGTACATTTTCTCTGTGAACCACCATGTTCAGTCTTCCCCTCTGGGCCCTGGCTGCCCAGATTCCGTTATCGCCATCGATATCTTTTACATCCATGAACAATTTTGCACTTAAACAAGACTCTGACCGTTTTTCGCCCCAGGATCTTGTGCGTTAGCTCAGGCAGTAAGATCCTTGTCGCTGCTTACTCTGGCCACAGGTTCAGCTTGACAGACCGTCTGGTGCAGTCCCCAACCAGGCAGGCGACCTTGCTTTTGTAACCGTATCTAGGTATAGTTTTGAGGACAACAAGTGAGAGTAGATGCCATATATTATATAGCTCTCTCAAGCTAGCACTAGGAACTACAAGACGCTCGTCGTCCTCCCTCTCGAGTCGACCTTTGCCGCGGCTGAAATTCCTGTACGTCCCCAGTCCCCACACGATGTATAAGCGTTATACTCATCTTCGGCACCCAGCTCGACAAGGGAGGCGAGGCCTTCTGGCTCACGGGCACCACGCTCGCTCACGCCGTCGAGGGCAAGAACAACGATCTTGACATCTTTACACTCGAGTGCACAGGCTCATACAGTGTAGCAACCGCATCCGACGAGCCCTTGAAAATTGCTACTCAAGGCTTGTACATCGGCTCGATCCCCTCCAAGACGGCAACCAACTTTAGATACAACCCGGCTTCGAGGCATCTGGTCTTCTCGGACAATGTCTACAGCGATGGGAACATTACTTCTGTCAAGGAACAAGACAAGGCTTGGGAGAATCGTGGCAATTCCGCTTATGTCTATGACGAGACGTATGTCCGCCATTGGGATACTTGGGTTGGTCCGAAGAAACCTCAGCTGTTCAGCGTGTTGCTGCAGTTGAATCCGGATAGGGTGTGGAAGATGGGTAGTGAGTTTCATGCCCCGTTGAGGGGAACGGGTCATGTACGTTGAGGGCAAGTTGTGATTGCATGATATGTTGCTGACGTGGATGCTTAGCACTCCCCTGTTGAGCCTTTTGGCGGGACGGATGACTTTGATGTCTCCGCGACGCATATCGTGTATACCACCAAGGATCCTCAACTCCCTCAAGCATGGCACACAAAGCAAAATGCATGCCTTCTTACACTCATATCCACTTTTGGTCCATCTGCTCATATTGTACTACCAGGTCTACCTCACGGACATCATGGGTCGAACTCAACCACGCGAGCTGACTTCAGGAAAACAAGGAGCAATCCATTGCCCCGTGTTCTCCAAGCAAGGCGACAAAGTCGCATGGCTGGAGCTTGATCAAGATGGCTATGAGAGTGATAGAGCCAAGATCGTGATCTACGACTTGCACAAGGACGTGAGGTACACTTTGACCCAACATTGGGACCGCTCACCTAGCGAGCTCGCTGTACGTTCTCCCGAAATTTTTTGCTCTTTGCCCTAGTCGATGACACCGATTTGTCTCCAGTTCAACTTGGAAGGAACGTTCATCTATTTTACGGCGGGTGACCAGGCCAAGGTCAAGATCTTTTACCTCCCCATACCGCCAACACCGTCCCAATCCAGTACCGATCCCCAACTCGACAAACTCTACAGCGAGCCATTCCAACTGACGTCTACAGGCTCAGCGTCCAGCGTCTATCCCCTGCACCCAGGTCGTCTCCTCTTCTCGCGTTCATCCCTCACGTCTCCCAACGACGTATTCCTGATCCAACACCTTCCCCGATTCCTCTCCGAGTATACCCACCCCGAATCGTCCAAGGGAAAAAAGCGCCAAGGTGATGTACAACAGGTGTCTTGGTTTACGCAGGCCAAGTTGGCGGAGAAGGGATTGAGTCCTGGAGAGGAGTTTTACTTTGTGGGAGCGAATGAGAAGAGGATTCAGGGATGGGCTTTGAAACCGAGGGGGTGGGTGGGAGGACAGGAGAAGAAGTATCCGGTTGTGCTTTTGATTCATGGTGGACCTCAAGGGGCTTGGGAGGATGGATGGTCTACGAGATGGAATCCTAATGGTGTGTGTCTTTTTTTTCTCTCTCTCTCCTGGCATTTGGACGGACTATAATCTATTTTTTTTTGGTGCAGTTTTTACAGGTCAAGGTTATTTCGTCATTGCTATCAATCCTACTGGAAGCACGTCTTTCGGACAAGGTGTGTATTTACCCCTCTGAGGAGTTCCAAATCACGCACTAACATATTGGGGGACCGATTTAGAATTGACGGACGCTATCAAGGAAGACTGGGGAGGCAAGCCATTTGTGGACATGATTCGTGGGTGGAAATATGCCCTTGAGAAATATCCAGAAGTACGTGGAGAGATATTTCAATTAGCTTGTTGTTGTTGATGTATGTGGCTTTTAGATTGATCCTGATCGAGCTGTGGCTGCGGGTGCGAGTTGGGGAGGGTATGCTATCAAGTCAGTCCCTCTCCCTCCCTCTCTAGACTCTATGCACTGATCACTGATTCGCGTGGCGTTTAGTTGGATTCAAGGAAATCCTGAATTTGGATTTGGATTTAAAGCTCTTGTTTGTCATGACGGTGTCTTTGATGCGACTTACAATGGTTTTTCGACGGATGAACTCTTCTTTGTACGTTGGCGTTGATGTGAATTTCTCATCCGTTGTGTTGTTGCTCATATCTTGTGGTTTTTTATTGAATAGTTTAATCATGAATGGGGAGGCAGGTAAGGAATCTCGATTCTTGATGGATGGGATAGCCGTTAATTGAAACTCGTGTTTTTTTAATCAGGCCATGGGATCGGAAGAGTAAAGATATTTTAAACAAGTGCGTCTGGGTTTCATATCCATTTTCGTCCGTCCCCCCACCCACCTACACGTATTCTTTTCCCCTTTTTTTTTGGTTTATTCTTATTTCCTTTTGGCTGGCTGATGATATGGGGATGGTTAGATATAACCCCTCGAACATGGTGCCTAAATGGTCTACGCCTCAGCTTATCATTCATAGCAGTAGGGACTTTAGGCTTCCTGAGACGGAGGGTATTGGTGCTTTCCATGCTTTACAAGAGTGGGTGTCGTTTCCTTAGTTGATTTGTTTTTGGATCTGATTCTGATGATTCGGTTCGGTTCGGTTCGTTTTTTTTGGGGGGGACTTGAATTGTATAGACTTGGTGTACCTAGTCGATTGGTTATCTTTCCTGATGAGAACCACTGGGTTTTGAACCATGGAAATAGGTGCGGGAGTTTTCGTGTGGCGTCTTCCGTTATTTTTTTTGCTCACTTTTTACTTTGTGTAGCCTCAAGTGGCATTACGAGGTCTTCCGCTGGTTCGATCAATTTGTCGGTGATCACTTGTATAAGAAGGACGAGGCGAAATAGAGTTTGGGAAACTGGAGAGATGGTCTCAAGAAGCTTTCTTGGATTATTTGACTTATATCTTATATCTGTGAACAACATCTTGTGTATCAACGATTCTTTGCAGCAAGAAAATACGTTGGTAGATGATTCAAGAGAAGAGAAAAGACCAAGAACGTGTTTATTGGTGACTTGTGATGATGGAGGCTCTCTAGTGGTGTTGGTCCATTGAGAGCTTCAGGCCGTGACTGCTTTTCTTCAACTCGGTATCAAAGTCGCTGTTCATGTCTTTGTATATCCTTTGGTCTACCTTAAGTGCGGGGTTGATCATCTCGTGCGACTCGACGTGAACGAAAACCTAGTTCATTTTTCATTTTTTTGGAATCAATCGTCTCGACACACATACAAGCAAGAGATTTTTCGAACACCCACCTCGGGTCGTTTTGTAGAGACAAAAATAGGTTTGGACTGATTTTGTAGATTGTTCAAGCTGGACTCCCTACCCACCCACGCACACGCACAAAGACTATTTAGCTGTGAATGAATGAAGAGATAGCGTACAACTTGCTTGTGCTCAAAAGACAGAGTTGTGTCATTATCTTCGTTATATTTCCATCCGCTACGAGAATTGAGGCTACTCATGAGCGAGTTGGTGTATAGCTTTGAGAGACAAAAGTTGAAGAACAAGTGACTGGGAAAGTTATCTGTCATCTGCAGTCCGTGAGCGATGAATGAGTTTTGAAGACTTACTTTCCAGAAGGCTAGAACAGTGTAGTTCGGGGATCAATCAACCATGGAGGGGTATGAATGAGAAGCGCCTGAGGAAGCTTACGCTGGAAAGGTAGAGTAAGAGATCAATGAGGCTTATCCATTGTCAATCAGAAAAATCAATAGCACAAAAGAAGACTACGCCACACTTACGCCCAAAGAGCGGTCGCGAGTCCTGAACTACAAAGTTAGTACTTGCGATTAAGATTAGATTACAAGCTAATTGACCTGTGTGCATCGTCACTGGACGAACCCATGTCAAGGTATGTCAACCTCGCACAAAGGTGGAGCAATGACCACTTCACTTACCTCTGATGATTCTATCGATTTGATGATCTGTCTGTGAAAATCCCGTCTTGTGCCTTCGCTACTTGGGTTTTTGATCAATGATCACCGTCTAGAACGAATCTATAGAATGGAAGGCGCACCAGATAGAGCACCATGGTAGATGTGATCACGATATCCGCCATGCAGGACGATCCAAGCCCTAAGCAGGATCACTACAAATCCCACATCGGAGGTTGAAAACAGGCTGACATAAGATGACAACAACTTTGAACTTGAGGAATTGAGTGAATGAGGGAACGAAGGATATGGCGGCGGCGGTTGCGAGCCCCATGACTGGTACCAGTGAAACATGGCATTGATATGAACGAATACGCGTCGAGGGTTCAGACGAACTTACAGAATGAAATGATCGAACAGAGGAGAATGAGTAGAGAGATGACGTTCTTGTGAGTTAAGACCCTGACTCTCCAGGAGTAGAAGGCTTGCACAGCGCCTCCTATGATACCCTTTGAAGAAAGGCAATAATAACTCGGTCAATTAAAGGTACAATCTAAAATGTCATCAACGTACTGTCAACGCAGGCTCTGTACAAGATAGCTGAGTTTATGGAAGTTAGTGTTGATAACGAAACAAACCTGTTGCAAAAACCCAGTCGGCTTTCTGCTGATAGTCTAGATTTCCTATTGTGCATATTTATCCCGTCGTATTTTCTTTCAGTCATGGATAGAATGCCTACCAAAATTCCGGATCAGAGACTCGTACATGTAAACAAGTATGAAGACGGTGTGGGCTGTGTCTGCAAAAAATAGAAAGTAGACCTGCGAGCATTGAGATTGGATGGCTGTAATCACAGTTCCATTTCCTTACAAAGTACTTGATGAACCACCTGTCGCTGTGTGCATTGGTTGGCCTTTGAGCTAATGCAAGGGAAGTCAATATGGGGTTGGAACACTAACGTCTTATAGTTAATCAGGTATAGGTATGTCTGGGTGATCGAGATGCCATAGAATAGTATGTTGAAGGCTGTCCCGAGGAACATTGGACCATGGCTAAGACTCTCGGTCCAAATCAGCTCAAACCATTCACTATATAATAGCACATACACGAGCTCGGCTGGAAAGTTGGAGGACATTGTTGTACCCATATTTTGATTCAAAAGAGAAATTCTCGGAAGGGCCATTGCACAGCTGGCGCTGCCACATGAAAGCTACTTTTATATGGGCAAGACGCACCCACTAATGAGGCTTGTGTGATCCAAATTTTCGGCTTACTCTCAAGGTGCGTAGTCGACTTCAAAGTAGAAGTAGCGTGCGTCAAACGAGAAATGGCACATGAGTAGTAAGGTGGCGTTCAGGAGGAACGGTATGTACCTCCTTGTAGTGTAAGGTCAGAGACTTAGATTCAGAAAAACTGAGAATCCCAAAGTGACATTTGATGGTTCTTTTATTTTTGCTCGGCGATCATTTGATCAAGTCAATCTCAGTTGATATTAAATTTACATCTCAGTCCAAGGAGTCAATCTACAGAATTCCAACTAGATCATCTTCTAGGAAATCATCTTTATACATAAACATCAGAATCGTGGACTCATTAAACACCAAGTTGCAACTCTGCTATAGACACACAAGCGACGTCAGTGCATTTTTGCAGACCGGCGTGATGAGTACGCACCTCTTGAAAAGCTGTTTCGTCGATTTCTATGTCTGTCTATTTGAGAAGCATGCGCTTGATCCTGTCCAACCGCGAGTGATTCGGACTTGGAATCATGGTTGACATGAAGTGAGCGCTTTCCTTGCACTGTAACATCTTCCGATTCGAAGGACTCAACCTGGACATGAACTCCGGGTGTCGGCGTTTGCAGGGACTGTGGTTTGACAGCATCGCTCTATCAAATCAAAGATAAGATTGTTGTGGTGCAAAGCACGGAGCACTTACATCCAACTGCTTGGATCTATCCTGGGTCTCCTCATCACCAATTTGCTTCAGCTTCCAACTTGATTGCGATGGGCTCTCCTGTCCATTTCCGGATTCCTCTAGATTTATTTCTACATTTGGGGACTCTAAATCTACGAATTCTTCCCAGCCTTTACGAGAGTTTAAGTTGCTCATCAATGAGTTGCTATAAAGCTTGCAGAGCAGGAAGTTGAATATGAGGTGGCTATGTAGATTTTTCTGAGAGTTCAATAACTCTCGTAGGCACGTTCACTCACGTTCCAGTTGACTGTTCAAATGTTTACTCGAGATGATAAATAAAAGAGATGCACAACTCACATCCGCAAGGTAGACGATAAGATCAACGACGGCGAATACAGAGGTAATGAGCCCAGTCTGTATGGTGACTGTAACATAATAGTTATAGACAGACTTTCTTTCTGGAAGAGGATGCACAAACTTCGGATTATGCGATCCACCATGAGATCGGACTTTTTAAAGCCCGTCTTTTGCTGGCGCTGCTCCTTCCAGTGAGAAAAGAGAAATATAACACTGAAGATATCAAGCATACCCTGAAAACCATCAGCATAGGTAGAAGTTCAAGTTTAGCCACTTACAGATATGAAACCAATGTCAATGTGATGGAAATGTCAACCAATGCCGCTATTACAAGCCAGAAAATAACGACGATCTAGAACATTATTAATGGGATGGTAGATTGTGGCGAATATTCCTGACCTCAAAATCTTGAAACTGCGTAAAATAAAGCGTCTTGAGAACTTCGCAGCCAGTGACTATACCTAACGCTGGAAGGATGTATCCATCAGCTGGAGGTCAAGGACAGAGACCTTTTTGTTATACCTCCACCTGCAATAGCTCCGATAGTCACAATAGATCCAAGGATCCATCTTTTCGTCAAGGAGATAACACGCCAAGCAAAGAACACCTGAACAAGAGCTGCAATCACTCCCTGGGAAGCAATTCAAGGCGTGAATGAGGAGTAAAGAATATATTATACTCACGGTGAAAGCAGGCTCTAGAACAGGAACAGGCCAGAATCTCAATACTTTGTAAGTTCCGACGTAATGCCAGCGACGAACCTGTTGCGAAAACTACATGTATTCAATTGTTCATTCAGCATTTGAGAAAAGTAGAGAGACTCACCCCAATTCGCCGTAGCGAGGAAATTTACGTCATCTGCCTAGCAGTTCAATCCTGTATGTTGCAGGGCGATTCACCACATACCGAAATGTACAATGAGGCTGTCGTAAAGGTAAACACAATCACAGACAGAATTGATTGCATCCAGTATGAAGACAAGGAGTACCTGTCCGAGGTCGGTATATCAAACGCCTCGAAGAGAACAAGACTTACGAATATCTTGATCCTTAAGCGATCTCTAAACCAAGGCGTTAGAATCGGATACATTCCGAAGCAACTGAAGCCTCACCTCTGAAACTTGGTATAATAAATGTAAACCTGGATAGCCATCATCCCAAACAGAAAGATGTTGAACACCATTCCGATAAACATCGGTCCATGTCTTGAATACGGTTCAGTGTCAGTGTGAAGGAGGGAATTCATAAATTTGAGTCCCTTACGCAATTTCTGCTGGGCCCTTCATGTCCTGTAATGGGTTGACTATGGAACTGGAGCGCAGATAATTTACAGAGGGAATAACCCAAGGAAATCGGATGACCCAGGCCGGGTTTTATTCACGATTGAGGGCATAATTCGGTAGCTGCCGGTTATTCTTATCCCAGAAGCTTCTACCAAACGTATTAACCTGTTCTGAACCAAAAGGATGTCCCATGAGGACAAGAATTCTGATGTCTTTGCGCAGGGCAGACTATGAAAACAGCCATCACACGTGGTTCACTGTTTAAGGAAGGAGGACAAGATTTGAGATGGAAAACACTGTCTCAGACATGATGTGTTGATGTTGTTCTGTTGTTTTGTTGTTGGCTCTACCAAAAAAGGATACCGCTTGTACCGGCCAAAGCTAAGAACCACATCTTGACTTGAAAATGAGAGGGTGGCTGTATCACCATAGACAGTAAGAGATAACCGGCTGTAAAATTCCAAGCTTATCTGAAAAGCTACACCAGAGCTGCTTTATCTGAATCGAAATTTCTCACGTGAAGATCCATAACAATACTACTACTAAATAGTAATATTGCTTCATATGGAGTATTTGATTTGAGACCATTGAATCATATTTGAAAATCATCTAATCATGTTTTAAATTCCCATGTATAGTATTGAACCAAGATTGAGACATACATATCTTTATGCTATTCCAATATTATCCGTGCAGTGTGTGTAGGTGTGGACCCTCGCCATGTGGGCAGTGGAGAAAATCATTCTTCAAATACCCAAGCGGTCTTTTATACTTTTTCAAGCTGATGTCCTGGAGGTGGAGGCTGCCTCATATTTGTCACTTCGACGAAGTATCCACACCAATACTTACTATTGATCTCCAGGAGACCAACATTCAAAAGAAGATTCGACGATGAAACATTGCCGATTATCCTATACTACAAAGAATACTTGTTGACATAATACATCATTATATTTGGAATCAGGCAGAAGTGTCCATGGCCGCATTCGCAATTCTCTGATTTCGTCTCTCAATCAGAAATGTGTCAATTCGAGCTTTCAGATCTGGCACTGTGAAATTTTTAGCTCACTTAGCCATGACATTCTAAGCGATCTACTAACCCGGAACTACTTCCTCAATTTTCAATGGGGAGCGATTAAACGGGTCCTTTGTGTCAGAGAGGAGGTGTGACTTTATAGTAGCGCGGTCCACAATTGTTTTTGAGGTCGGTAACATGACTGGGTCCCTCATGAGGGTAAACATCAGAGGATCTGTTTCATGTACGTCAGGTTCTGATAAATAATCGTTTGTTCAACGACAGACCTAAATATTCCTCCGGAACCTCACCCAAATCTTCCTCGGCTTCCATATTGGCTTTCGCCCCCTCTACCTGCTCAATAAATGACAAGAAAGGCGCAATTTCTGTTTCTGTTTTGATACCCCTTTTGATTACAATCCTTGCAGCCCGTTCAAATAATTCTTTATTGTAGCTTCGTCCATCATTTGCTACTGCTTTCGTGAAAGCCTCTTGGTCGCTCAAGTTGACAAAGATGTCAATGATATCCCGCAATAATGACCGAGGCTCCCATCCATACCTCTGGGGATTACGAACATTCAGCTCTTGACATCTTGGCCCTGCGAGAGCGTTCAAGTTGTAGTCCAGCATCGCTGCTAGCCTATCAACAATCTCAGGCATCATGAAAGGCTCTTGCGTTTGTCCGGTGAATATTTTCAAGAGTTCAACTGTTTGAGAACCCAGACGAGCATTCATCGAAGCTTGTCCTTCCAGGCCTCGCAAAGTATGAGCTCGTTCCTCTCTATATTGAGGCGTCTGCGCAGCCCAAGCTGTCGAATCATGCATCTCGTTTTGAATGTTAAATATCTGAGAAATGGTGTTTAAAGATTCATCGAGAAGATAGGTAACATCATTCATCATCAGGTTGGCAAATCGGACAAATTTGTCCACATTTCTAGGTATAGATCAGCAAAATTTTTCCTTTACAAGTGCTGAACCATCCTACTTAGCCTCTCTATCAACTGCATCACGGTGGTTCTTGTTGGGCCATACAATCTTAAGGACATGAGCGATACTGCGGCGAGAGCCTTGTGTTACATAAGTTGCATAGTCAACCGCAAAACAAGTAATGCGCATACTGAATTTATCATAAAATTGTGAGCTTGCCCCCGTTTGTTCCACCTCTGTGATTGATTAGTCTGAAAGCCATATACTTCTTCAACTTCAACCAACCGATGTAAAAATGAGTCAATGCAGGTATGAGATGTTGCAAAGCCAAGGGCTCAGTATTGAGAAAGTTCCCCAACAGCCCAGTACGCTCTCTACCGTAGCCTTGAGTGGCATAGAATAAAATCTACCAGACATCAGCTGAGTTTGTAAGACATTCTCAATGTAAGGAGATACATACATCATTAATCTTTGATTTCAAGAAGGGGTTCTTAATGTACCAAGTCGAAGTCAAGAATGTCAGAACAAAAGTCAAGAGCTCTGTTCTTCCCGACATTTCCCACATGTCCGAGCTTGCACTGCAGATACCATACTCAGCTAAGCGCCGAAGGTAGTCAGCGTTATAACTTACGTAGTGGAAAAGAGTGTGAAATCCGCAACATCTTCAATGATGTACTCAGGAAGGATGCGAAACGCCATGGGTACCTCCTCTGGCAGGGGTAATCTACATCATTCTATTAGTCTAGGCATCTTCATATAGCGGGCCCAAACGTAACTGCACAACAGGCTTTGGATGAGATTTTCGAGGGTCCACTTGCCGAATCAACCATGTGGACAAGAAGGTCATGAAATTTATCGAAGTAACTACGAGTTCGGGGTCGAGTAATACTACCTGATATGCATGTAGATGCGAGCGTAGCGTTTCCAATTCCAGCTAAGTAATGGGCGCGAGTCAGAAATTGAGTGATAAGTTAAGTACTTGTACCTTCTTCAACCTGATCGCCATCTCAATGCGATTTTGTTGAGGGGTCTGGTTTTCTCATTGGATATCCCTGAATCAGGAGCCGGGTGAATCACTTACGCCCACCCATGATCTCTCCTGTTCAACCAAGTCAATATGCCTCTCAGAGTCTTCAACGTGCCTTGAAGCATCGGTATACGAATTGATGGTCTTGAAATAACCGTAGTGCCCCATCCCAATGCAGAGGAAGAATATTTCGGAAATGAAGTTAGGCGCCGAAGCTTTCAAAAAAGGGCGTCAATCGAGCAGTATAGGATAAGGCAGCCCTACCTCGAGGATCTTGATTTATCCTGATCCATTCGTTAGCCTCCTCGCTTGTACTTTTGATTCGCGTCTCATCACTCAAATCAATCCTGTCCGAATGGATATAGAATAACGGATCCACACGATCCATCTTGAGTCGATTATGCATTATTAGCAAGAAAGAGGACACCCAATTAAGGCAGACTGACTTTCGAGTAGGTAGCATCAATGAATGGGTCGGCGAGTTTGTAGAGTACACTTTGTAGGTTGACCATAAAGCCATCAGAGGCTACCGTTTCCGGATCCACCTAATGTGGCAAGGTTAATTCAGAAAAGATAAGGTAATGTTTGGGACATACGTGCGTGCCGGCACGTTTCTTGTTCAATGATATCACTCGAGCAAAATATTGCAAGACAGATTCACGAGATTCGGTGGAAGCTCTAATCAAGTTGTTGAAAATGTGAAAAAGGGAGGTCTAGTTAGAATGTTAACCGGAGAGTCCGGACAACCTAAAGAAGGTATCACCTGCAAACTCTTGAGAGTACCCCGCAGGCTTGCGTAGGAAGATTCCAGTTTGTTTCCTTCAGTGAAATAGCTCTTTGCTATGTCTGGCTAGAACCGACTTGAGAGGTGGAATCAACAAGCACTGGTCGTGCTCACCCATTCCTTTCCAAAGATGCTCAGTCGACAAAGTGGCCCAAGCAAGGACGTCTTCTCGATCGTAGCTGCCGTAGCGTCCGAAGGGTTGAATTCCGGCATTTGTGTCATCAAGATAGCCACACGCTTGTTGGACACGAGCATCTCTAATCCGCTGATAACTCCACGCCATGCTGCGTCGCCACTGACTAAACCTTCCGGGCGGAAGAGGCTTTCATGGAACAAGAGAGACTTGATGACAGGGCCAAAGACGCTTTCCAGTTCGTCATTTTCAAACCTACGAGTAAGTTCCTGGAGAAACTGTCCGATTTCCGAGGAATCGAGAGTATAAGGATCTGCCACTGGGCCTGAGAAAAGGGGCGCAGAGAGAGCAGAGAGAGAGAGAAGAGATTTTGTGAGTTCAGGAGCACCGATCAGGCGCCTGAAACCATGTTCACTTCTTTAAAAAAATTGAGCAAAGGAGATGCGCACCTTTCAGGTTGCGGGAACATCTCAGGTTCCTGAAGAGTCAAGCCAGCATAACTAATCAGGAGTTCGCGCAAAGTGTCCAGCTTGGCGAGCGCTTGTTGGGTGTCCGGAGGAGAATAATTCTGTAGTAATTATTTCAATCAGGCTGGTTATTCAATGAAGTCATAAAGCAGCGTGGACCAACCTTCTTTGTTAGAGCAGATTTTGTTGCACGCAGCCTCTTCCAGCTTCCTACAAGATATTCAAAAGTGGAGATATTCGGTAACGAGACGAGTGTGGGTAGGTATTCAAGGTCATCACTGAAAAGCTTGTCAGAGGGGGATAGATTGCATTCAAGATAGGGCGTACGTCATCTCTTGTGAGTTCATTTCTAGGCGAGCAATTAGTGTGCGGTCAAAAAGGTCCGCGCTGAGAGTTTCGGTAACTAGATAGGTTTTAGTATACAGATACATCACACTCTAACAGCACCTACATATGCCTTCGGAGGCGAGTTCTTGTTGCAAGTTCTTTAACCACGTTATCTCGTAACCACTTTGCTCTGATACCTCTTTCTGGAGGATATCTATTACTTTCTTCCAGAGGACGAGAGAGGAGATAGCTTACACTGAGGGTCACTCTGAGAACGTCCTGCATACTCTGATTCTCCCAGTGGGCATGATCAAGCTTTGCGACAGCATTAATTTTAACGGAAGGAAGAACGGAGTTTCGAGGCACTGGTGGATTGGCCACAATGGAACCCGGTCTTGTTGCTGTTGAGGAAAAAATTTGTTGATCAGGCACATTCGCTTTTGAAGACTGACTGGTGCTTGGAACCGTAGATGACATGATGGATGATTCCGGGAAAGCTGTCGGACCCTGTGAGGCCTGCAGCTTTGCGAGTCGTTTCAGCCTAATCTGGAGTTTACCGTTAAGTATCCAAGATCGACGCAATGTCATTGGATCTTACATGGTCTGTATCTTCTTTAGACTGTAGAGGAGAGTTGGGATCGGCCATTATGTACCGTTTGTTCTGGAGAAACGACGAGTATATGAGGTAGTATGAGGCAGCAACACTCCTTCAAAATGCTGACATAACCTCTATCTCCTTCCAATCTTGAAAATTTATCAAATACCTTTTTAATTTGTGTGATGGTGAATCGTTGTTCTCTAGCACGGTCCAACCAATTTCTAAATTAAGTCTATATAACAGTCCACAGTAGCCTACTGACTACAGAGGCTTAGACCTCTGATAATATGAGAAAACCAGCAAACGAAGAGAAACAAAAAAGAAAGGAACGATAAAGATTGAAGGTATAAGAAGATATGTCTACAGGTCGCGTGTAAGTGTAAGTTAACAAGAGG
>Ga0153939_1000343_pt1 | contig 17061 bp, 19 predicted proteins | sample TSNJ023MetaG_FD_104734 | JGI IMG/M metagenome (GOLD analysis project Ga0153939, IMG submission 104734) | Attine ant fungus gardens microbial communities from New Jersey, USA - TSNJ023 MetaG | ecosystem: Host-associated > Fungi > Mycelium > Unclassified | place: USA: New Jersey, Brendan T. Byrne... | reverse complement strand
ATTACGGCCTCCAGAGAAAATGAAACTCTTGCTGATGGAACAGCCTGAGATAAAGGAAGGAGCTGTTGGAAGTTACATCAATGTGCAACTTCCAACAGCTCCACGTGGTTTTTCATAAAAACAATCTGATTATTGATGGGAGAGGGAGTCTCTCATTTTCAGCAGTATTTTTTAGCAAACAGCCGATCAATCATGCCTCAGGAGGCTGATAGGGGTTCTGCGTCTGACCGGGGGCAGGCTGTCCGCTTGCAGGAGGCGAAACCGGTTGAGGCTGGAGTGCAGGCTGCATTGGCTGAAACTGGTCCTGCCGTGGCGCCGCCGGGGCGGGAGGAATCGGTTTTACAGGCCCATGACCTGCAAACTGCTGATTTGTCTGCGGTGCGGCAGCAGGAGGTACCGGCTGTGTGGGGCGGGTTTGCACCGGTTGATACGCCTGAGGCGGCGGCTGTACAGAAGGATATCCGTGCGGCATATTCTGGGGAGGCGGGTTTTGCGGCGGCTGGATAAACGGCCTGAAATCGGGCCAGGGCAACGGTTCCTTCACCCGTTTGGTGAAGAAGGCAATGCGCAGGTAAGTGGAATCCTCGCCCATGAAGCTGTAAAGCCGGGATGAACGGGCAAAATACATACACCAGATCACCGTCCAGAACAGCGCCATGATGAACAGCGTCCAATAGTAGTCGCCGGAATTGAAGAAACCGTAATCGACAACTATGCTGTCCGCGACCTGGCGCAGAACAAAGACGGCGAAGTTTCCGATCAAAGCGATGGCGCCGGAAATCTGAAACCACCGTAAAAAGTTATGCTTGCGCAGAACCAGCTGTGCCACTGATGCAAGGCTCATGATACAATATCCCAGCATCGTAATCATGGAAAGCCAGCTGGCCGCCGTTACAAGACCATGCGTATGCGGTTCCAACGCGTTTCGGAACGAATCCGGGAACGTGAGAAAGAAGCAAAACAGATAACACAGCTGCAGGACCACAAAGGTGAGCAGTGCCCCCTTCAACTTTTGATTCTGTCTATCCAATTTTCACACCGCCTTTCTGATTGATAAAAAGTATTGTATGGATCAATGCGTGGTCGGATTTTTTGCAGACATGAATGCTGATAAGGTTTGTAATAAGAATGGATTTTACATAATTTAAGTATAAATAAAGCAGGGCCGTACTGTCAAGCTGCGAAAGAGTTTCGTAAGATACCGTGAAGAAATGTGGCGGAGTCATATCCAATGACCGGTGGCCGTCTCTGTAAATGAAAAATTGTTCCCATACCGATCATATGATATAATACAAGGAGCATATACGGCGATGAGGAAAGAGGACTTTATGAAACATGAATACAAAAGGCATGAAAAAGAACTGTATGGTACAGGTGCGAAACCCGCGCTTCTCACGCTGCCAAAGCAGAAATTTATCCTGATTGACGGCCGCGGCGATCCCAATGGGCCGGATTTTACGAACCGGGTGGAGGCTCTTTATTCGTTGGCCTATCCCATCAAAATGCGGCATAAAAAGTTTTGCCTGACCCACCCGGACAAGGCGGAGGGGTTTGCGTATCAGGATTATACCGTATTTCCTCTGGAGGGTTTATGGACATCGGAATCGCCGGACATTACCGATAAGGAACAATTCATCTATTCGATTATGATCCGCCAGCCGGATTTTATTACAGATGAAATGATAGAAGAGGCACGCGACGAAGCGAGGGCGAAAAAGAAACTTCCGCTGTTGGATGACATTTATTTTGATTCACTGGAAGATGGGCTTTCCATACAGATGCTCCACAGCGGCAGCTTTGACGACGAACCGCAATCTTTTGCCGAAATGGACGCGTTTGCTGCACAGCAGGGGTATGAGCGTATCAGGAATAAACATCGTGAGATCTACCTGACCGACGCGCGGAAGACACCCGCGAAGCAGCGCAAAACCATACTGCGCTACACAGTTCGGCGGACAGAGGGATAAAGACCGGTAAAGCCGATTCATCATATAAATTTGCTGAGAGACCGGAGCGGTGATGGATAAAGGGTGTGCAGCATTCTGGAAGAGTGTCGGCAGAGCGCCATCAAGCTGTTGAATGAGAATACCGTATCACTGCAGAAGATATCAGAATACCTGATGGAAAAGGAAAATATTACCGGTTAGCAGTTCATGAAACAGCTGTATGGATAATAGGATCTGACAGCAAAAAACCATTCCCGCTTCATTCTTAAAGCGGGAATGGTTTTTTATGCCTGTATGTGCTTCGCTTACTTGTTTTGCTTTAAAATAACTTCTATGAAATTTGAACCGTTCTCTCCTTGACCCGTTCAGGGGGAATGGGATATAAGCGGAACGCGTGATGGCCGTCAGCCGGATGCTGTGTTTGCCGGATGTACAAACCACGCCATCCGGGCATTGGCGCTTGTAATCGGGCGCTGATTGTAGTAAAATCTTTGTGAATGGATGCAGAAACGCAGTTGACTGTAAAGGCTTGCAGGGTTTACAGTCATTGCTGGTAGACCGATCTAAAACAAAAAGCGGGGTGGCAACATGGGATTCAGGGCGATTGCCGCCCGGGTGGCGGCACTTTTCTTTCCGAACCGCTGTCTCGGCTGCCATCAGATTGTTACGGCGGAAGCGGTATTTTGTACGGCTTGTGAGAGAAAGTACGGCGCAGAAAAACGGGAGCGCTTTTTTCCGCTGCAGGTCCGGCGTGGAGAGTACCGGCAGCTCAGCTGTCATACAGCGGGCGTCTATGCCGGGGGGCTGAAACAGTCGATGGCCCGTTTGAAATTTCACGGAAGGATAAACTATGCCCGTTCTTTTGCTGAACTCATGATAAGCAGCGGATTGGATTTTTCCCGGTATGATGTGGTCACCTGCGTTCCCATGACTGAAAAGGCCAGGCGCAAAAGGGGATATAACCAGAGCGAGCTTCTCGGGAGAGCGCTTGCAAAGCAGGTGTCATTGCCTTATGAGCCGCTGCTGAAAAAGGTAAAGGAGAACCGCAGGCAGCGCAGCCTCACCAAAGAGGAGCGCAGGCACAACGTGAAGGATGTATATGAATCGTCCGGCGATACAGCGGACAGGCGGATATTGCTTGTGGACGATATTTTAACCACGGGCGCAACTCTCAGTGAATGCGCCGCCGTGCTGTACCAAGCGGGGGCCAGTCATGTATGCGGCTTGTGCGCGGTGAATACACAGGAGATTCGCGGAGAATAATTATGGATGAACGATTTTTGAGAACCCGTATGCTCATCGGGGAAGAAGGACAGGCCGTACTTATGAATGCGTCGGTTGCGGTATTCGGCGCGGGCGGTGTTGGCGGCGCCGTCATAGAGGCCCTGGCGCGCAGCGGCATCGGCCGCCTGGACATCATCGATGGGGACAGCTTCAGTCTGAGCAATCTCAACCGGCAAATTCTCGCGGTGGAATCCGTGGTGGGAAAATCCAAAAGCGAAGTTGCGAAGGAGCGGATTCTTTCCATCAATCCGACGGCGCGGGTGACGGCGCGGAAGCTCATCTATCTTCCGGAAAATGCCGACGTTATCGACTTCACGCTATATGACTATGTGGTGGATGCCATTGACACGGTCAGCGGAAAGCTGGCGATTATCAAGCGCGCGAAACGGGCAGGCGTGCCGGTCATCAGCTCAATGGGCACCGGTAATAAGCTGGACCCGTCGGCTTTCGAGATTACCGATATAAAGAAAACCTCGGTATGCCCGTTGGCGCGTGTGATGCGCCGGGAACTGAAGCAATGTGGTATAAGCGGAGTAAAGGTATTATATTCAAAGGAAGAACCGCGCCGTCCCTTTCAGCTAAGCAACGCTCAAACCAAGGGAACGGCATGGCGGCCTGTGCCGGGCAGCATGCCCTTTGTGCCGCCGGTGGCGGGGTATCTCATTGCCGCCGAGGTGGTTCGGGATTTATTGAAGGAGGAGCGGAATGGATAAAGAGAGGATACAGCGGGCAATCACCGAGCTTCTGCTGGCAATCGGCGAAAGCCCGGAACGGGAAGGACTTCTGGAAACCCCGAAGCGGGTGGCGAATATGTGTGAGGAAATTTTTTCCGGCCTCACCGAGAACCCGGCGGACCATCTGAAAATATTTGAAGAGCACGGAAAGCATGACGAGCTGGTGTTTGTGCGGGACATTCCGATGTATTCGGTATGTGAACATCATCTGCTGCCGTTTATTGGATTGGCGCATATTGCCTATATTCCGAGGAACGGGCGTATCATCGGCCTTTCCAAATTTGCGCGGATTGTCAATACATTTTCCAGAAGGCCGCAGGTGCAGGAACGCCTGACGGCACAGATTGCCGACTTTATTTATGAAAGCCTGAGCCCCCAGGGGGTCGCGGTGTTTATTGAAGCGGAGCATTTGTGCATGACCATGCGCGGAGCCAGGGCGGCGGGCGCAAAAACACATACCTCGGCACTGCGCGGCGGCATCCGTACCGATGCCAGAACCCGCGCAGAGGTGATGTCCCTGCTGAACAAGTGATGGAGGAATAGGCGATGACGGGAGGCTTTCAAGCGAAAGACAGGATGTTTTCACATGTCCGCACTTATATCATGGGGATTTTAAACGTTACGCCGGATTCCTTTTCCGACGGCGGCGATTATGCCCAGCCCGAATTGGCAGTGGCCCATGCCCGTGAAATGATCCGCGACGGCGCGGATATCCTGGATATCGGAGGACAATCCACAAGACCTGGATATAAGGAAATCAGCCCGGAAGATGAGTGGTACCGGCTTTGTCCGGTGCTGCAGGCACTGGCAGAGGAAACGGATGCGGTGATTTCAGTAGACACCTATTATCCTGAGGTGGCACAAAAAGCGCTTGCGCTGGGCGTACACATCATCAATGATGTATCCGGTTTTGGTCCCGAAATGGTGCATGCGGTGAAAGACAGTAACTGCGGCTGCATTGTCATGCATCCGGGCGATGAGGGCACCGGCAGTATCTGCCGGCGGGTACGAGCGTTTTTTGAAAAGCGGCTGCGGGAGATGACAGCCGCCGGGATTACAGCGGAACGGATCTGCTTTGATCCGGGTGTCGGTTTTGGCAAGACACAGGAGGAAAATTTGCAGCTTATCCGCTACACGAACGACGTGCGTCTGCCGGGAAATGCCTATCTGTTGGCCGCATCACGCAAACGGGTCATAGGAGCGGCCTGTGGAAACCCACCCTTCAAAGAGCGGCTGGCCGGCACCATCGCCGCGCATACTGTCGGAGTGATGGGCGGAGCGGATTTTCTGCGCGTACACGACGTGGCGGTCGCCGTACAGGCGGCGCGGATGGCTGACGCATTATTAGGAGTGTAGCGTGAAAAATGAACGAAAGGGAGCGGTACGGGCAGCAGGCTGTTTTTCAGCGAACTTTTGCTTGGACCGTATCGCATGGCGGTTAATATGGATATCATTGAAATCAAGGGTCTGGAGCTTTTTGCCTATCATGGCGTAAATCCGGAAGAGAAGGAAGACGGGCAGCATTTTTTGCTGGATATCACCCTGACTGCGGATTTGACGAGGGCAAGGCAGACGGATGAGCTTTCCGACACTGTCAGCTATGCGGCTGTGAAAAAGACTGCGGAGCATGTCTTTACCGCGGCCAAATATGATCTGATTGAACGGGCGGCGCAGGTGGTTTGCGAAGCGATTCTGCGCGAACACGAAAAGGTCCTCTGTGTAAAGCTGCGGCTGAAAAAGCCGGAAGCTCCCATGAAAGGAAAGTTTGACTATGCGGCGGTGACCGTAACAGAAAAGAGGGAGAACCATGCCGGAAGCCGTTTTGGGTCTTGGCAGTAATATTGATAACCGTGAACTGCATCTGGCCGAGGCCATTTCGCTGATCGAGCAGATGAACGGGACGGAAATCCGGAAGCTTTCAAATATCTATGAGACGAAGCCTTTTGATGTGCAGTCTCGGCAGCAGGATTATTTGAACTGCTGCGTGCTGATTTACACAGAGCTACTGCCTCTGCTACTGCTTGAGGAATGCCGGAAAATTGAGAAAAAACTGCTGCGCATCCGTAGCGAATACCACGGGCCACGAACCATCGATGTGGATATCTTATTATATGAGGCCTTTTCATCTGATACAAAGGAGCTGACGATACCGCATCCGGGTATCCGCGAGCGGGCCTTTGTCATGGTACCGCTCAGCGATATCTTCCATGCCTATGAGGGGCTGGGATTTGATTTCCATGAAGCCTATGAAAAAGTGGACAAAAGCGAGGTTCTTCTCTATAAATAGCACAGTAGACAAACCGGGTCGGGCAAAAACGCATATCATTGCGTTTTTGCCCGACCCGGTTTTCTGTGTTTTCTGTTAATAGAGAGGTAATTTGATGCAGGCGTCCACCGGGTGCAGGTCTGCGTCTTCATAGTCGAAGATGGTAATCTGTTCACGTGTCCGGTCTTTGGTGATCTCCACTTCGACAAACATCTCACCGGCCACCAGTTCGCCTGTTTTGTTGCTGATTCCAACATATATTGACATCATGCCATCCCCCTTTACCGATAAGCTATTATATGTAAAGGGGGGAAGCTGTTGCAAGGCGCAGATATACGCGTCCTGCAACAGCCTCACATGGTTTTTCAATGAAAGCCAGTCTGATTCAAGAAGGGAGTGGTCAGGAGGATGCCGCGTCGCACCTTACAAACCCGCCCCTCTCAGGAGTTTTTCGCTTTCTTTTTACCCAATACATTTAAACTCCATTCCGCTGTCGTTGTTGACGGCACAAATCGGTATAAAAGCTACTTATTCCCAGATAAGTAGCTTTTTCCCACATCGGAGGCGTAAAAATAGTAACGCTCGCGCCAGATCTTCTATATTTCATGTGTATAGAACGGTCTGAGGGAAGATGCAAATTCCCGGAATACCGAAGGCCCTATTCCAAAACGAGGCTGGGCGCGCTGTAAACTCTTGCCGTCAGCTCCTGATCCAACTGATACAGTCCCTTAGCGTCCGACCCGAAAAGCTCATATTTTTTGATGAGGTCGCTGCTGTTCTTCTCTTCCTCACCCTGCTCTTTGACGAACCAGTTCAAAAATTCCAGCGTACGGAAATCCTGTACGGAGCTTGCCGCCGCATAAATGTTGTGAATGGAGGCCGTTACAAACTTTTCATGCTCATACGCCTTACTGAGCGGAACACCAAAACCGGCATAACTTTCCTGCGGCGCGTCGATGGGCAGCAGCTTGACCTTCTCGTTGTTGTTGAGCAAATAGGTGCGAATCAGCATGGCGTGGTCGAGTTCTTCTTGAGCTTGGATAAAAAACCAGTTTTCAAAGCCCTTAAGCCCTTCGTCGCTGTAATAGTTTGCCATGTCAAGGTAAAGATAGGCAGAATAGAGCTCCTTCATAGTTTGTTCGTTCAGCAATTCAGAAACTTTCTTTTCCAGCATATTTAAGCTCCTTTATATAAAGTTTGTGTTGACTTATATCGCCACCATAAATGGCTTTAAGACTACTATATAAGATTTAAAGTACAAAATCAAGTTTATTAAGAGGATGATTGATAATGTTTCGCATTTATGACAAATATGCACGATGCTTACTGGATTTGATAAGCCTTACACAGAAAAACAGCCGCTCTCTTAAGGAGCAGCTGTTTTATGGCTATTACTAAATGACCAAGGTGATAATTCGTACAACAAACAATAGGGCCACCACGTACATGACAGGATGGATGTCTTTGATCTTACCGGTGAAGATTTTTAAAATAACCCAGGCCAGCATGGCAAACATGATGCCGTTCGCGATGGAGTAGGTCAAAACCATAATCAGTATGGCAAGATAACCGCCAATGGAATCGGCTACGTCGCCGTCAAAGCTCATTTTCGTGACAGAGCTCATCATCTGCATGCCCACGTATATCAATGCGGCAGCCGTTGCGAAACCGGGGATGGCAAGGAATATCGGAGACAGAAACAGCGCCACAAGGAATAGAACGCCTGTGGTCAGGGCTGTCAGACCGGTTCTGCCGCCCTCCGATACGCCGGCGCTGGATTCGACAAAGCTTGTGATTGTGGAGGTTCCGAGGCAGGCGCCGACAGTGGTTCCGATGGCATCGGCCATAAACACACGGCCAACTCTTGGCAGTTTGCCGTCCTTATCCAGCAGGTTTGCCTTATCTGCCACACCGATGACCGTGCCGACTGTGTCAAAGATATCCACGAACAGGAAGGAGAATACAATGACCACAAAGTTCATGATATTCTGGCCGATCCAGCTGAAGTCAAACTTCATGAAGGTGGGTGCAACAGAGGGCGGCAAAAAGCTGCCGGCTGTGATATTGGGGATCAAAGAATAAACGCCCGCGTCAATATCAACCTTATACCATCCGGCAAGCTCGGCGATGATGCCGAACACCCATGTGGCGATGATGCCGATTAAAATCGCGCCTTTGATACGGAAATGGGAGAGGATGCCAATGATCAGCACACCCACGATGCACAGTACGAATTGTGGTTTGGAAAAGTCGCCGAGAGCGGAAACCGTGGACACGTCGGCCACAACAATGCCCGCTCCCTGTAAGCCGATGTAGGCGATGAATAAACCGATACCGGCTGTGATACCCAGCTTCAGGTTTCTCGGAATTGCGTTGACAATGGATTCACGAAATTTAAAAAGGGATAGAAGGATGAAAATGATGCCTTCTATAAGAACCGCGGCCAGAGCAATCATCCAGGGATTCTCCACACCGCTCAGATCGCTGAGGCAGACTGTAAAGGCAAAGTATGCGTTGAGGCCCATGCCGGCGGACAGCGCAATGGGGTAATTTGCAAGAAATGCCATGAGAAATGTGGCGATGGCGGATGCAAGGGCAGTCGCTGTAAATACCGCGCCGGTGTTCATGCCGGCCTGGCTGAGGATGTTTGGGTTGACCGCCAGTATATACGCCATTGTGACGAATGTAGTGATACCGGCAAGAATTTCGGTCCGAACATTGGTACCGTGTTCTTTCAGCTTAAAGATCTTTTCCAAAAAATACCACTCTCCTGTTATTAGTTTCATACCCCATAAACAGTGCTTGTCCGGTAAATGGGAAATACAAGAAATAGTATAAGCTGTAATTCAAAAAAAATCAATATTAGCGTAACAATTTATTCACGATTTTTGTCTGTGAGGAAACAATGAGACGGTTTTTTTCACACTTCTTGGCGTTACGTATTTTATAGGAATATGCTATATTTTCAAAACTTTATTTCAAACTGAAATATCAACCTCAAATCCATAAAATGTCCGCCGCGTATGCATATCACTTCACTATTGGCGTCTTTTATTTGCCGAAAGAGGCGTACTGCGCTATAATATCGGTAAAGCAGCAGAAGCCTGTTTGCGGAATACACAACTTTGACACATCCGGGCTGTAAAATGGATACTGGAAAAATGGAGGTGCGGCATGTTTGACATATTGATCGTAGAGGACGAAGAGGCCATTGCCAATTTGATCCACATGCATCTGAGCGACGAGGGGTACCGCTGTACCTGTGCCTATGATGGCAGGCAAGGGGCCGATCTGTTGGAAAAAGGGCACTATGACCTGGTTTTGCTGGACATTATGCTGCCGGATATAGACGGCTATGAGCTGCTGGAATATGCGAAGTCACTGGAAACACCGGTCATTTTTGTCACGGCGAAAAACGCGATGAACGATAAAATTAGAGGCCTGCGGCTGGGCGCGGACGATTATCTGGTCAAGCCGTTTCAAATCGGTGAGCTGTCCGCGCGTGTGGAGGCGGTCCTGCGGCGTTTTGGAAAAAACGGGCAGCAGCTGCGATGCGCCGATGTATGGATCAATATGCCTTCCCGCCAGGCTACAAAGGATGGAAATACGGTCGAGCTGACCGTAAAAGAGTTTGACCTGCTCGTAGAGCTGGTTCGAAATAAAAATGTGGCCCTTTACAGGGAAAGGCTGTACGAAAAGGTTTGGGGAGAACCGTTTTTAGGTGATACCCGCACGCTGGATTCTCACATCCAGCGCCTGCGGAAAAAACTCCATTGGGAAGAACGGATCAAAACCGTATTTCGCATCGGTTACCGCCTGGAGGGCTGACATGCGCCTGTTCGCAAAAATATTTTTATTTACCACGCTGGTGCTCAGTGTTGCCGTATTGCTTTCCGGTTATCTGCTGATTGCCGTCTCATATGAGGATTCGTTGGACCGGGAAACCGAACATGCACTCAGCCAGCATCAATACGACCGCTTTTCGGTGCAGTCGGCGCTCATTTCGGGTGCGGACAAACTGAGGGGGAAAGAGTATCCGGATGCCGAAATGTTCCGCTCTTTTGCGGACAGACTTGGAGGGAACTGTATTTTCTTTTCAAACGAAGGCTCTGTATTGTACAGCAGTATACCGGGTGAGGTTGACACGACTGTATTCAGCAGGGCGGATGTGAATAGCGTTGTACATGAGATCTGGCGCAGGGGAGAAACCGGTTATCTGTTGGTGTGCAGCATTATGGCGCAGGGAGATATTTCATTTTATCTGTGCTCCGCCGTTGACATCAGTCCGCTGATAGAGCAAAAAGGGCAGCTTGAGAGCAGCTTTGAAATCGTATACTTTATCACCATTGGATTTGGCGTGATGCTGATGCTGATGCTGTCGGCTTTTTTAACGAGGCCGATCATAAGGCTCACACAGGCAACGGCACAGATGGCGAAAGGAAAATATGACAAGCGCCTGTCGGTGGGCAGAAGTGACGAAATCGGTGTTTTGTCCGAAAGCTACAACCAGATGGCCGAAACGATTGAAGATAAGATTACCGAGCTTTCAGAAAATGCCAGGCAAAAGGAGGACTTTGCCGCAAGCTTTGCCCATGAGCTGAAAACCCCGCTGACGTCCGTCATCGGCTACGCCGACATGCTCTATCAAAAGGATTTGCCGAAAGAATCGGTAAAAAATGCAGCATGGTATATTTTAAACGAGGGGCTGCGGCTGGAATCCCTATCCCTCAAGCTGATGGACCTGATTGTGCTGGGCCGTGAGGATTTCCTGCTGGAAGAGCTTGGCGCCAATGAGATATTGACCAATATTGCGTCGAGCCTGATACCGCAATTTCGGGAAAAGGGAGTCTCCTGCAGCATCGATGTCGATCCGGCCGATGTCATGGCGGAGTACGACCTCTTTAAGACGATGATCATGAACCTGATTGATAATTCAGTGAAGGCCGGAGCGAAGAATATCGGCATTACCGGAAAAATGAAAGAGGATCATTATACCATCACAGTGGCGGACAACGGCCGTGGCATTCCCGCTTCCGAGCTGAGCCGTATTACAGAGGCCTTCTACATGGTGGATAAGTCCCGCTCCCGAAAACAGCATGGAGCGGGGCTCGGGCTCTCCCTCTGCACAAAAATTGCAGGCATTCACCATACCCGGCTGCAGTTTCACAGTACGGAGAATGTCGGCACATCGGTCAGCGTCGATTTAGCCTATGCGAAAGGGGAGCAGCATGCGCAAACGTAATATTTTGACAATACTGGGCATTGCAGCCGCGTTTGTCATCGCCTTTGGGGGCTGGCGGCTGACAAATGCCCTGCTTGACAGCCAAGAAGCCCGTTTACTGTCCAGAAAAGGGACGGTTCCTATTGTGGTGCAGGAAACGGCTCCTTCCATTTCATCCGCTATGGAGGAACCGGACGGCATCACAGTGGATGACGGGAAAAGCCGGACAGAATTTAATGGGGACAGTACCCATACGGACTCCTTGACGGAGCTTGAACCACTGTCTGAAGAAGAAATTGCCGCAATTTTAGCAGATCGGGAAGACAGCGAAGAATACTATCCCCATGAGCCTCTTGCCGGCCAGCTTACGATGGAGGAGGCCGTTTCAACAGCGCAAAAGGCAATGAGCTATCTGACGGACCTGGGCGTAATCCCTTCCGGATCCCTTGCCAGCGATTCTACCGATGCCTCGTTAGGTGTCTGGACATTATCAGAGGAAAACGTTACAACCATCAATGTAAGGCACAGCTTGTGGACTGTGACGTTGTCGGAGGAGGCTACAACCGCCAGATTTACGATTCATGCATTCAGCGGGGAAATCTGGGACGCTATCATTGGATTTCCGGTTGCAGATGATTATATACAAAATTGGAACGCTGAAGATCTGTTGGAAAATTTTATATACGGCCTGGATATAGGGGAAGCAAAGCTGATCAATCAACCGGAAGAAAACGCGGCATATGGCATTTTCGGAAAAAATTTGTTTTATGCCATATCATGGTACGAATATATGCAGAATGAAAACTATGGGATAAAAAGTATTCAGCTGGGAACAGGTCTTCATACCGGAGGGCTGAATTTTGAATAATTAACAACTTTGGCACAACTGCACCGCATCTTTCTGACACCTCCTTGCTATGATGAAGGCATATTCAAGCAAGGAGGCTTATCTATGAAGAGAAAAACAAGCTGCAGCACACCCTTTATCACGATGCTGCGCATAATGGTGATCGCCACATTTTTATTGGGGGCGGCAGCCGTTTTTACCGCATTTTCCATAGCTTTTTCAGCGGCGGAAATACAGGAAGACGATACGGCTACGGATGCGGCAAGCAAAAGACCAACCGCATCGGCTGTTCTTGAAAACAGCCGGGTGATGCCGCAGGAGACGCAGTGGAATCTGGTATTGGTAAACCCCTGGAATTTTATACCGGAAAATTATCAGATAACACGCACCGAACTGAAAAACGGACACAGTGTGGACGAGCGCTGCTATCCGGATTTGCAGGAAATGATGGACGATTGCCGTAAGGCCGGGTTGTCCCCTCTTATTTGCTCCTCCTACCGTTCTAAGGAGGAACAGGAACAGCTTTTTCAAAACCAGGTAAACCGCCTTACGGATGCGGGATATTCGCAGGCGGAAGCGGAGAGCGAGGCGGTAAAGATAGTGGCGGTGCCGGGCACCAGTGAGCATCAGCTGGGACTTGCCGTCGACATCGTGGACGTGAATAACCAGAATTTGAACGAAACGCAGGAAAATACGCAGGTACAGCAGTGGTTGATGCAAAACAGCTGGAAGTATGGCTTCATTCTGCGCTATCCGGCGGATAAATCCGAAATCACCGGCATCATTTATGAGCCGTGGCATTACCGCCATATCGGGAGAGAAGCCGCCGAATATATTCACGAGCAGGGGATCTGTCTGGAGGAGTATCTCGAATTGGATCTCTCACTATAGCAAACAGACAACCGGCAAATCACCATTCGCCGGTTGTCTGTTTGCTTTACCGAAACTCAGAAAAACGGCACAACAGCTCCGTCATATGTGTCGAGAATGTACTGACGCACCTTTTCACTACAAAGGGCTTGTTGCAGCTCTTTGGTTTTCTGAGTATCTTCATTCCCTTCTTTCACCACCAAAACATTGGCATAAGTCTGTGCGGCTGTGGATTCGGAGGATTCTACGGCAATGGCTTCACTGACCTTCAGGCCTCCGCCGATGGCATAGTTGCCATTGATGACGGCGAGATCCACATCCTCCAGTGAACGCACCAGCTGGGCGGCCTCGATTTCCTGAATGACAAGATTCAAAGGATTTTCCGCGATATCCAGCGCGGTGGCTTCAAGCCCCACACCCTCCTTCAGTTTGATGAGCCCCTCCTGCTCCAGAAGCAGCAAGGCCCGGGCCTCGTTGGTGGTGTCATTTGGCACCGCTACGACAGAGTCTTGCTGAAGATCCGACAGGGAACCGGTCTTTCCGGCGTAAATGCCGAAGGGCTCATAGTGCACCGGCGCCACGGCCACAAGGTCGGTTCCGTTTTCGCTGTTGAAATTATTGAGGTAAGGTGTGTGCTGGAAATAGTTGGCGTCAAGCTCACCTTCATTCGTCGCCGTATTGGGGAGCACATAGTCATTATACTCTACAATTTCCAGGGTATAGCCCTTTTCAGCAAGAAGTTCTTTTGCAACCGCCAGTATTTCAGCATGAGGCGTAACACTGGAGCCGATTTTAATGGTTTTTTCGTCACTGCCCGCCGTGCAGGCGGATGTCAGTAAAAACAAAGTGGAAATGGATAAAATCAAAAGCAGTGAAATCAATTTTTTCATGGTAAACCTCCATGCGGCACTTTCTGCACAAAGCTGCTGAAAAGCTGACTTTTGTACCCGTGCCGCTTCCTTTCGTTTATTTTAATGCTAACTTCTCTATGTAAAGGATGACATATGTCGTTTATCGAGTCTTCTGGCAAGGCGCATGCCCAATGCCTGAAAGAGCTGAACGATGATGACCAGTAAAACTACGGTGATGAGCATCACGCCGTTATCATACCGGTAGTAACCGTAATTGATAGCGATGGCGCCGAGGCCCCCTCCGCCGACAAAGCCTGCCATAGCGGTATAGCCCAGGATGGTGGTCACCGCTATGGCGCCGCCGACGATGAGCGACGGCCGGGCTTCGGGCAGCAGCACCTTGTAAATGACCTGCCATACCGTGGAGCCCATTGACTGTGCCGCTTCAATCACACCGGAGTCTACCTCTTTGAAGGAGGACTCCGCCATGCGGGCCACAAAGGGAGCGGCGGCAATGACCAGCGGAACAATCGTGGCCGTGGGGCCGATTGTCGTGCCTGTGATGGCCCGCGTTAGCGGCAGCACGGCCACAAGCAGGATGATAAAAGGAGCGGAGCGCAACAGATTGATAACAGCCCCCAAAGCCTGGTTGACCGGGCGGCTGGGCCAGATGCCGTTTTCGCCCGTTACATATAAGATGATACCGGCGGGAATACCGAGCAGATAAGAGAATATCGTGGAAAGTAGCGTCATATAGAGCGTTTCGAATACACCGGTGATCAAGGTATTGACAGGGATATCAGGCATACAGCTCCACCTCCTGGAAGAAAATATTTTTTTCCTTTAAATATGTTTTCACGTGCAGTTCGCTTTTGGCGTCCGGCGGCAGTTGCAAAATCATCTGTCCTGCCGTCTTGCCGTCGATGTTTTTTGTATTGGCCGACAGAATATTGACGGCGGCTCCGCATTCCAGCGCCAAATTTGCAATCACCGGTTCAAAGGCGGACTGACCCTGAAAAACCAACCTTATGCAGGCGCCCTCCGGCATATGGCCTGGGACGGATAAGGCATTGCCCGCCGAGGTTTTGGGAAGAATCAATTCTTTTCCGATTCTCGAATGTGGGGAGAGGAAAACATTCTCCACAGGTCCCTGCTCGGCAATCTGTCCGTTTTCCATCACCGCAACCTTGTTGCAGATTTTTTCCACAACAGTCATTTCATGTGTGACCACTACCACCGTTACGTTCAGTGTACGGTTGATTTCCCGGATCAGATCCAGAATTTGCGCCGTAGTATTGGGATCCAGCGCACTCGTGGCTTCGTCGCAAAGCAGCACCCGCGGGTCGGTGGCAAGTGCCCGTGCGATTGCTACACGCTGCTTCTGGCCCCCGGAAAGTTCGGAAGGGTAAGAATCCCTTTTGTCCGAAAGTCCCACCAGTTTCAGAAGCTCTTCCGCTTTACCCAACCGTGCCTTTTTGACTGTACCGGCGATTTCCATTGGATAGCAGATATTTTTCAGAACGCTGCGCTGCTCCAGCAGATGAAAGCCCTGAAAGATCATTGACATGCTTCTGCGTTTGTTCAACAGCGATTTTTGATCCAATGAAGCCAAATCGACGCCGTCAAAGAGTACCTGCCCAGAGGTGGGCCTTTCCAGCAAATTGATACAACGTATCAAAGTGGATTTTCCCGCGCCGGAAAGCCCGATGATACCAAAAATATCCCCTTCCCCGATGAATAGGTTCACACCGCGCAGCGCCTCCACCGCCATCTTATTGCCGGAAAAGGTTTTCGTTACATTCTTAAGCTGAATCATGTTTTGGAAGCAGAGCTCCCGTCACCGCCTTTCGGGTAAACTTGCTTCCGGCTGTATATAAAAAAGCCGGAAGTTATCAAAACGATAACTCCCGGACACTGTATGCGGGGTGACGAACAGGGCTCTACCGAACCCGCCGTAAAACTGTCATGGCATGACAATGGCACCCGCACATAGCCTGTGTCCGGGAGCTCAGCATTCGACCATTGCGAAAATTATTTCTCAATAACTGCCCAAACCGAGTCTTCATTGTCACACCTCCTTTTTGATATGCGTTATATTATATTTGCAAATAAACCGTTTGTCAAGTCCGGATTTTCCTAAATGTCACTTTTCGCCTGCCATGTCGGAAGTATTAAAGCAGACGGCTGCGAAGCTTCTCGCCGGACTCGGGGCTGAGATAGGCCGGTGCAACATCAAGGACAGTTCTGCAGCCGCTTTGGCCTTCCCGATTCATCCTGCAGGCCGCTCTTGCATACGCGGTGAGGACCGAAGCGGTAAACTCCGGATTAGAATCGAGCTTGATGGCGTATTCAATGATATGCGCATGCTCCTGTTCCCAACCGGTTTTTCCGCTGCGAAATACAAAGCCGCCGTGGGGAATGCCGGAATGGTCGCGCTGCAACTCATCCTCTGAAATGAAATGGACCGTCGTGTCATATTCCGCAAAATAATTCGGCATCGTTTGAATGGCTTTTTCAATCTGCCTCTTTTCTGCGCCGTCCTCGGTAACGACAAAGCATTCGCGAAGGTGCTTCTGCCGGGTGCCGAGCTTCGGGTTGCCGCCGCTTCTCACGGCTTCCAGCGCACTGTCCACGGGAATGGTATACTGCTTCGCGTCCTTTACACCCGGGATGCGGCGGATGGCGTCGGAATGTCCCTGGCTGACGCCCTTTCCCCAGAAGGTGTAGTCGTTTCCGACGGGCAGTACGGCATTTGCGTAAAGGCGATTCAGCGAAAACAGCCCAGGGTCCCAGCCAACGGAGATTATACTGATTTTCCCACCGGCGGCGGAGGCCTTGTCCACCGCCTCAAAATGCTCCGGAATTTTCGCATGGGTGTCAAAGCTGTCCACTACATTATACATCGCGGCAAACTCCGGTGTCTGAACGGGCAAATCCGTGGCGCTGCCGCCGCAGAGAATCATCACATCGATAGCGGCCGTCATGCTTTTGGCCGCGTTCATGCCATATACTTTCACAGTTTCTGTCAGGATGGAAACCGTT
>Ga0153939_1000341_pt1 | contig 17119 bp, 14 predicted proteins | sample TSNJ023MetaG_FD_104734 | JGI IMG/M metagenome (GOLD analysis project Ga0153939, IMG submission 104734) | Attine ant fungus gardens microbial communities from New Jersey, USA - TSNJ023 MetaG | ecosystem: Host-associated > Fungi > Mycelium > Unclassified | place: USA: New Jersey, Brendan T. Byrne... | reverse complement strand
ATCCGATTACCATCCAGTTCTGGAATGGCTGGACAGGGTCTGACGGCCAGGTGCTCATTGAATACGTGGAAAAGTTTAACGAGACGAACAAATGGGGTATCACGGTGGAAATGGATATCTCTTCAGAGTTTGGGGATAAAATCGTGGCGGCTATGGCGGCAGACGCCGCGCCGGCGTTGATATTGACCAATGCCTCCGGTAAATATGACTATGAGGGCAAAGTACGCCAGATAGATGATATCTGGGAAAAAACCGATATGGATGAGGAGGATTTTATTTCCTCCTACCTCACTCCCCTTGAAACGGAAGAGGGGCTTTTTGGTATTCCGTTTCAGATCAGCTCTTATGTAATGTATTGGAATAAGGATCTCTTTGAACAGGCGGGGCTGGATCCCGAAACACCTCCCGCAACCTATGACGAATGGACGGAATATGCGAGGCAGATCACCAATGCGGACAATAATGTTTATGGGTCGGGCCTTAGTTACAGCAATATTGGCGGCAATGCCTGCATCATGCAGATGTTTGGCGGCCTGGCGGTCACGCAGAATGAGGAAGGAAAGTGGCAGGCAAACTTTGCCGGGAATGAAGGGTATCTGGAATTTGTAGATTGGTTTAAGCTGCAATTTGACAACGGCTCCAATCCTACGGAATCCGATCTGGATACGATGTTTGTTTCCAATCAGCTGGGCCTGTATATCACGGGAGCATGGCTGATGGCGGATCTCAAAGCCTATGATGTCAACTATGGCGTTACAACACTGATCGAGACAGAGGCAGGCGGTAAACAGGCGCCCTCCAACATTCAGACCTTCATGGTGACTTCATCGGCAAATGAGGAAGAGGCTCTTGCCGCCTATCGCTTCATTTCTTGGTGGCATACCGGAAATGACGGAGAAAGCGTTGAATATACGGCGGTTTACGCCTGGTCGGATCGGATCGGATATCCAACTTACTATTACCCCGTGGCGCAAAGCAGCGGTTACCAGGCAAACGCGGATATGAATGCCATTACTGTTGCGGATCCCGAATACTGTATGGATTCCGTTTCGCCGGGCAGCTTCAGGGGCTGGAACCGTACGCTGTCAGAAGCCCTAATTGAATTTTTTAATCAAATGACTTTCAGCGAGGACGTATCTTCGGTTTTGGACGACTGTCAGGCGGCAACCGAAAAGATCATTAAGGATATTTATGATTATTGAGTGCATTTCCGGTGATATATTCTGAATGATTTGCACCTTATGGCAGGCTGTCCGATAGCCGCCCTCGAAAAACAAAGAAAGTTTATTGACCCTACTATACAAAATGTGAAGCGAAGACACAGAGGAAGGAAAACCTTCCTCTGTGTGTACGCTGTTTACGGGAGGAAGAAATGAGTAAATTTACTGCAATGGATGATTTTTTAAGCCGGCATGTGCAAAACGGTCCGGCTGGCTGTGGCTGTGCTGTAGCTCAAAACGGAGAAATACTGTATGAAAACTATTTCGGATACGCGGATCTGGAGAAGAAAACCCCCATTACGGCGGACAGCGTTTATCGGCAGTTTTCCGCGACAAAAGTGGTAATCGTAACAGCCGCGATGATGCTGTTTGAACGCGGCGGGTTTCTCTTAAATGATCCCATTTCAGAATATTTTCCCGAATGGAAAAACTCGATGGTTGCGGACGAGCAGGAAGATGGTTCGTATGTCATTCGGCCTGCCAGACGTCCGATTTTAGTGAAAGACTGCTTTTCCATGTCGATGGGTATCGGTTATGGCGGTGATGATTATACGCATCGGATGATGCAACAGGTTCGGGATAACTTGGCGGCGGCAGTGGGGGATTATACCTTACGGGAGGATATCCGAGCGATGGCGCAGGTACCGGTAAAATTTGATCCGGGTTCCCGTTGGCTGTATGGCTTTGGCCATGAACTGGTTGCCGGTTTGATCGAAGCGGTTTCCGGAATGGCCGTAGGTAAATTTTTGAAACAGGAAATATTTGAACCGCTGGGAATGACCAGTACGGCATACCGGTATTTTGGAGATATGCGGGATAAGATGGTTACACCGTATATCCGCCATGAGGACGGCAAAATGGAAGCGACAACCGGCTTTATGGATGACCGGCATGAGCCCGGAGCAAAATATGAGGCGGGCGGCGCCGGCCTGTTTTCTTCTGTCCGGGATTATGTGGCGTTGACGCAGATGCTGGCAAACGGCGGACAATATAAGGGCGAACAAATCATCGGCCGCAAGACCATCGACCTGATGCGCACCAACCAGTTGACTCCTCGCCAGATGCAGGATTTCGATTGTTCCTATCTGTCCGGGTACGGTTATGGACTGGGAGTGAGAACCCTGCTTGACGTGGCAGGGGGCAGCAATGCTTCTCCCGGTGAATTTGGATGGACAGGGTATATGGGAACCTACCTGTCTGTTGATCCAAGTGAGCGGGCATCCGTTGTGTATATGCATAATCTGGTTCCCAACATGGAAGAGTATACCCACCACAGAGTGCGAAATATCGCGTATGGAGCATTAAAATAATGGGTTCCTGCGGATGTAGGTTTATTTCGGATGTGCGGTTTGGGAAGGAAAAGCTTTTTTGCAAATATATCTGATACACAATAGCAATCGGCCGCCTGTTTGCCGGCAGGAAGGGAGCCGGCGGCCCGGGGAAAGAAAGTAGGTCACAAAATGATACGAAGAGCAAAGACCGTTACGGGATGGGTTAAGGGCCTGCCCGCCGCCGATCCGCGGATTACATCCTATAAAGGAATCCCCTTTGCCGCGCCTCCCACAGGCATGAACAGGTGGCGCGCACCGCAGCCCGCACAGTCATGGGCCGGGGATTTGGAGGCGTATGCCTTTGCGAATATCTCCATGCAGGCGGTTCCGGGCCTCGGTCCGGAAAATGTGTATACCAAGGAATGGAATGTGGACCCCGATATTCCAATGGGCGAAGACTGCCTCTATCTGAATGTATGGACCAATGCCATGACCGCGCAGGAAAGGAAACCTGTGCTGGTATGGTTTTTCGGCGGAGGGCTGCAATGTGGTAATCCGGCGGAGATGGAATTCGACGGCGAACGCCTTGCAAGGCGCGACATCGTTGTGGTAACAGTCAACTACCGTGTGAATGTGTTTGGATTTCTGACATGCGGTGAGATTTGTGAGGCTCAACCCGAAGCCCCGGCGAATTTTGGACTTTTGGATCAGCAGGCGGGGATCAGATGGGTGAAGGAAAATATTACGGCTTTTGGCGGCGATCCCGAAAAAATCACCATTGCCGGACAGTCGGCGGGCGGCGGAAGTGTCATGTCGCATCTGACGTCACCGCAAAGCGAGGGATTGTTTCAACAGGTGATTGTGGAAAGCGGTGTGATGTGCGCTCCATACAAACAGGAGGTCATAAAAATGATTTCCACGCTGGATGACGCGAAAAAGCTGGGCGAAAGCTTTCTTTATTTTATCGGAGCGGCAAACCTCAATGAGGCCCGCAAAATGGATGCCGTTTATATACGGGACAAGTATCTGGAGTTTGATCGCTTTTTCGGAACGGTGATTGACGGTGTGTTTTGTATTGACGAGGCTTACAGAGCTTATATGAGAGGAAGCAAACCGGACCTGCCGATGCTGGCTGGCCTGACCGGCGATGAGTTCATCTGTCCGTTTCCGTGTGACGAAAGCGATGAAAGCTTCCAGGCGAAAGCAAGGGAACTCTTCGGGCAGGAAGCGGAGACATTTCGGGAAATTTGCTTTCAAGACGCGCAGGGGGATGTGAAGAAGGCGCTGAAAAATGCTGAAGTCCGAGGGATTGAGTGTACGCTGCGCTCTATGTTCGAGACAGATTCCGGCACCCACTATATGTACTACTTTGACAACGAAATCCCAGGCGGGGATCACATGGGGAGCTTTCACTCTGTGGATTTATGGTTCTTTTTTGAAACCCTTGCGAAATGCTGGAGGCCCTTTACCGGAAGATATTACGATGAAGCCAGAATTCTGTGCAATTACTGGGCTGATTTTGTGAAGACAGGCGACCCCAACGGATTGGACGCGGACGGAAGCCGGATGCCGGTATGGGAAAAATACTCTTTGGAAAATCCCTATTGCCTTCATATGACAGATAAAGGAATACAAATGTGCCGCGATGAGGCCAAGCCTTTGGTCCGCCTTATTACAGAACAGCTGAAAAAGGATTTCGGACAATGATGCCGGGAAGCACAGCTGGCTTTTCAATGCTCGACAGGCTGCTTCGGGCATACGGTTGCGGGCTGCGCCTGTGGGGTGATGCGGGAGGGCGAATAACTGAGCCTTATATGGGATTTCATTAATTTCAAGCAGCACACCATACATATCAGAAGACAGCTTCAACGAATGAGGACAAAAAAGAGTATGTCTTTGCTTCGCTGAAAATGATAAACCAAGAAAAATCACGCCTACGCAGTCGGTTATCACAAATCTGAAAGAGTGTAGGACAAACAGCTTCAATATACGCTTATGGCCGGATCGGCGTGGACGAATGAGCGAAATCTTGTATTTACATATGAAGCTGATTAACATCTATTCCCACGTGATTGAGAGCGCACAGGAAGCGGCCAGCGACACGCCGGAAAAGCCTCCTGATGCCGAAAGCGAAAAGATGAAAAGCGGTGACCTCCATCATTCGCAGGTCACCGCTCTTTTATGGACTTTTTGGGCACCGACTTGACCAAAAGTTGACCATTTCAATAAAGAGCAAAAAATAAACCGCCTTAGATTCACCGTAAATGGCTATCTAGTGCGGTTTCTTCATGGCAGGGGCAGAAGGATTTGAACCCTCGGCACGCGGTTTTGGAGACCGCTGCTCTACCAACTGAGCTATACCCCTTTATTTAACGCTTTCACATTTTACCACTTCATACGCTAAATGTCAATATCTATCTAAAAAGCTGTCAGGGGTCAATTCGCTTGCCAGAAAATCGGCGGCAATATCCTGAGTAGTATTGGTTTTGGGGTTACATGCGGCGTCGATCAGGTCCGACTGCAGGCTTACGCGGGTTATCGTCTCGCCGATCTGTGTGATGAGGGAGCCCATCAGCAGCAGTTGGTCTTTCGGAACGGATCTGCATATGGAAAAGGCGATTGCAGTAGCCGCAGCTGTTAAATTTACAGAATCCAACCCTGATCACCTCCTACAATAGAAGTACGGTTTTGGGCACGGCAGCCAGCCGTGTCGTTTTCCGTCATGTTGCTTTAGCTGTAGAATGAGAGAGCAATCGGCCTCCTCTTGCTATTTTATGATTGATAGACATTTTTGTTTTATTTTTTTAAAACGGTTGACAAATGGCAATTTATGATATATAGTTAGTTACAGAAGTGACTAACTGGTCAACCGAGGAACTCAAAATGAGAGGTGAGGATTTGAAGCTGGACTTAAACAGCGATAAGCCAATTTTTCTGCAAATCAGCGAGGAAATTGAGGACGGCATCTTTACCGGAGCCTTCCCGGAGGAAACGCAGATTCCCTCCACAACAGAGATTTCCACAGCGTTTAAAATCAACCCGGCGACGGTCCTAAAAGGGATGAATCAGCTGGTGGATGAGGGTTTTATCTACAAAAAAAGGGGTGTGGGCATGTTTGTGACAGCCGGTGCGGCAGTACAGGTCAAGAAAAAAAGGCAGCATGAGTTTTATCAAAAATATGTCGAATCACTGCTCAGGGAAGCGAAGAAACTGATGCTTTCAAAGAATGATATTTTTGAGCTAATTGAAAGGGGCTTTGAAGATGAGTAATATTGAGGTAAAAAACGTCACCAAATTTTTTGGAGACGTGAAGGCGTTGAATGAGGTTTCATTGACGCTGGAGGAAGGGAAGATATATGGGCTGCTGGGCAGAAACGGCGCGGGAAAGTCCACTCTGCTTGGCTGTATGACCAATATGCTGTTTCCGGACAGCGGTGAAATTCTGCTGGATCATGAGCCTGTCGTGGAAAACGATAAGGCTCTCGGAAAAGTATATATGATGAGCGAGAAAAACTATTATCCCAAAGAGCTTCGGGTGCGGGATGTATTCCGCTGGACGGAAGAGTTTTATGGGCATTTCGATATGGAATGTGCCAGCAGGCTTTGTGAGGAATTCCAGTTGGACATGAAAAAGAAGGTTTCAAAGCTTTCCACGGGATATAACTCCATTTATAAGGTAATCACCGCGCTTTCGCTTGACCTGCCGTTTATTTTTTTCGACGAGCCGGTACTGGGTCTTGACGCGAACCACCGGGATTTCTTTTACCGGCTGCTGCTGGAAAATTATGCGAAAAATCCCAAGACCATCATTATTTCTACGCATCTCATTGAAGAAGTCGCAGGTCTGGTTGAGAATATCATCATGCTTAATAACGGCAGTATTATCGCTGACGGGGTTTGCAGCGAGCTGTTGGACGAAACCTATGTGATGACCGGCCCGGCAGAGGTGGTGAACCGTCTTAGCGACGGAAAAGAAATCATCGGGCAGGAAAGTCTTGGGGGACTGAAAAGTGTTTATGTCAGAGGAATCCGCCCGGTTGAAGTCGCAGTGGAAATCGAAATTACAAAGCCGGATTTACAGAAGCTGTTTATCCAGATGACGCGATGAGGAGAGGACATTCATGAAACTTAAAAAAGCGATCAAATACAATTTAGCTGTAACAAGCAAATCCCTGATCATATTTTACAGTGTGATTGCAGCCGTTTACATTTTTCTTGCCATTCTCTTTACCTTGCTTGACGGGGTACAGGGGAGTTCCAGTATGGAGATAGCGGCGCTGATCTTTCTGTTCTCGCTTGGAGTTACATTCTTCAGCGAATACTTTAAAATGTATCTGCAAAACGGCATTTCCAGAAAAACCATGTTCATAGGCGTCGGTGTGAGTCTGCTGATCTGTGCGGCGATTATGGGGCTGCTGGATACCTTAACCGGCCTGTTCCTGTCAAAGGCGGGAATTCTGACGCCGCTGACCCGCATGCTCTACGCGGAGCGCATTGCGGGAATGTCTGTGGTACAGTCGACGATTGAAGTGTTTTTTCTGAACGTGATGCTATATTTCTTTCTGGCGGTTTTGGGTTACTGTATCGGGATAATTTTTTCAAAGCTGTCACGGTTGATGAGAATTGTTTTACCGGTGGGCTTCATGCTGCTGTTCACTGTGGTGGTGCTTGTCGATTTAAATCTCACAAATGGAAGCATCTTAAGTGCGATCGGGAATTTCTTTATGTTTATCTCCGGTTTCCAAAACGGCGGCAACATAAATTATCTTACGGTATCCTGCCTGTGCTTTTCGGTGATTGTCTTTGGGGTATCGTGGCTGATGATACGCAGGGTGACGGTCAATGAGTCAAAATGACATAAAGCTATAAACAAAACAATACCGTCTGCGGTATGGCTGAACGTAACCTGCAGACGGTACTGTTTTATGGATACGGATCTTTATTCCGCATTCGCGGCCGGATAGCCGCCGACGGTTGTAATTCTCCGCTTTTCTTCAGATGTGCCGCCCGGGAGAAATCCTTCAAAGATGATGATGCAGTTTTCGGCCTTCAGTTTACGATAGGTCTCTTCGTCACGGACTGTCCAGCTGATTTCAGGCATATGAAACAGCCTTTTAGCCACCCACATGGCAGGGGTCTCCCGGGTCCTGCAGTCATATGCTGTAAAGTCGGGACGGGTCAGGAAATTTGAGCAGAGGTTTTGCCGGATAAAAAATTCAAATTCACTGGTACAGCCGGTTTCCTGGGTGTTTTTCAGCTGTCCCCGTATCACCTGAGGCTGGTTTTCCTTAAACCACCGAATGACCTGCGGGTTAAACGATTCAACACAGTAGAGCCCCCCATAGTCCTTCAGAATCTCCCAGACAAGGGGGCAGATCACCTCAGGGTCGTTATAATTCTTGATTTCTACGATGATCGGAACGCGCTCCCCGACGGCCTGCAGTGCCTCTTCAAAGGTCGGTATGGTATGGTCGGTGCGAAGCAGCGTAAAGGCGCTCAGTTCACTCAGTGTGAGCTCCTGAAGCCGCCGCCTGTCTCCGCAGAGTCGGCTGAGGCTTTTATCGTGGTAGACCACAACCTGCCGGTCACGCGTCAACTGCAGGTCAAGCTCCACGCCAAAACCGGATTCTGCGGCAAGGTGAAAGGCTTCCAGCGTGTTTTCCACAACTCCGTTATCATTGCTGTGCAGCCCCCTGTGCGCGTAATCGTATTTTATCAGGTCAGACAGCTGAAACCGTTCATCCATCCGCGGGGCAATGGCGTACATCCATAAAAGGAATAACGCCATCAGCCCCACGATGGCGGCAGACAGAATATTCTTCAAAACTCCGGTTATGAAAATGAAAACCCGTTTTTCTTGCTTTTTGTACTTTAGGGCATATTGTTTTGCCATGCCTTTTACCTTTCAGAGCATATTGCGTGAACATGCTGACTCATTCCGAGACTTTTTTCCGCGTTTATTCGGAAATTCGCCATCGGACCATGTTTATGTTCAGTTCATTTGCTCGAAACTCCTTTTGCTGCAATAACTGTAGTATGAACAAAACAAGCCGGAGTTTTGGACGGTAAATTCTGTATGACAGTTGATGCCGGAAGCTTTTGGGAATAAAAACCGCAGGATGGCGGAAAGTTAAACGAGCTAGTTTTCCGTACCGTCCTGCGGTTTCTATTATCAGAGTATAAAAATGATGAATCGGAAATTCGGCTTTATGGCAAAATTTACTTTCATATCATAACGAATGGTCTGGACGCATAAATTAAAGCACAATACTGGTCCCGGTCATCTCTTCCGGTTTCTCCAGTCCCATGATATGCAGGATGGTGGGGGTGAGGTCTGCAAGACGTCCGCCTTCACGCAGGCCGTTAGGGCAATCATGCTCTATAACGACGAAGGGTACCGGGTTGGTGGTATGGGCGGTGAAAGGTCCGCCAGTGGTTTCATCCAGCATCTTATCGGCGTTGCCGTGGTCGGCTGTGAGTAAAATGACGCCGCCCACCTTCTTTACAGCCTCTAAAACCCTGCCGACACAGGTATCGACCGCTTCCACAGCGGCGACGGCGGCTTCAAAGACACCGGTATGGCCTACCATGTCGCAGTTTGCGTAATTGATGATGATGGCATCGTATTTTTCGCTTAAAACAGCCTCCACGAGGTTATCCGTAACCTCATAGGCGCTCATTTCCGGCTGCAGGTCATAGGTGGCCACAGGAGGGGATTTTATAAGAATTCGATTCTCTCCGGGATACTGCTTTTCGATGCCGCCGTTGAAGAAAAATGTGACATGGGCGTACTTCTCTGTCTCAGCCGTGCGCAGCTGCGTCATACCGAGGTTTGAGATGTACTCGCCAAAGGTGTTTTTCAGCGATTGGGGCTTGTAAGCCACAAGCACATTCGGCAACGTGACGTCGTACTGGGTCAGGCAGACATAAGTAAGAGGGAACATACCGTTTTTGCGTATGAAGCCGGCGAAGTCCGGATCGACCAGCGTGCGGGTGATTTCACGGGCCCTGTCAGGGCGGAAGTTAAAAAAGATAACACTGTCACCGCTTGAAATCGGCTGTGCGCCGTTGATGACGGTGGGCAGTACAAATTCATCGGTGACCGCGTTGTCGTAGGAGACTTGAACGGCATCCGCCGCGTCCGTGTTCTGCTCGCCCTCGCCGTAGACCATTGCCGCATAAGCCTTTTCCACGCGCTCCCAGCGGTTGTCACGGTCCATTGAATAATAGCGCCCCATAACTGTGGCGATTTTACCGATACCAAGCTCCGCAAGCTTTATCTGCAACTGCTCCACATAGCTCTTGCCGCTGCTGGGCGGCACGTCACGGCCGTCGAGGAAGGCGTGTACAAACACCTTGCTGACGCCGCTTTTTTTCGCCATGTCCAACAGCGCGTAGAGATGGCCGTTGTGGCTGTGTACGCCGCCGTCGGAAAGGAGTCCGAGAAAATGCAGAGCCTTATCATTTTCTTTCACATTTTTCATAGCTGTAAGTAGCGCTTCGTTTTGCAACATGTCGCCGTCCTCTGCGGACTTTGTGATACGGGTCAGCTCCTGATAGACGATACGGCCCGCGCCGATGTTGGTGTGGCCGACCTCGCTGTTGCCCATTTGACCGTCGGGAAGTCCCACGTCCAAACCGGAGGCCCCGATCTGCGTGTGTGGGTATTCTGCGAATATTTTGTCGAGGTTGGGCTTTTTAGCAGCGGCGATGGCGTTTCCTTTGGGAGGGGCAATGCCAAAACCATCAAGAATCATGAGTATAACAGGTTTTTTCATAGCTTTATCCTTTCGTGAGCAACAATTAGTTGCAACTAACTAACTTGACATGGATAGGGGCCCTTGCGGTATATCAAGCAACAGCCCCAGCATGATCATAAAAGGCTGATTGGTCAGCCAACAGTTGCCGCTTTTACAATCGCCGCAAAATCTTCGGGCTTCAGGGAAGCGCCGCCGATCAAGCCGCCGTCAACATCCGGCTTGGAAAGCAGCTCGGCAGCGTTTGCCGCGTTCATGGAACCGCCGTACTGGATGGTCACGCCGTCTGCGATGCTGATGCTGTACAGCTCCGCAAGCACTTCGCGGATCACAGCGCAGACTTCATTTGCCTGGTCGGCGGTGGCAGTTTTGCCGGTTCCTATGGCCCATACCGGCTCATAAGCGATGATCACGCGTTTCAGTTCTTCTTCCGTGACACCCAGAAGGGCAATTTTTGTCTGCATACGCACAAGCTCGGATGTAATGCCCTGCTCGCGCTGCTCCAGGTATTCGCCGACACACAGGATGACGGTCATGCCTGCGTCAAGGGCCGCACGCGTGCGCTTTTGCACGGTGATGTCATTGTCGCCGAACAGGGTTCGCCTTTCACTGTGGCCGATAATCACATAGCCTACGCCCATTGAAATCAGCATATCGGGGGAGATTTCTCCTGTGAACGCGCCGGACTTCTCCCAGTGGCAGTTTTCGGCGCCGATTTTAATGTTCGTTCCCTTTGCGGCGTCTATTGCAGTGCAGAGATCCACATAGGGGGTGCAGGCAACTACGTCGCAGTCCGCGTCTTTGACCAGCGGGGCAATCTCGGCAATGAGCTGTTTCGCTTCTTCCGGGGTCTTATTCATTTTCCAGTTTCCCGCGATGACGGCTTTTCTCAGTTTTTTATTCATGATGGCGTCCTTTCTTCATGTTATCCCTTACAGAAAAAGGCAGGATCATTTCCTGCCTTTAAGCTTTTTTATTTCTCGTTCAGGCATGCAATACCCGGTAGCTCCAATCCCTCAAGGAATTCAAGGGAGGCGCCACCACCTGTCGAAATATGCGTCATTTTATCCGCAAAGCCCAGCTTTTCCACTGCTGCCGCGGTATCGCCGCCGCCGATGATGGAGATCGCGCCGCTGTCCGTCACCGCTTTGGCTACGGCAACGGTACCGGCTGTGAAGCCTTCCCATTCAGATACGCCCATCGTTCCGTTCCATACGACTGTCCCTGCGCCTTTGATGGCCTCTGAAAAGAGTTTTCTTGTTTTCGGACCAATGTCAAGGCCCATCCAGCCGTCGGGAATATCGTCGGAGGGAGCCTGCATAACTTCGGTGTCCGATTTGTACTCCCTGCCCACCACATTGTCCTTTGGAAGCAGGAATTTAACGCCTTTGGCCGCGGCCTTTACCATTGTCTCTTTGGCAAGCTCCAGCTTGTCCTCTTCGCAGATGGAGGTACCGATGCTGTGGCCCAGGCATTTCATAAAGGTGTATGCCATGCCGCCGCCTATGATGAGGGTGTCGACCTTCTCCAACAAATTTCCGATGACGCCGATCTTGTCCGAAACCTTCGCGCCGCCCAGAATGGCGACAAAAGGCCTCTTCGGATCCTGCAGCGCCTTGCCCATGACACTGATTTCCTTACCTATCAGGAAACCGCCGACTGCGGGCAGGAAATAGGATACGCCTTCTGTGGAAGCATGGGCACGGTGCGCGGTGCCAAACGCATCGTTTACATAAATCTCCGCAAGGGAGGCCAGCTCTTTTGCAAATGCGGAATCGTTTTTCGTCTCCTCCGCGTGGAAACGGACGTTTTCAATCAGCGCCACTTCGCCGTCTTTCAGGGAAGCCGCAATGGACTTTGCGCTTTCGCCGATCACGTCGTCCGCCATCTTAACATCCTGAGAGAGAGCCTTAGAAAGATAAGCGGCAATGGGCTTCAGGGAAAACTTCGGGTTGAATTCGCCCTTTGGCCTGCCGAGATGAGAACAAAGGATGACCTTTGCACCCTGCTTGGCCAAATATTTGATGGTTTTCAGCGCTTCGTTGATACGCTTGGGGTCGGCGATATCACCGTTTTCGTCAAACGGGACATTGAAATCACAGCGCACCAATACCTTTTTGCCTGTCACATCAATGTCTTCAACAGTTTTCTTGTTAAGATAGTTCATTTACTGTACTCCTTTTTCTTCAAGTCTGTGCAGTCACATTGTGAAATATTGAACAAATAGCCAGAAATATTGTATATGAAAAAAGTAATTTTTTCAAGTGTTTTTCGCATGACTACGCAAAAAATCGTGGAATTTCAGCGGTGTGAAGCTTTTAAAGGAAAAAATGAAAAGCTTTTTGTCAAAAATGCCGTTTTGCGGGCGATTGACAGCAGACATCCCGTATCAGAATAAATTATGATATGTACCGGCTACAAATAAGCGGACGCAGGCGGACAGTTCCGCCACGGAAATCGGTAAAACTTATTTTTTATGAAAACTATGACATCTCGATCGTGGCATGTTACCCTTTGTCAGTTTCAAGAGAAACTTTTTATCCGATGCTTTGCCAGGAGCCGGTCTGAAGGCCGCGGATATAGGGCTCGCAGTCAAACCAGGCTGACCGCTCTTTGGCGCGGGCTACTGCTTCATCGATGCCGTAGGGTACATTGACAAATTCGATGGAAAAAGTATCGGGAGTTATACAGCCGGAGACGCCGTGCAAAATAGCATAACAGGCATAGCTGCCGGAAAAGGAATTACCGATGCTGCCCGTGTTGAAAAGTGTTTTTTCCTCGTCCTGAAAGTCGTATTTAAACTGGCGGTGAATATCGGCATAGCCCACGATCTGCGGCGGATTTTCGTCCTGTAATATATGGAACATTTCCCTCTTGGCTTCAGGCGGGTCCTCCGACCACAGGATTTCTTTCCGAAGCGGCCTGCCGTGAAACAGGTGGATGCGCCGCCCGCTCATCCAGAACTGATGGGAGAGAGGGAGCGTGCGGAGATACGCGTAGCGTTCTTCGCCCAGCTCTGCGATGTATTTTTTTGCCTTTGGGTGGTCCGGGCGGTACAGAAAAAAGTCCTCCCAGTTGCCCATTAGGTTCAGTTCACAGTGCTCCCGGCACCAATCCACGGCTTTGGCGCCCTCGGGGCCGCCGCCGCACATGTCGCCGAGATTCCAGATGCGGCTTATGCCGCGCCGGCCTATATCCCCGAATGCCGCCGTGAGCGCCGGCATGTTGCCGTGTATGTCTCCGATTAATGCGATCTGTTCCAAAGTAACACCTCTGTTAAAAAAATTCCGACCCGCTGTTTTTACTTTTCGCGGCCTGCCAGTCATAATCCCTCAATTCCCCCTTACAGTTCAGACAGGGAAAATCCCATTGCCGCAGTACCTCGTAAACGCCGACGGCAACGGAATTTGCGAGGTTCAGGCTGCGCTTGTCATCCATCATGGGAATGCGGACAGTGCTTTCAGGATGCTCAAAAAGCAGGGATTCCGGCAGGCCCGCGGACTCCTTGCCGAAAAAGAGGTAGCAGGGGTCGGGATATTCGATGTCGCAGTGGCGGTTTTCGGCTTTTGTCGAGAAAAAGAAAAAATTTCCATGATTTTTTAGAAAAAATTCCTCTAAACTATTATAAAAGGTAATAGAGATATACTTCCAGTAATCGAGGCCGGAATGCCGTAATTTTTTATCATCGGGAGTAAACCCCATAGGACCGATCAGGTGCAGATTAACTCCGGTTACAGCGCAGGTTCTCGCGATGTTTCCCGTGTTCTGGGGAATTTCCGGTTCGAGCAGCACAATATTGATTTCTGACAAAAAAATCATACCTTTCCAAAATAATCACGCATTTTTACGTGTTAAAGCTATGGAGGCTGGGAATAATGAAAACTGTAACGGTTTTGAAGCTATGTAAAACCGCAATATGTATATGGAGGATCTATGCTATGATGAAGTCAACTGCAAAGATAATGCGCAATATCGGCATCGGCCTTGCCGCAGGTACCGCTGTTGCCGCCATCGGCACACAGGTGGCAAAGAGTAATAAAAAGCCCATGAAAAACCTGAAGAAGGCTGCCGGTAGGGCTATGAACACTGTAAGCTCCGTTATGGGCGACGTGGGACAAATGTTGAAATAAATAAATGGTGTAAACCATGAGGGACTCCCCGAGAGTTTTAAAACAGTGGATGCAGACGAAGCTTCATGAAACCGGTCTAAGGGATCAGGAAAGCGTTCGGGGGATTCACTGTTTTTACCTTTATCGTACAACTCAGTCACATAGGCAGGGGAAGGACTTCCCCATATGGATGCTTTGGATCCGGCAGCCGGGGGATTCCCGCCGGGGCGGCTGTACCGCCGGGCACTTGATGGCAAGAGCCGCACCGGTGCTTTGGTCATAGCAGTAGGTGAGCCGGTTGCAGCAGCTGCCGGAGGCGCTGAACCACCTGCAGCGTAAATTGCCGGTGCAGTGTTTGATGCTGTCCTGCATTGCGGCGTATTCCTCACTGATGCAGCCGCCCGCATGGTAATCGCCGTTCGATATCAGTATATGCGAAATTCCCATCTCAGGAAAAAGATTGCTGTGTCCGGCGGCGGTGCCGTGGTGCGGGGCCTTCAGTACATAATAGCTGTCGAAGAGATCATCCCAGACAGCGGCAATGGATTCCGGCGTACAGTCGCCGGTCATCAGCAGGTCGTCAAGGCTGGCCTGCCGGGTGCGGACATTCTGATAAATCACCGACGCCGCGTTTGTGGTCGTTGTGTAGGCATCCAGAACAAGAGGAGCTGTGAGGATATCCTGTACATCGTGGGCTTGTGGAGTTCCGGAAAGAGGCTCCCGCAGCGCTTCCAGCTCACTCTGGGCCTGCAGCAGCGATGTGAGCAGTTCCCTGCGCGTTTCGGGCAGTGCACGTCCGGAAACGGAAAAGGCCCGGCAGCACTGGAGATAAAGCTTTGTGAAGCGGTTCTTTGCCGCAGAAAACTGCGCGGCGGGGCCTCTTAGATACGGAGAGGCGAAAAGCAGTTCCAGTCCTTCGATGGCGCCTTCCAGTTCGGGGCCGAAGGGGTAGTCCTCCCGCTTTGGCCAGAGGACTTCATAATGCACCTCGTCAAAACGGAAGCGGTCGCCGCGCTCCAATGTGAATATGCGCTCAGAGCCCGCCTTTTCGTTTAGGATTTTAAAAATGCGCATGCAGGAGGTGTTCACCTGTGAGCAGTCCGACTGGTAGGGCAGAAACATGTGGGCGTAAATGGCGAAGTCCAGTAAAAGCGCCCGGCCCGCGGCATCGCAGGGGGTGGACGGAATCAATACCCGGCTGAAGTAGCCCGGGTATTTTTGCAAAATCTTCATAAAGCCCGACAGATGGTCCCTGTGATAATGGGAAAGCAGGAAGTACCTCTCCGGATAGGCCTCGTATCTCACCGCAATGCTCTCAAAGCAATCGTCAATGGGAATATCCCCCAGCCGGAGCTTTTGACTCATACTGCCGCAGTCATTCATTAAAATGGAGCTTTTTCCGCCAAGGACAATGCATTCGCCGTATTCCACATTCTGCAGCTCAATCCATTTCATCTCTCTTACCTGCGCTCGGGCTTATAGAGGATACCGCCCCACTGAACGCCCTCCTTCCATTCACCGGAAAAAACTACTTCGCCCTGCTTGTTAAATTCAGTCCCGTTGCCGTGCCGGTTGCCGTTTTTCCACATGCCGGTATAAATCAGGTCACCGTCCGCGTCGAAAACAGATCCGAAGCCGGTGTCAAGACCATCGTGCCATTTACTGATGAAGATGTTGCCGTCTTTGCAGGCGATACCAGCGCCAACCTTTTTACCTTCCACAATTCTGCCGCTGTATTTCAGGTTGCCGTCCTTGTCAAACAGTGATACAAATTCTCCCGGCCGGTTTTCCTGCCAGTTTGTGATATGCAGCGCATGGTCGGAAGCTCGAAAGGAGACCCCGAGCCCGTCTTTTTTGTCCTCCTTAAAGGAGCCCGCATAGCAAAGGTTTCCGTTACGGTAATAATATGCGCCGAAACCGTCGCGCATCCCATCCTTGTATTCGCCTTCATAAGCGGTGATTCCCTGCTGCTGGTCGATTCGCTTCCGGCCCGGAATGACAGGGAGGTTTGCACCCGTTTTTTCGTCCGTCGCAACTGCCGCAACCTCGGCGTCTTCTCCGGAAAAACTCAAAAGGCTTTCCGTCTGAGCCGTTTCGTCGGTGGAAGGAGCCGTGGTCCTGGCGGCTGTCAGGATGTCGCTGTTGTCCGGCTCCCCGGAATTTTCGGTTTGATCTTGGGCCTGAAGCAGCGGCTTCAAAGAAACCGGGGACATTTCCGGCATCCGGAAAGATTGCCGTGCCGCTTTTAGTATTTTTGACATATCGAGGTCTATTCCGTCATACTCACGGACCTCGCCTGCCACGACGACCCTGGGCAGCTCGGCGGCATCTTCCATCGCATCGCTGTCCGTCGGAGCAGCCGGTTCGGCAGGAGCCGATGGACCGACCGCAGATGGTGCAATACTCATGGCGGCCCGCATAATTTCTTCCGCTTCTTTTTTATCCGTCCGTGAAGGTTCAGGGGAGGCGGCATTCGGCTGAGCCGGTGTTTCAGCCGGCTCCTGCGATAATCCGATGCCGGTCTGTTCCGTTTCAATGTAGGAGTCCTTCGGCGAGGCGGCGGACAGGATAAAGTCCGTTTCCTTTTCGGGAAATTCCGTTTCCGCAGTCTCAGGCTGCTTACCGGGCACGGGCTGTGGGGGAGAAGCAGGCTTTGCGGGCTCATCCGGTCTTTTCGTGGTTGCGGTTTCGGTGGGCCGTGAGGCTTTTGCGGGGATATTTAGGCTTTCGAAGGAAGGAATGGCAGGCTTGTTCGGTTCATT